>Ga0126377_10000011_pt1 | contig 73592 bp, 114 predicted proteins | sample PanSoiMetPlot_22_FD_92647 | JGI IMG/M metagenome (GOLD analysis project Ga0126377, IMG submission 92647) | Tropical forest soil microbial communities from Panama - MetaG Plot_22 | ecosystem: Environmental > Terrestrial > Soil > Tropical forest > Bulk soil | place: Panama | collected 2016-02-17 | reverse complement strand
TGGTGGCCGCAGGGCGCCACGTGAGCGACTGCTGCAGAAGCATTCAACTGCTCCATACATAAGTCATTGTGGCTCAATAGCTTAGCTCACTTTCACCTAGGCATACCAGGGGTGCGGCGCAGATGGCCGGGCCGCGTTTGCGTTGGTCTAAGAGCCATGCAACTGGTAAAGTTAGCCGCATGGGCAAGCGCACCGTCACTAAGCGCACGCATCAAGTGGGCGTGGTGGCGCTCGCGCGCGAGACGGGCATGCCGCAGTCCACGGTGAGCCTTAAAATGCGTCAGGGCTACACGCCGGATCAGATCCGGCAGATGGCCCGCATGCGGGAAGGCCTTGCTCCTAAGGGTGCGTCCATTTCCTCGCCAAAACCACCTGAAGAGCAGGCCCCCGCTCCAGGCACGAGCGAATACGATCTGGTGGTCCGCGGCCAGGAACGCATGGAGGCCATCGATCAGGCCAAGCTGCGGCGCGCAGAAGCTCTCGCCGAGCGCCAGGAATTGGAGAACGCATTAAAACGCGGCGAGCTGATCCCGGTGGCGTATGCGCGCAAGTGGGGATCGCGATTCATTATTGATGGTCGCGATGAGTTGTTGAAGATGCCGTCTGAACTGCAGGACATCATGGCCACCGAGAGCGATCCGGCGCGCTGCGCGGCGATCATGCAGAGCTACCTGGAGCGTGTGCTCGCCAAGTGGCAGCGCCTCGAAGAATTGTGGTCCGGTGGCGTGGCCGTCGAAGAGAAGGTCGCGTGAGTCCCGAGCTATTAGCGCGCTTCCCGTACCCGCCGCCGCTGTTTGCCGAGTTTCGCGCGCTTTTGAGGCCGGTCAAGCGTCTCACACTGAGCGAATGGGCCGAAAACAACATCGTTTTGTCGCCGGAATACTCGAATTCGACCGGTCCGCTGCACCTTTTTGGGTGGCAAAAGGGCGTTTTCGACGCTATTTCGGACCCGGATATCGAGCAAATCGTCATCATGACGAGCACCCAGGTGATCAAATCGCTGGCCCTGATGTGCGCAATCGCGTACTGGATTGCGGAAGATCCGGGGCCAATTCTGCTGGTAGAGCCCAAAATCGACGCTGCGAGGCAGTTTTCCAAGCGCAGATTGATGCCCTTGAGCCGTGATTGCGCGGTTCTGCATGGCCGCATCAGCGAGAGCGTGCATGACGGGCACAACACAATTCTGGCGAAGGACTTTCCCGGCGGGAATCTCTTGATCGTGAGCGCGGGCACGCCCATCGATCTGGCGCAGCACACCATCCGCTATCTGGTCTGCGACGAAGTGGACAAGTATGGTGCAGATGTGGGCGGCAGCATGGACCGGCAGGGCGAAGGCGACCCGATTGATCTGGCCTGGGAACGCGCGATGACGTTCGGATCGCGCCGCAAGCGGCTGGTGGCCTGCACGCCGACCGTGGCCGGTCAGTCGCGCATCGGGAAGATGTTTGCGATCAGCGACCAGCGCCATCCGTATGCGCCCTGCCCGCACTGCGGGCACTTGCAGGTGCTGCGGTTCCGCGATCAGACCGGCTATCACGTCCGCTGGGACACCGGGGTCGCGCGCGAACTGCAACCATCGACGGCGCGCTACTACTGCGTGAAGTGCGACAAGCCCTGGACGGAGCAGGAACGCTGGCAGGCCGTCAATCATGTAGAGTGGCGGGCCCACAGGCCCGGCGGCGTGGACGGCAAGATCGCGGGCTTCTGGTGCAACCACCTGTATGTGCCGCCGACGTGGAAGACGGCGAGTTCCATCACGCAGCACTTCCTCCAGGCGAAGCAGGACCGGCAGTCGCTGAAGACTTTTGTCAACACGGTGTTGGCAGAAGAGTGGGTGGAGGAAGGCGAGGCGCCCGAGAAGGAGAAGCTGTTCGCGCGGCGCGAGCATTATGCGTTCGGCGACGCGGCCATCATCCCGCAGCGCGGCCTCTTCCTCACGGCTGCGTGCGACGTGCAGGAGCATCCGCCGCGGCTGGAGGTGGAGTTGAAGGCCTGGGGCCGCGGGCGCGAGAACTGGAGCATCGGCTACTGGGTGCTGCAGGCCTTCGCCGAGAACGGGCAGGAGCTGCCGGTCAGCTCGCGCGAGGTCTGGGACCGTCTCGAAGAATTGCTGCAGCGCGACTGGTTGCATGCATCCGGCCACCGGCTGCCGATCCTCTGTCTGGCCATCGACACCGGCGGCAATCCCAAGCCGGTCTACGAATTCACGCGCAGGCCGGGCCATCATCAGCTGCACTACGGGCCGATGGGCATCAAGCTGATCGCCGCGCGCACCATCGCGCCGGTGAAGGGCACGCCCGATCCGCTGCGCATCATCAGCTCGCTCTCGAAGGAGGACGCCGCGCGCAAGCGCCAGGGCGTGCGCATCATCGGCGTCGGCACGCACTGCGCGAAAGCCGAGATCTTCGACCTGCTGACGCATGCGCTGCCGACTTCGGACGACTCGCCGTCGCCCGGCTGCTACCACTTCCCGATGTACGACATGAGCTACTTCGAGGGACTCACCAGCGAAGTGAAGATCGTCAAGCCCTCGGGCGAAGTGGTCTACGAGCAGCGCGGCCCGCGCAACGAGCCGGTCGATCTCGCGGTGTACAACCGCGGCGCTGCGGCCATGGTCGGCATCGACCGCTTCAACGAGGACGTCTGGCGCAAATTCGAGAAGGCCGTCGAGCCCATCGGCGGAACGCCTGCACCGCAACCGGCCCCACCGCCGCAGCCTCCACCGGCAGCGCCGCCGACCGCGCCGGTCACCGTCGCACAGCCGAGCTACGGAGGTTTCCGTCCCGTGCGCGGTAGTTTCCTGAAGTAAGCAAAACGCCCTTAAACCTCAATATCTCGACTTAAGGCTTAGTCACCATATTTTCACTGAGATAACTAGGCCAAAAGTCTTGACCTATAGGGCAGTGAGGGCTTACAAACAAGCTGAGCAGAGACATGCAAACCGTGGCGCCGCCGCCACACCTAGGAGAGAAGCATCGATGCAGGCTTATTACATCATCCCGGTTCCGCCGACGGGCGCGCACCCGGAACCTCCAATTTTCTTGCCGCCTCAGCCGCCGCCGGGGATCTGGCCGCCCCCAGGTGGGCCGCCGGTAGTTGGTGGTGGACCCGTGTACCCGGCGCAACCTCCGGTAGGCATCTGGCCGCCCCCGGGTGGACCTCCGGTAGTGGGCGGTGGCCCTGTTTATCCACCGGTAGGGCCGCCTCCAGGCATTTGGCCGCCCCCAGGTGGGCCGCCCGTAGTGGGCGGTGGGCCCGTGTACCCGGCGCAGCCGCCAGTCGCCGTCTGGCCGCCCCCAGGTGGGCCGCCTCAAGTCGGTGGAGGTCCCGTCTATCCGCCGGTGGGCACTTGGCCGCCCCCGGGTGGACCTCCGGTGATCGGTGGTGGGCCGGTCTATCCGCCATCTGGCGGCCCTCCCGTCATAGCTCCACCAATCTATTACCCGCCTCAAGTCGGTGGCGGCCCGATTTTGCCGCCGTCGCAACCTCCTGAACCGCCCGGCGGCGCACACGTCGAGCTTCCTATTTCCGGGGGCTGGACTCTGCAATTCGTTCCCGGCCTCGGCTGGGTAATGGTGCCGCCTCCGCAGGGAATCGCCATTCCTCCGATTGCCAGCACCGGTCCAGTTCCTCCCGTAGCAGGCACGCTGCCTGCTGAAGGCGCGGCGCCCGCACCGCAACCGGCCGGGACCTTTCCCGCCGCCGCCGCCGACGACATAGTTGTGGTGTCCTGACAAACGAAAGCCGCCGGATGTCTCCAATCCGGCGGCTTCCTCCGAAGGTGGTTTTGAATCGAGCTTGTTCTACTGCAGCGAAGTTTACCACTTCCTTGCGGAGGCAAGACGTGAGAACTCTCGAACTCCCCGACGCTCGAAGCGCAGCTCGGGTTGGCGCCCGGCACCCGGATCTGACGAACCATGAGCGGGCTGCTCAGACCCGCCAGCTGACGCCTCGATCATCGCCAGAGCCCGGGCCGCGGCGCACTTCGGAGTAAAGCCATGGCGGGCCATGCAGACCTCCAGATCTACCAAGGCGACGATTGGGCGGTGCTGGTCACGGTGACCGGCGGCCTGCCGCCCGATGAGGTGATCGCCGGATTTCAAGCCAAGGCGCAGATCCGCCTGGGACCGGCCGATCAGAATTCCCAGGTCGCCGTCGAAATCCAGACCGGAGTCGCCTCGCCGCACATTACCCTGACCATTCCGTCCTCCGAGACTACCGGCATGAGCGGCTGGTATCTCTGGGACTTACAAGTTACTTCGCCAGACGGTTCGATAACTACGCTCTTAGCAGGCAAGGTATTAGTAACTCAGGAAGTCACCCGGTAACTTATGGCGACCGATCTGAAAGCTACCCTGACGCCGCAGGGGCTGAACGCCTCGATCAAGACCACCAACCTCAACGCCAAGCTCGCAGGCGTGGTTCCCGCGGTCGGGCCGCCGGGGCCGCAAGGGCCGCCTGGACCGGAGGGGCCACAGGGACCGGTGGGACCGGCAGGGCCGCAGGGACCTCAGGGCGATGTAGGACCACAGGGGCCGGTAGGGCCCGTAGGCCCGCAAGGGCCGCAGGGCGACGTCGGGCCGGTTGGGCCGCAGGGGCCTCAAGGCACGCAAGGGATACAGGGGCCGCCTGGGCTGACCGGCCCGCAGGGGCCGCAAGGCAACACGGGCGCTACCGGCGCGCAAGGGCCGCAAGGCCTGCCTGGAGCGACCGGGCCGACAGGACCGGCAGGTCCGCAGGGCGATGTAGGACCGCAGGGCCCGATAGGTCCGACGGGGCCTGCAGGCTCGACAGGACCGGCAGGAGCACAGGGGCCGCAAGGGCCGCAGGGCGCAACCGGCGCGCAGGGGCCGACCGGCAACACGGGCCCGCAAGGGCCGCAGGGCGATCAGGGCCTTCCCGGGCCGACCGGGCCGACCGGCGCAACCGGAGCCGATGGACCGGCAGGACCAACCGGCGCGACAGGGGCTCAGGGATCGCAAGGGATACCGGGGCCCATCGGTCCGCAGGGCGACACCGGCGCGACCGGCCCGCCGGGCACCAGCATCGCGATCAAGGGTTCGGTGCCGACCTCCGCGGATCTGCCGACGAGCGGCGCACCTGGAGATGCATGGATCACAGCGGATACCGGCCACATGTGGGTCTGGAGCACGCCGCCGGGCGCGTGGGCAGACGCCGGGAACGTCACTGGACCGGCTGGCCCCACAGGACCGGCAGGGCCGACCGGCGCAACCGGCCCACAGGGGCCGCAAGGTCCACAGGGCCCGCAAGGCAATCCTGGTGCAACCGGCTCGACCGGCGCACAGGGCCCCAAGGGCGACACGGGCGCCACCGGCGCAACCGGCGCGCAGGGGCCGATAGGTCCCGACGGGGCGACAGGACCGCAAGGCCCGGCTGGCGTGCAGGGCGCGCAGGGCATCCAGGGGCCGCCGGGCAACACCGGCGCGACCGGCGCAACCGGCCCACAGGGGCCGCAAGGCGATCCTGGTGCAACCGGCGCGACCGGCAGTCAAGGACCACAAGGGCCGCAAGGGCCGCCGACCATCGTCCAGGATGAAGGCTCGGCGTTCGCGACGCGCAGTGCGCTGAACTTTGTGGGCGCGGGCGTTACTGCGACGGACGACGTGGGGAATAACCGGGTTAACGTGACGATCCCGGGACAGACGCCGTGGTTGCAGAATATCGATGCATCCGGCCATGACCTAGTGAACGTCGCCGCGCTCACTGGCTCCGGCTATTGTCAGATGCCCACCGGGCTGTTCACAAACAACGTTCAGGTTGGTCCGTACCCGGTGGCGTCAGGGGACCAGACATTTCTCAGTTCACTGATCGTCGGATGGTACACCCACGGGCTAGATCGTTGGGCGCTTTATAAGGGCGATGCAGAAAGCACCGGCAACCTTGGTTCTAACCTGTATCTGTACCGATATAGCGACGCGGGCAGTTATATAGGCTATGCGTTGAAGATCATCCGCGCCACGGGCGTAGTTGAATTTCCCCAGACGCCCACTATCGGCGGCGCTTCGCTGATCGCAGTAGCGCAGACACCGTGGCTGCAGAACATCGATGGCAATGGGAAGAGCCTGAGCAATGCCCTGAATATTACGGCCTCCAATTACGTTTGGGCGCAGGGCTATGTTTCCACTCCGATGGTCCAGGCGCAAAACACTGTGCAGGTAGGCCCTAACGGCCAACCACAAATTCTCATGAATCCAGCAGCCATCGGCTTCATGGGTCCAGGCGCCGTTATCCGTTGGAATAGCGGCATAACCGGCACAGAGACGGGCGGGAACAGCGGCAGCGACTTCTACCTCCAGCGATTCAACGACGCCGGAACCGCGATAGATATTCCGTTGGGGATCAACCGCGCGAGCGGCGTGGTGAACTTCTCGCAGACGCCCACCATCGGCGGCGTATCGATCATCTCGAAGTCTCAGACACCGTGGCTGAGCAATATCGACGGCTCGGGATATAGCTTATCCGGCGCTCTTTCCGTTTCGCTCAATGGAGCGTCGCCGAGCACACCGCCGACGGTAGGCTGGAACATCGCCAATAAGAGGCGCTGGAGATTCGGTAGCAACAGCGAGGCAGAAACAGGCAGCAATGCGGGCTCCAATTTTGAAGTCTGGAGCTTCGATGACGCGGGCAACTTCTATATCAATCATCTCGCGTTGACTCGCGCCAGCGGCGCGACAACGTTCGCATCCACGGTTAAAGTGAACAACGCCGCTGTTTCAGGACCGGCATGGGCGCCATTAACCGTGATCGGAAATGCTGGCGTCTATTCGGCTGTTTCCACCAGCGCGGGATCACCAATCGGCTCCAGCCTCTACCTGGGAGACGGCAACTATTGCAGCGCCGGTGCATATAACCTCGGCCCCGGCCTGAGCGCGGTATATGAAGGCACCACAGGTTACGCCACGGCATTGGCGTTCTACTCGTACCCCCGAAACGAGCGGATGCGCATCCTGTCGAACGGAAACACTGGAATCAGCGTAGCCGCACCGGCCACACGCCTTCACATTGCGGCTGGAAGCGACGGCTTCCCGACGCCGGGCGCGGCGACCAACGGTGGTTTGCTCGTCAGCAACACCAACCCGTCCTACGGGCTCCTGATGGGCGTCGATGCTGGCGGCACCGCGTGGATACAGTCACAGAACGTCACAGCTGCACTGGTCTATTCGTTGAAGTTACAACCTGCGGGCGGGCGCACCGTTCTTGGCGGGGATCTGGATGGTAGCTTAAACGCCATTATCAACTTCCAATCCATTGCAGCCAATGTTCTTTATAGTGATGGTCACGCCAGTAATGGCAATGTGTCGAATCTAATGTTCACTCAAGACGGGCTGGCCCGCTGGGCTACCGTCAAGAATGCCACTGCAGAAGACGCCAGTAATAACGGATCTAACTATGCCATCTATCGCTATAACAATAGCGGCACATATGTTGGCACGCCGTTCTATATTCTCCGCGGTAACGGCTTCGTAGGTATTGGCGACCGGTCGCCCCTCTATCCCCTCGACGTGACGGGCGACGTGAATATCACCGGCGTCTATCGCGTCAACGGCACAGCCATCGCGACCAGCGCCCAGACGCCGTGGGTCAGCGACATCAATGCGAACGGCTTTGCGTTAAGCAGTCTCAAGCGGCTGGCGATGACGGCCTCGCTCAGCGCCGTGACCGATCTCACTGCGTTCGGCATCGACCAGAACTACACGGTGACCGGCGCGACGGGCAACAGCAACGTCGTCTTCAATAACACCAACCTCAGTATCAACAACTGCACCTTCTCCAATCTTCTGTACGGCCAGATCTTCTCGGTGGTCGCGCTCGGTACGACGGCCACCACCGACTTCTTCGTCCAGCTGAGCCGCCCCTACATGCAGGGCTCGGGCAACATCTCGCAGATGGCGGCGTTCTACAGCGATCCCTATGTCTGGACGAGCAGCGCCACCGGCACCATCGGGAGCATGAACGCCATTGTGGCGGGCGCGGGCGCTTACGGCGGCGGCGCGACCTCCACCATCACCAACTGGCGGCAGATCTACATCCGGTCGATCACGTCGGGCGCCGCGGGCAAGATCGGCACGGCCTACGGGCTGGTGGTCGATCCGATCACCGGCGGCACCGCCAACAACTTCGCGATCTACACCAATCAGGCCGCTGCCACGGGCGCCTACACGATCTACAACAATGGCACGGCGCAGAGCTACTTCGGAGGCCGCATCGGCATCGGCGTCGCCGTACCTGCATATCCGCTTGATGTGAGCGGCGATGTAAACATCACCGGGGCGTACCGCGTGAACGGCACGGGGTTGATCGCGGCGGCGCAGACACCTTGGCTGCAAAATATCGCTGGAGCAGGCTTTAGCCTGACGAATGTCAGCGATATCCAGGTGTTCTCTACATCAACATTTCGATTCGATCTGACAGCAGATAACAATGGCGCTTACCAGACGTTTCAATCCGTTGCGGGCCTTAATCGTTGGCAGTGGAAAACAGGGGTTGCAGAAACAGGCTCCAATACTGGAACTAATTTGTTCCTTGGCCGATATACAGACGCCGGTGCGCTTATAGGTTACCCGCTCACTATCACCCGCTCTACAGGCGTTGTGGATTTTGGAGTGACTCCTACAGTCGGCGGCGTGTCGCTGATCGCGGCGGCGCAAACGCCGTGGCTACAGGACATCAATGCTGGCAGTTTCAAATTAACAAATCTGCCCGAAATTGTGTCAAGCAGTCTAAAAGTTACCGGCGCCCTGAAAGCTTCCGATTATGTAGGCATCCTATATATCTCCTCATCGGATCTTAGCCTGCCGCTACAGGGCAGGTTAGAACTCCGTGGCAGTAGTCCTGGCCCAATACGACTTGCCATCAGTGCGATAGAGCAAGGCGTTGCCAATAGGAATGTGACACTATGTGAAGGCGCAGGGAATGTTGGAATTGGGACAACTAATCCAGGCTACAGACTGGACGTGAACAACGGCATTCTACGCGTAGCCGGAAGCGCAGGCGTTCCGGTCGCAGGAGATGGGAGCGGCAGCCTAGGGTTGTTCGCTGTTGGGGGATTGTACGGCCTCGCAATGGGGGCGCGTGGCAATGGCAACGCCTGGATACAGAGCCAACGATTTGACGCAGTGACCACGCTTTATGCGCTGGAACTGAACCCCTTGGGCGGCAATGTCGGGATAAACAAAGTTAGTCCAGCCTTCGCCCTCGACGTAACCGGCGGCGGTAATTTTAGCAGCGCAGTCTACGCTAGCAACTTCATCGCGACTCTCGGGACCGGCTTTCAGTGGACCGACGGCAGCTGGTTGATATATACCGTCGGCGGCGGCGACAAGAATCTTTACTTCCGCGACATGGTCAACTCACAGATGGTTCTGCAGCTGATGGGCGGAGCTTCAGCGACTGGTGCCATTTATCAAAATCAACCCGTAAGGATAGGAGTAGGTAACTTTAACGTTGTGGCGCTGGTGCTGAGCGGAGCATCAGCTGGCTGGGCTAGTGGCATTCAATTCAACAATACGACTGCATCCATAGGACGCAACTACGGAATCTACTCCGACAGCGGCGGCAATTTCATCTTCTCCGACAATACCAGCGGCACTGGGCTGGTCTTAATCAATGGCTCCAACCATTTCATGCGAATCGGCAGTTCGGCGCAGCCGAATTATCAGTTAGACGTCTCAGGCGATTGTAACCTCTCTAGCGGCTCTGTCTATCGCATCAACGGCGTGGATATCCGGGGATGGGCGCAGACGCCATGGCTACAGAATGTGAATGGTGGCGGATTCTCATTAAGCAACGTCTCAACATTGACGGTCACCGGCGCAACTACCACTGGCGACAATGTCAGTGTTGTGGATACGGCTGGCGGCGGCTCCTATCTGTTCCTGAGATCGAGCGGTAATGTTTCACGCTGGGGAATAGGAAAGAATAACTCAGCCGAAAGCGGCTCCAATGCCGGTTCGGATTTTGCTCTATATCGCTACAGCGATGCCGGGGCCAATCTAGGCCTCAATTTTGGTATTTCGCGTTCTGATGGCCGGGCTCTTTTTTACGGTAGGCTCTCTGTCCAGCGTACGATTTCAAGCTTTACGGACGCCTTGCCCTTCAATTTCGATACGACATCGGTCGTTACGGGGGCCTCTGGTTCGGTTCCGATAGGGAACTACACCGAGCACGACTTCAACAACTGTACGGTCACCAGCAGTTGTTTCGGCACCCTCAACCTAGTCATCATGCAGGGCACTACTACGTGCCCTGATTTCTGTGTTTCTGAGAATCGGCCCTATATGCAAGGTTCGGGCGCGATCAGTTACATGACTGGGTTCCAGACCAACCCGTATTTCTGGAACAATGCCAGCGGAGCAGTCAGCAATGTGACCGGCTTTCTGGTGCAGGCTGGGGCGTATGGCGGTGGTGCTACCTCGACGATCTCCAGTTGGCGATCCTTCTGGGCGCGCACTGTGAACTCCTCTTTTGGCACGAAGATATCCACTGTTTTCGGACTAGTGATTGATCCGCAGACGGCGGGCACTTCCGGTAACTATGCCATCTACACCAACCAAGCGTCAGCGGCAAACAGCTACACCATGTATCACGCCGGTAACGCTCTGTCCTACTTTGGCGGTCCCGTGAACGTGCTGGGCGCAGTTGGCCTATACGCCACCGGCAAGAACGTAAATGTGGATGCTGACGGGATCACGTGGTACACGACAGGGGCCCGCTGGAACATACTCAGGGGTGGCGCGGAGTCGGGCTCCAACGCGGGCTCCGATCTGCAAATCAGCCGGTATAGTGATGCTGGCGCGTTTCTAGGTAGTGCGCTGAGTATCGCTAGAGCAACCGGCATAATAACGGTGGGCGCGACGATATATGTCCAAACGGCGAACGGATTAATTGGAATCATAGCCGCCCCCGGTATGAATTACATCCAGAGCGGCAATTCAACAGGTTCGGCGGCTGCGGCGCTAACCATCTCTGGACCTAGTGCAGTGACGCTACCGTCTTTTACGGTCACTTCAACTGCCTCCACGTTCACCGGGACGCTTGTGTCAAATGCAAACCTCACAGCGGGGAACGACGTTAACATTCTTGATACTGCGGGCGGCGGATCTTATGTTTATTACAGAACGAGTGGTAGCCAAGTACGTTGGGCAGTGGGCAAAAACAGTGGTGCTGAATCTGGAAGCAATGCTGGCTCCGATTTCAACATCAACCGCTATAGCGACACGCAGGTATATTTGAGCACGCCGCTGAGCATTACCCGTTCTACCGGTAATGTCACGATGAGCGGCAATCTCGCTGTTGCCGGTGCGATCACCTCCTCGTCAGGTGGTATCAGAACAGATGCACCGTCTACGGCATCTTGGGGCTCACTGGCCTTTTCGATCAATGGATCAAACCGATGGGTGTGGTTGACGGACGCCACGTCTGAAACCGGCTCCAACGTCGGCAGCAACTTGATGCTGCTTCGCTACAACGACGCGGGAAGCTCACTAGGCGCGGCGCTGACGTTTACGCGTTCGACGGGCAACGCCACGTTCGGCGGCAATGTGGGCGTCGGCGCGGCCCCAACCTACGCTCTCGATGTCAACAAGGATCTCGGCTCTCAAGCCGGAATGCGGATCTGGAATAGAAGCACCGCAGATGGCCGTGCTGTGGTGGAGTTCGTTGCGGATCGGACCTCGTCCTATACCTACGATCTCGGCATTGACACTGATGGCGGCGCTTCCAAGAGCTTTCAGTTGCGGGATCTAGTGGCAAGCGGCTTTCCGATACGGTGGGTGATCGATAAAAACGGCAATTGCGGTATCGGGACAACGAATCCGGCGACCAGCCTTCATGTGGTCGGATCGGCGTTCGGCTTTCCGACTGCGGGCGCAGCTACGAACGCGTCAATGTTGGTGAGTAACAGCGACCGTACCTATGGAATGCTGATGGGCGTGGACGGGACGGGTAAAGGTTGGATACAGGGGCAATACATAAGCGGCGCAGGGACTCTATTTGCACTATGCCTGAATCCGCTGGGTGGAGCCATTTGCATCGGCAACACCACGGGCAACTATGCGTTGAATGTGACCGGCGATTGCAATATCTCAGGCGTCTACCGCATCAACGGAGTTGCAATTTCGAGCGGCGGGCCGACCACATTCGCGACATACACTAGCGCCAGCCGCGTATTCAACACGGTTTATCAAAACACGGGCACTACGCCAATATTCGTCAGTGTGGTGGCGCAGGGCTCCACTAGCAGCGGCTCGCAAGCCCTCTTCGGGTACTGTGACGCCTCTTCCAGTCCGACGACGTTGGTAGCGAATCTTCAAACGAGCACGTATGCAGAGACGACAGCGTATCGCACGGTGACATTTATCGTGCTGCCGAACTATTACTACAAGGTCAATGCGACCAGTATGAATATCGTTACTTGGGCCGAATGGAAATAATTTTATGACTTACGAAGAATCCGCTAGCTTAATGACCGACGTCCCTTTCCGCGGTCGCATCAAGGTCAGCGCCATGCAATTTGCGACCTCGATCATGAATGAAGAGCCGACCGTCACCGCCCACAACGCGCGCATGCGCTGGGCGCAAACCATGTATCAGCAGCCCGACGCTGTTGCGCTGCAGCTGCAGCCGCCGGTGGTCATGGACCCCGCTGTCCAGAACGGAGGAGGGGCCAGCATCACCGACGCAGCCCTGCAGGGGGCCGTCGAGGCTGTGATCAACAAGTTAATCTGAACGCGCCATAATAGGCGCCAGGAGGAGAGCATATGGCCATACCCGGCAATCCGCTTCCGACCGCGGCTGAGTTGCAGCTGGCTGCGCTCCAGGATTCGATCTCGGGCGGCGTCGCGCGCGTCCACTTCCAGGATCGCGATGTAACTTATGTGACGCTCAAGGACCGCATAGCGGCCTATCAATTCGCGTATCTGCTGCAGAACCCCAACGGAGCGCATCGCACGCTGCGCGTCTACACCACCAAGGGGCTCTAGGCGATGACGCAGCCGAGCGTAGTGGCGACGGCCAGGGCCAAGACGATCATCACGCCCAAGGCCGCGCTCGTCTCGACCTTGCGCATCTGGATGATGTACCGCGACAACGCGCTGTGGAGCTTCGTCTCGGGCGTCGAGGCCGACGATCCGCTCGAAGAGCTGAAGATCGAGGATGCAGCCCTGCGGGGCAACATGGCCGCAGCCAACGACGCCCGCCAGCGCGCGCTCGACATCGCCGCCATGATGGCCGAGGAGCAGGGCGGCAAGGCCGCCACCATCCTGCGCGAGGCTATCGACGAGCTGCTGGCCGCCGAGTCGCCGCGGTTCCTGTTGGCTGTGCCGCACATAGCCGGGACCTTCTGATGGCTTCCTCACGCAGCATCGCGCGCCTGCACAACCCATCGGGCTCGACCCCGGGCGTCGTCCAGCGCCGGGCCGACAACGGCACCACCTTCCCCGGCAGCTACACCGGCTACAGCGCCTCGGGGGCGCCCTACGACGCCTCCCAGACGGGCCGCCGGTTGGGCGCCTGGAATCCCACTCGCCTGGGGCCGACCACGTCGCTGTGGGCCACGCGCGATCTCATGCTGGCGCGCTGCCACGATGAGATCAGGAACAACCCGCTGGCCGCGAGCGCCGTAGATAACTTCGAGAGTCAGATCGTCGGCAACGGCGTGAAGCCCAAATGGCGCAACCTGCCCGATGAGCAGAAGCTCAAGATCGAGACGGAGTTCGCGCTGTCGGCCACCTCCAACGAGATCGATCAGGCCGGGCTGTGCGACTTCTACGGCCTGCAGGCGCTGGCCGCGCGCGAGATCTTCGAGGGCGGCGAAGTGTTCGTCCGTCGCCATCTGCGGCCCGACAAATGGTCGCCCAACCCCAACCTCAAGCGGCCCATGCGCGTGCCTATCCAGTTCCAATTGATCGAGAGCGAGCAGGTCCCGATCTGGCTGAACATCACCGCGGTAGGCTCAGGCTCGACCACGGTGCCCGCGGGATCGGTGGTGCGCACCGGCAAGGAGTTCGACAAGGACGGGCGGCTGGCCGCCTTCCACATGTTCGAGGAGCACCCCGGCGAAACGATGTTTTTTGCCAGCAGCTCGCCGCTGCGGTTCATCCGCATTACCTCGGATCACATGCTCCACTGCTACAAGCCCTATCGCGCAGGCCTGCTGCGCGGGCAGCCGCATCTGTCGGTTGTGCTGGTGCTCTTGCACGAGCTGGCCAAATACACCGACGCCACCGTGGTCGCGCGTCAGGTGCAAGCCATGTTCGCGGGCTTCGTCAAGAAGATGGTGCCCGAGTCGGACATCATCCCCACCGACCTGCCCTCCAACGTGCCGCAGAATATTTCGGCCATCGGCTACCCGCAGCCGGGCATCCGCAACGCGCACATCGAGCCGGGCTCGCTCAACGAGCTGTATCCCGGCGAGGACATCACGTTTCCGAACCTGCCGCAGAACAACGATCTCGGGACCTTCATGAGCACCATGCTGCACCAGTTCGCGGTCGGCATCGGCGCGACCTACGAGCAGATCACCGGCGATCTCCGCGGCGTCAACCTCTCCTCGATCCGCTCGGGCGTGCAGGACGCGCACCGCAAGTGCGAGCAGTTCATTTTCAATGTGCTGGTCACGCAGTTCTGCGAGCCGATCCTGCGATGGTGGATGGACGAGGCCGTGCTCAGCGGTCGGCTGGTGCTGCCGGGCTACGCGCAGGAGCCCGAGAAGTATCTCGATGTTCAATGGAACGCATCCGGCTGGGCGTGGCTCGATCCCACCAAGGACGTGGAAGCCAAGATGACTGCGGTGCGCTGCGGGTTCACATCGCGTGAAGCCGTGTGCGCCGAAACCGGCGAGGACGCGAGCCAGATCGATGCGCAGCAGGTGCGCGACAACGAGCGCGCCGACGCTGCCGGTCTGGTGTACGACTCCGACCCGCGCAAGATTCTGGTGGGCAAAGAAGCCAATCCCCAAGTGGCCGAAGAGGGGCCGCCCGAGGCAGTCGAAGACGAAGAGCAGCAGGACGCCGAAGACGGCCCCGCACCGGGCTTCAAGAAGGCCGGGTAACCGAACGTCCCACCGGCTTACGCGGAGCATTCCGCGGCGCCACGCCGCCGCCGTTGAACCAAGCCTTGAATCCCTCGCGCGGCAGCAAAATCCTCCGACCGATGAAGAACGCGCACGGCACCTGCCGGGCCTGCACCATCCGCCGCAGGTTGTGCTCGCCGATCCCGCACCACGCCGCCGCCTGCTGAATGCTCCATGCGCCGCCCTCCGGCCCGAGGCCGCGTTGGCTCGGTCTGGTGCGGGTATTACTCTTGGCTTTCTCAGTAAGTGACATAGTTACATCTCATTACTGCTCATAACTTCTGGGTATCTATTATATACCCGATTAACTAACTGCGCCGAAAGAAGTTGTTAGTTTTTCAAAACAAACCTGCTATGATGCCGCGTAGTGTGGCTCCGAAATGGCAAAGAGTCCGCTAATTCATGTCGCATCTCTGGTGTTTAATACCCCGCTGGCCATCTTCCCCGAAAAATTAGAAGTCATACTGCGTGCGGTGGGCCCGCGGCTGGGTTTGGATGAGGCTGCGCTGTGCGATCTGATCGACAGCGGAGCCCTGCAGTCAGGGGCGCATCCGGCGGATCATGCGGCGCGCATCCAGGCGCAGATGGATGATGACGACGACGCTGCGGCCAAACCGTACAAGCTGACGCCCGAAGGTGTGGCGGTAATTCCTATCCGCGGCACACTCATGAAGCGCTACTCCTGGCTGGCTGCGTACTCCGGCCTGAGCACCTATGAGGGCGTCAGGCGGGCGAGTACGGCGGCGCTCGAAGATCCCCAGGTGAAGGCGCTGCTGCTCGATGTGGATTCGCCGGGCGGCACCACGCACGGCTGCTTCGAGCTGGCCGACTCGCTCTTCCAGATGCGCCGGTCGGGCGACAAGCCCATGTGGGCCTGCGCCAACGATCTGGCTGCGAGTGCGGCCTACGCTCTGGCCAGCGCAGCCGACCGGGTGTACGTGACGCGCACCGGCGGCGTCGGCAGCATCGGAGTGTTCGCGCTGCACGTCGATCAGTCGGCGAGCGACGAGGCCGCGGGCCTGAAGTTCACGTATCTGTACGCGGGCGGCAAGAAGATCGACGGCAACCCGCACGAGCCGCTGTCGAAGGGCGCGCGCAAGGATATCCAGGCCGAGGTGGACCGCGAGTACGAGATGTTCGTCGCCTGCGTGGCGCGCAACCGCGGCGCGACTCCGGCGCAGATCCGCGACACCGAAGCCATCGTCAAGTACGGCGATCAAGCTCTCGGCCTGCTGGCCGACGAGGTCGCCACCTGCGAGGAAGTCTTGGCTGAGCTGACCCGCAAGGTGACCAAGCCTCAGCTCAATTTCAATCCCGGCGCGAGCGCCGAAACCCCAGCGAAGGAGGAATCCATGCCCAAGGAAGCCGAGGAGAAGAAGGCTGAAAAGGACGACACCAAAGCCGTGCTCGCCGCCGAACCGAAGGACGACGAGGAAGAAGAAGAGGAAGAGCAGGACGACAAGCAGGCCGGTGACGACAAGAAAACCAAGAAGGCCGCCAAGGACGAGGACGACGCCGAAGGCAAGTGCGGCAACGTCACCGAGCTGCCGGTGGCCGCCGAAGCCCGGGCCCAGATGATCGCCGAGCTGTGCGAGATCGCCGGTATGGAGCAGCTCACCGGCAAGTACATCTTGAAGGGATATAGCGTGGCCCAGGTCCGCAAGTTCCTGCGCGACCGGCGCGCGAAAATGTCGGCGGAAAATTCCGTTCGGTCTTTCGTCTCGGGTGATACGGGAGTGGGCAGGGCGCGCTCCACGGTCGATCAGGCCATTCAGCAGGCGCGGACCATGGCCGCCAATTCCGGCGGCCAGCTCTCGCAGTCGCAGGCCATGGAGCGCATCCTGCGCGCGAACCCGGAGATCTACGAGGGCTACAACGCCGAACGCGACGAGGCCATCGCGCGGTCGCCGTCGGGCCGCGGGCCGGTGCTGACCGAGTTTGTGCTCAACAGCCAGCGGCGCTATCTGCAGAACCTCGGCTTGAGCACCGCCATGGAAGACGTGCCGGTGCGCCGGTCGATGTGAGGCGCGAGAGGAAGGAGGATTGAATGGCTTATAACGAGGGACTACTCAATACCGTGAGCGCGCCCGCTGGCGCCGACTTCAGCGGCAAGCAGTTCTACGCCGTGAGTCTCGTTGCGGACGCCGCCAATCCGCCGGGCGTGAAGGCCGCCGTCGCAGCCGCGGGCAAGGCCTGCGCGGGCGTCTTACAGAACAATCCGCTGAGTGGGCAGGCCGCCACCATCCAGCGCTCGGGCACCACCAAGGTGGCCATCTCGGCCTCGCAGGTGGTCGCGGCCGGTGGGCTGCTCGACGTGGACACGGGCGGCACGCTGCTTCCGCACGGCGCCGGGACGGCTGTGGCTCAGGCCATGGAACCGCTGGCGTCAACAGCCCAGGTCATGATCATCAGCGCCATGCTGCTGCCGGGCAACGCAGCCTTCTAGGAGAACGACTATGGCTCAACCCACAATGAGTGACGTTCACGTCAATGCGCTGCTCACCGACATGAGCGCGATGTACGCGCAGGACGCAGCGGGATTCATCGCCCGCGACGTGTTTCCCATCGTTCCGGTGGCGAAGATCTCCGACCGGTACACGGTCTTCTCGCGCGCAGACTTCAACCGCAACCTGATGCAGAAGCGCGCCCCCGGCACGCTGGTGAAGACGGCAGGCTATCGCGTCGATACCGTGCCCAATTACCTATGCGACGTCTGGGCGCTCGGCAGGACGATTGACGATCAGGTGCGCGGCAACGCCGACAGCGTCTTCAACCTCGACATGGAAGCCACGCAGCTGCTCACCACGGCCTCGCTCATCAACCGCGAGTACAACTGGATGGCGGCGTTCTTCCAGCCGGGCGTCTGGTCGAATATGTGGTCGGGCGCGGCCGCGGCGGTTCCACCCTATCCGAGCGCACCGGCGACCTCGACGGCCAGCAGTTACACCTTCATGAAATGGAGTGATCCGAACTCCAATCCCATTCAGGACATCCGCACCCTTAAGCGTATCGTGCAGATGACTTGCACCTTCAGGCCGAATCGCATGGTGATCGGCAGGCCGGTGTTCGACGCGCTGCTCGATCATCCCGACTTTCTGGATCGCGTGAAGTACGGGCAGACTGCATCCAAGCCCGCCCAGGTCACGCTCGATGTACTCGCGGCGATCTTCGAAATGGATCGCGTGCATGTCAGTGAGGCGATCTACAATACCGCCGCTGAAGCCGCGGGCGTCGATTCGGGCGCGGCCTATGCGCCGCCCACTTACAACGCGGGGATCAACGCCGGTGAGTCCAACGCCTTCATGACCGGCCCGCACGTTTGGATCGGCTTTACCCCGGATCGGCCGGGCCTCAACACTCCGGCCTGCGGCTATACCTTCGCATGGTCGGGCTACTTCGGCGCAACGCAGGCGGGCGAGCGGATCAGCTCCTACTACTTCCAGCCCGACCGCTCGACGCACGTCGAAATCGAATCGGCCTACGTCCACAAGGTGATCTCCGCGGACATGGGCGGATTCCTGCAGAACTGCATCTAGGCGCAGCAATGGCATCGATCTCCAGCGTGACTCCGGCGAGCGCCTCGCAAGGCGACTCGCTGAACGTCGAGATCGTCGGGTCGGGGACGACTTTCGACGCGACTTCGACGGTCACGTTCAGCCACACGGGCATAGCCGTCAGTAACGTGGCTTTCGTAGACGCGACGCACCTGACTGCCACGCTCACCATCGACGCCGCGGCGCAGCTCGATGCATCCGACGTCACGGTGACCACCGGGGCCGAGGTCGCAATCGGCGCTGGACAGTTCCACGTAGTGGTTCGCGCAAAGCCGGTCGCGGCGCTCGCTTCGGTGGCTCCGGCCAGCGGGCCACAGGGCGATACGGTAGACGTGGAGATCACCGGGCAGAACACCAACTTCAAGGCGACGTCGGCGATAACATTCAGCTCCACGGGAATCGCCGCGTCTAACATCACGCTGATCGACGCCACCCATCTCTCGGCCACCCTGACCATCGATGCAGCCGCCCAGATGGGCGTGTCGGACGTGATCGTGACAACCGATAACGAGGTCGCAACCGGCGCGGCGATCTTCACCGTAATGCCCTCGGACTTCAAAGCCATCACGCTGCGCGAAGCCGTCAATACGTATGTCCGCGAGCATCTGGTCACAGGGCCCGAGAAGGATGTCTGCTTGCAGTTCATTTACAAAATCAACCAGAGCCTGCGTACCGGCTCTGTGATCTTAAGTGTGAAAGGGGCCTGATACATGGCGACTACACCGACACCCGATCCCACGGCGACGCCGCAACCGCCCGCCAGTCCTACGACGACGGCCACCACGCCGCCAGCCGAGCCGCCGCTCGACCCGGGCGTGAAGGCCGAATGCCTGTATGACATCATGAGCGGCTATCTGCGCGAGCACTACGTGACCGGCGACTGCAAGCGCGCCGTAGACGAATTCATGACCGAACAGAAGGCGGCCATGAAGGCGGCCGCCGCTGCACCGCCCGCAACCGCGGCGCCCGCGACCACGCCGCCGCCTGCCACGCCATGATCCGCAATCTCACACCCTGGACCTTGCTCACGCGCAACGGCGTACCGCCGCTGAAGGTGGCCCGCCGTGCGCTGGTGGTAGGGGGCGTCACGGTGGAAGTCGGCGAGACGCTCGATCCCGAGTTGTTCGCGCCTGCGATCCGCCGCATGCGCCTGCGGCAGTTCTATGAGCAGCGGCTGCTGGAGCCGGTCGATCCGCAGCCCAACACGCGGCAGTACTATCGCGAGCGCTTCGCGCGCATGCAGGGCCTGGAGCCGCCCGTCGCGCCCATCACCCCGGTGGCGGCCTGCATCGTGGCCGATCTGCCCGCGGTCGAGGTGGGCGAAGAGGACTCGCCCAGGCCGAAGCCGCGCAAGCGTTGAGGAGCCCATGGACTTCGATTCGCTCATGGCCATCGCCGACGACATCGTCACCGCCACCTTCGAGAAGTACGAGGGCGGCGACGTGTTGCCGGTGACCATCCATTTCAACGATGGTTCGCTCGATATATCGGCGCACTGCGTGGTCAAGAACCCGTTCATGGAAGAAGACTACGTGCCCGGCTCGCCGCAGGGGACCGGCATGCTGCTCCTCTTCATCCCCGCGAGTCAGGGCCTGATGGGAGTGCGCGGCGATACGGCGACCTACGGAGGCGTGGACTACGACATCGTGCAGTCGGATGGCGACCGCGTGGGAGGCCTGCACCTGCGCATGCGCCGCCGGGAGCTGCCATACGGCCAATGAGTCATGCTGCAACCCACCGTAGTGCTGGATGCGATCCTCGAATCGCTGCGCTCGATCCCGCAGCTGGTCGCCGAGCTGGGCGGCCCGGCGGTTCCGGCGACTCAGACGATCTACGGTCACTACTACTACTCGGGCGAGGAGAACGCACTGGCCAAGGATCTGGCGACCATGCGGCAGCCGAGTATCCTGCTCGGCTATCTGGCTTACCTGGGCGGCAACTTCGACGGCCAGACGGTCTGGAAACATCAGATCGGCTGCTATGTGCGCAGCCGGAACAAGGCCACCGACGTCGTCACCAATCACAGCTCGCTGAGCGCCGCCGATCTCTGGTGGATGGCTATGAACTATCCCATCAGCGTGCCGGAGCCCGCCAACAACATCCGCTACATCGAGCTGTGCGACGGCAATCTGCAGCTCATGGATCTGCCGACCGGCATGCCCCGCACCGACGAGATGGGGCAGGATCTCTGGTCCTCAATGATGGTGTTCGCAGAGAAAGGCGACGTCGGCCCGCCCGGCGTGGATCTGCTCTGCCCTGATTAACGGAGGGAGGAGTTATGGCAACACGCATACAGAATAAAATCCTCGGCCTGAGCAAGGGCAAGCAGACCGACATCGCCACTGCCGCAACCACCTTCTTACGTTTTAGGCAATTGAATGCGGAGCTTGCGCCGACCGGCTTCATGACCGAGAACGACGCCGGTGAGATCGGCAAGGGCGATGAATTCATTTCGGCCTCGGGCGTCTTTCCGGTGAGCTGGAATCCCGCGGCCCGCATCGACAAATATTCGAGCGCGGAGTTCATGACCTGGGCGCTGTGCTTCGGCCTGGGCGGCGTCACCGAAGCCACCGGCGTCTACACCATCGTGCCGCTCGATCCCTGCCTCAACGGTCTGGAGCTGCCGTACTTCACTGTAGCCGAGCAGGTCTGCGAAGGCGGCGGCATGGCGCTCGACAACGCCTTCCTGGGATGCGCCATCGAAGACTTTCTGTACGAGTTCAATTACGGGCCGGGCCGCCAATCGGGGCGCGTCACGGTCAACTGGGTCGGCTCGGGAAAGATGACCACGCCCTCGGGCGTGACGATCCCGCCGGTAGTGGCCGAGCACTACATGTTGTCTGCCGGGATGACCATCAACATCAACGGCAAGGACTACATCGCTGCCAAGACGCTGCTCTCGGGCTCCATCGGCTGGAAGAACAACTTATTGGTCGGCCCCGGCTTCTATCCCGGCTCGGGCGTGCAGAACGGCGCGGCCATCCGCGGGCGCCTGGAATACGGCCCGCGCGCTGCGTCGCTGACGTTCACCGCGCGCCTGCTGAAGAACAGCGACGAATATACGAAGCTGCTCGCCGGAACCACCGGCACAGCCGCCATCAACGCCACCTTCGATGCGACCCACTATGTGAATTTCTTATTCGAGTCGGTTCAGTACGAGACTGTGGTCAATGGTGAGCAGGACGGCATCGTCAGCGTGACGGTCAACGTGGCGTGCAAGAGCGATCCGGTCAACGGCGTCCTGAAGGTCACCGCGGCCTGCGGGATCGCAGGCATTGCACAATAGGCGAGGAGGCCCACATGCCCGCAGGGGCTTTTAGCAAGGTTAACGTCGGCATCCGCCGATTTATCAAAACCCTTACGCCCGCGCAATACCGCTGCTTCGAGGTCAACGGCACGCAGCAGTATGCGCCGCGGCGCGACAACTACAACTATGCCGGTGCGACTTACGCCAAGGGCGCGACCATTCCCTACGACGCCGCAACTGCGACCTTGTACTCCCGGCCCGACCTGCTGGAGCGGGACTTCAACCGCGGCCTGATCGCGCCGGTGGACTGATATGTACGGTGAACTGCCACTGATCAAGACGGAGACGGGCGAGGAGATCCCCGGCTTTCCGGTGGTGATTCAGAATCCGCCCAAGACCGCCGTGCTGCGCCTGCCGACGTCGGAGGAGATCACGGCCTACGTCTCGACCGTGCGCCTGCTCACGCGCCGCCTGGGCCGGGGCCGCTCGGAGAGCCAGAACGCCGAGAACAAGGAGTCGCAGCGCAAGCTCTTCCAGAAGATCCGCATCGACAAGGGCGAGGAGTTCGACCCCGCGGAAGTGGACTACGCGCTCACCCGCATCCTGGCGCAGGAGACGCTCTCGACCGAACAGGACGGCAACGAGTTCGTGGTCACCGTAGCGAGCATCGGGGGCCGTCTCGTGCATCGCCTGCGCATGCCCACGCGCGCGGAGCTGCAGGCCTACCGCGACAATCTCTACAAGACGCGCCAGCTGCCGCATGACGTCGAGGAGCAGCGCTTCCCGCCCGACGTGCCGGTGCAGTTCTACGACGCGATCATCCTGTCGGTTGAAGGCTACGCGCCGGTGTTCAACGTTCCCGCTGCCTCGATGAACGGCAACCACAATCTGTGCAAGGCCGGGACCGCTGAGATGAGGGCGCTGCTGCCCAACATCCCGCCGCATCACAAGCGCAACGTGGCCATCGAAGTCTCCAACGAGATCTTCAATCTCGACCCGCCGCTCGACCCAAACTTATAGAGCCGGATGAATGGCCGCAGCCTCTGCCTCTCCGGCTGCTGATCTTCCGCGTGCTGCGCGCCGAAGAAATGTGCCGCGGCGGCGAGGAGGAAGGTGCATCGGGCTGCCCGCTGGCCGACACGGTCCACTGCGTCAGCTGCGATCACGAGTGGAAGCCTGAAGATGTGGCCGTGGTCGAGGCCTGCCCCTCCTGCCGCCAGCGGGCCGCGACCGTCAATCGCTGCGAGTCCTGCGCAGTGAACGAGGTGCAATACTACCGCGAGCACACGGCCACCGGCCAGCTATTGGAGCGAGTGCTGGAGCATGACTTCGACGCAGAGCACTACGGCGTCGATCCCGGCTCGGTGCCCGCCGACCTTCGCGAGGGCCTCAAGATTTTCAGGAACGAGCGCTTCCGGTGGGAGAAGGAGACGCGCGAGAAGGCCGAGCAGCGGCGCGAGGAGCAGCGGCGGTTACGCGAGATGCAGCAGCGGCGTTAGCGACCGGCGCCCGCGGTTTCGCAGAGTTGCACCGTGTGCCATTCGTCCACCGTCAGATCGGCGAGTTTCTTCCGACGGAGCATGCCGCACATATATTCCACACGCAGTTCTTCGGTGGTTTTTCGGGGCAGCGCGACCTCTGTTTTGTGCAGCTTCGCATCTCTCACGCAAGGTTCCTCGCCCGCCTGGACGCCGTGCAGGAGTTGCCGCGCCACGTCGTCATCGGCGCAGAGGCGGCCTGATGGAGTATGGTAGACGCTCTCATAGGTTACTGATACGGTGCGAGGTCCTGGGTCGGGGTCTTGCAGTGCGTAGTGGATCGCGATCACCGCCCCGAACGCCAGGATGATGCCGATAATAATGCCCGAGGCCGTTCTCATACCGGCAGGGTAACAACTATCGAGCCTCCGGCCAGAGTTTCAAGGGGATAAACGGCCTGCCCGCGAGTAGAATGGAGGGGACACGGGAGGCCTCAAAATGCCGTTTTTCCAGGCCAAGATCACCCGGGTGAAATTCACGCTCAGCCCGTTCTCGGCTGAGGACATGATGGCCATCGCGCAGAAGACGCTCAACCATGTGGTCGAGCGCATCAAATCGGTGCATGATATCCAAGACGGAATCGCGAGGCCGCTCTCGGACAAGTACGCCGTCGAGAAACGCCAGGGCCGGTATGTGGCGCTGGGCGGCCTGCGCAAATACAGCGGGGCGCCGTACCGCGACTGGACGCTGCGCGGGCGCACGCTGCAAGCGCTCAAGGTCAAGACGGTTTCCGAGGATATGGCAACAGTCGGGCCGGTGTCGATGGAGGCGCTGCGCATCATCCAGATCCGCAACAAGTGGGATCACATGTGGGGCATGTCGCCCAGCGATAACGAAGCGCTGGTGACGGCTGTCCGCGGCGTGCTGGAACGCCGACCGGTCATCCAGACACAGACGTCCGAATCACAGGTCGCCTGATGGGTCCTTCGCCGGTAGACATCGTTTATAAGTTCGATAACACGGCGATCCTGCGCGCGATGAAAGAAATGCAGGCGGCCTCCGCGGACGTGGCCAAGGGCGTGACCGGCGCTGCGGAGCGCATGCAGAAGGGCTACGAGGAGTTCGCGAAATCCGTAGTCACCGTCACCGACCGCGCGCAGGCGGCCCAGAAGCGTCACATCGAGTCGCTCGAAAAAGCGGCGGCGGCCTATGGGCGCTCGGGCGTCGAGAAACTGATCGCACTGCGCGACCAGCACATCAAGCGCTTGGGCAATGAAGAGGAGGCCATCAAGCGCGTCACCGCCGCCTACCAGAAGATGATCGACGTCGAGAAGAAGCGCGAGGACGAAGCCAAGAAGGGGCTGGGGGCTTCTCCGTTCGTTCAGGGCGCGCGCGATATCTTCCAGGGGCGCATCGGTGCGGGTGAGATGCAGATCGGCAGGGGCCTGTGGTCGGCCATTGGAGGCACTGGAGGGTTCGCCGGAGTCGCCGGTGCAGCCGGAGCGCTGGCCGGGATGGCGGGCACATTCGCTGCGATTGAAATCGCTTCGATGAAGGCCGCCACGGCGGTTGCCGACTACTCCCAGAAAATCCATGACACGGCAATCGTCACCGGCATGAGCGCGAAGGAGGTGCAGCAGTTTGAATATGCGGCCAAGGTGACCGGCCAGGATGTCGGCGTACTCAACCGCATGATGCGCGGGCTCACCCAGGCTGTGGAGGACCAGGGCTCCAAAGGCCAGAAGGCCCGCCAAGTCCTGCAGGGCATGGGCGTGGATGTGATCGCCCTGAGGCAGGGTTATATCGGCACTATGGACCTGCTCAAACAGGTCGGCTCCGGCCTGGAACGGCAGCCCAATCTCTGGATGCGGAACAAGGAGGCTATCGACCTCTTCAAACGCGCCGGTATCGACGCGCTGCCGGTGCTGACGGAGATGAGCGACAGCATCAAGCGCACCGAAGGCGTCCAGTTCATGGGCGAAAAAACCATCGATCAGTTCGTTCAAGTGAACAAGGAAATCAAGCTGGCCGGGACGATGTGGGATCAGTTCATCCTGCGCGTCGAAGAGACTCTCGCGAAGCCGTTCATCTTCACGCTGCGGATGGTGATGGAGAAGGAGGAGCCCGACCGGCCCGTAGGAGGAGGCGCACTCGGCAAGCAGGGCGACGAATTCTTCATGCGGGGAGCGAGGCAGGCAGCGGAGCAAGGCCTCCAGCGGTTACAGGATCTGTCGCATGATGTGCAGCGCGCCGGGCGCCCGCCGATGGTATTTCAATCGACCATCGACTACATGCATCGCGAGGGCGCCACGCTCGAAGAGCAGGAAGCGAAATTACAGGAACTCCAAAAGCAGTGGAACGAGGCCCGGACGGAGGCCTCAGCAGGACTGGTCAGAGATGTCACCCACTATAAGGAAATAACCAAGGAATTGAGGGAGCAGAAAAAGCTCGTTGAGGATATGCGCAAGGCCGTGGCCGACCGCAAGACCGCGGAGGAGATCATCGCGCGCCTGGAATATGAGAAGGAGGAAAAGAGGAAGCACCCCTACGGCATGCCCGAAACCGAGAAGAGGATGCTGGATTTTGCGGCTCAGTATCGCAACTTCCCCGACTTGATCGCGCGCGAGCGGGCGCTCGAAGGGCCCCGGCTGGCCGAAGAGAACCGGCTGAGAATTCAGCGGGCCGTCGGCGCGGCGCGTGCGGAATCCGAGCGCATCGCCGGGATCGTGGATAAGGAGCCGGTCACGCCCGAGCAGTTCGCGCGGCAGACCGCCAATTGGCTCAACGAGCAGAATCAGGCCTTCCAGCGGCAGCAGAAGATCTGGGCCGAAACCACCGGCAAAACCTCTGCGGAATTCATCAAGCTGGGCGAGGAGATGCTGGCCGCCAACCGCAAGCTCGAACTCACGCGGGCCGAGGGCGCCGCGCGCGTGAACTATTTGCTCGGCCCGCAGACCATCGAGACGCGGCTGGCGGAAGAGGCGCGCATCCGCGACGCGAAAATTCAGGACGCGGACGAAGAGTTCCGAAACCGCCGGGCGAAGATTGCCGATGAATACACCGACGAGCGGAACCGCGAAATCGAATTGAAGAAGCTGCGGCTCACGCATGCGGCTGAGGTGGCCGAGGCGCAGAACAAATACGCCGAAGCGTGGGCCACCGAAATGAAGCAGCAGATGGGCGAGATCAAATCCACGGTCGAGCCCTTGTTCCATACGTTGTTCACCGACCCGTCGAAGTTCGGCCAGCAGTTCCGCAGCACCATCACCGAGGCGACGCTCAAACCGATTACCAGCGGCCTGAGCGAGCTGGCCGCGCGTGCGCTGCATCCGCTGATCTTCGGCGAGAGCGGCACCGGCGGCATCGCAGGCGGATTCCGCAACATGTTCGGCCTCGGCGGCGGCAAGCTGCAAGACGTGCATCTCACGCCCGACGGATCGGTGCCGGTGCATGTCACTAACGGCGGCGGCGGCAGTGGCATCGGCGGCGCGAGCCGCCATATGCCTGACTGGACGAAGGGCGTCGAGCCCATCGTGATGCCGCAGGGATCGGCGCATCCTGTCACTCTGAGCGGGCCTGACGAGGCCCGGCAATGGCTTACGCAGCACGGGATTCCGTCCACGTATTTCCCTCCTGCTTACGATGAGTACCCGTCGAGCTTGCAAGGTCCCGCCATGACCGGGCCGAACATGTATTTCGGCCCCAGCCCGGGCGACTATTCAAGCGGCATTACCACCAGCGCCGGGATCGCCGGTCTGCCGACGAGGCCGCTGGACATCCTCTCCACATCCGCGCTGGGCGGATATATGTCAGACCTCGGGGGCGACAGGGCCGCAGGGATCGGCTGGAGTGCAGGCGGTGGAGGTGGCGGCGGTGGTGGCGGCGGCGGTTTCAACCCGGCGGGCTGGCTGAACGCGCTCAAGTCCAGTTTCTGGAATGAGAACATCAACCTCGCATCGGGCGTTACGCGCGCTGCCGGGAGCATGGGTATCGGCGGCAAATTCGCCGGTGTGCTGACCTCGCAGGCCGGGGCGCAGCTGGAGATGGGCATTGGCATACCGCTCGCCATGGCGGGCATCCTGGGCCAGCGCCGCGGGACTGCCGGTGGAATTCTGGAGTCGAGCCTGGGCGGCATGCTCACCGGCGCGGGCATCGGCACCATGATCATGCCGGGCATCGGCACTCTGATCGGCGCGGGCGTCGGGCTGGCCGCAGGCCTGGGCATCGGAATCGGCGAGAAGATCTTCGGCGTGGAGTCTCCGCGCAATGAGGCCAAGCGGCTGGTGCAGCAGGTCTATCACATCTCGATCAACAACCAGTCGGCAGACCAGATCGTGAGCATCGCCAACCAGTCCTACGGCGGTCACGTCTCGGTGGCCGTGCGTTCGCCCGAGGTGCGCCAGATGTTGGGCCTGTATGCCGCGGGCACCGGGCAGGCCGCTCAATTCCCGCAGGGCCTCTCGACGCCTCACGGCGCGTCGCTGGTGGAGTCGGGCGGTGCCATGTATCAGCAGGCCAGCTATCAGTACGGCAACCCGTACACCTACCGGTCCAACCTGCCGACCTACGGCGGCGGCTCGACCGGCAACTACGGCAACCTGTCCCTCTCCCTCAACATCGCCGGTCAGGACACCGCCAGCTTCCTGCAGGGCAACGTGGTGACGCCCGACGTGGTGCAGGCGCAGTATGCCTCGGCTATGTCGGGATCTGCAGGCCGCGTGCCCCAGGCGCTGATGATGAGCGAGCCGGGCAGCATCGCCGCCTAGATTTCACCCAAAGCCTCTTGCCAGATACATGCATCCGACGTTAGACTTTGAATATGAGCACACACGATAACAGCAAGTGGTTCCCGGCGAGCGAGTGCGAGAACTTTAACCCGAACCGCTTCGAGTTCGTCTGGAACGCCGATTACACCATGTTTCGCGCAGTCCAGCTGCCCTGGTTCGACCACGCCTCCTACATCCGCCATCAGGCCGATAAGCCCGAGGCCGATGAGCCCCAGGCGGATGATCTCCCCCAGGCAGCGGACGAACCCTACGAGCACCCCGAACGGCCCGACTTGTGGACGCCTCACCCCGACGACATCCTGTTCTGATTTCACCCCAAGACTGTTGCGCCATGCATGCATCTGCTCTATCCTGAAAATATGAAGAACGAAGCATACGACAAAGCGGTCAACCAGATGAAGGAAGTGGCAGCCGGTCGCCGCGGCTGGGTTTCGCTGACGAGGGCGTCGCGCGAGTGCGGCGTCCCCAAGGGCCAGCTCCGCGTAGTGGCCCTGGCGCTCGGCCTCAGCGTGGAGGACAGCCACGGCAACCACGGCATGACCGCTCGCCGGGGAGAAGGCCGATGAATTACACAATCTACTTTCCCAAGATGGACCTCGCAGTATATGCCTCCTGGAACAATCGCACTCAGAAAATCGAGTGCGACCACGGCCTGGATGATATCTTCCCCGGGCGGGACGAATCGAACATGGAAGCGATCCGCAGGGTATATCCGTCAGCCGAGATCTTTGCCATCCGGCCTCGCCCGGCGTAAAAACCCCAGCTAAAATAGCAGCATCGTGCCCGGGAACCTCGCTGCAGCGTCAGTTGCGGCTGGTGCGGTGCTGCCGCAATCCCTCTGCACCTCCTTCGCCGAATCCCTCTCCTACCCGCTGCTGGTCATGATGTACAACGACGGGACGCTCGAACGTTCCGTCATCCAGGACGGCGTCAACGCGCCGCGCGCGCTGCGTACCTGGACGATGGCCAAACGGCTCAACTCCGGCCAGCTCGCCACCCTCTACAACTTCTTCGACGTCACGGTGCAGGGCGGCCTGCGGCCCTTCTACTTCTACAATCCCTTCGACGTCCTGCCGAATCATCACATGGGCAGCAACTACGACTCATCGGGCGCCAGCACGCAGGGGCGCGTGACCTGCATCTTCCGCGGCGATTGGTCGCAGCGCACCGAACTGGGCCGCCACGTCATGCCCGGGCTCATGCTCGTGGAGGTCGCGTAGTGTCCGATTCCATCGGTCGCATACCGGTGCCGGTGCCGACGCCGCTGCCGCCCTCGCAGCCCTTCCCGCTGGTGAGCGAGTACGGCTATGGGTTCGACCGCGACTACAAGATCATCGAGCACCGCTTCGGCGAGCTGGCCACCATGGCCATCCAGCGGTATGCGCTGGGGGCCGGGGCGCGCAAGTTTCATTTCGTCAAGAGCAGCCTGAGCTACCGCGACCAGCAGTCGCTGCTGGCCTTCTTCGACGCCGTGCAGGGCAGCTACAAATCCTTCACCTATCCGGTGCCCAACACCGACCGGCAGACCTTCACCAATTACCAAGTGGTCTTCGACACGCAGCCGCTCACCATCACCGAGCTGGCCAACCGCGCGACCACCGGCATCACGTTTCTGGAGATCCTCGACCCCTCACTCGCGCCCACCAGCAACATCACCAGCGTCTCGAAGCGCTTCCCGTCCACGGCCCTGGCGTCGGCGCTGCAGTCGCAGGTGCAGGCCATCGTCCCGCTCATCCACATCAAGGTGCGCAATCCCGCGGTGCCGGATATCTATCTCTCCGACCGGCGCATCGATGTGTACGGGTTCCCGGGCACGAGCTTCGTCACGTTCCTGCCGCGGCTGATCAACATGGGAATCCCCGGCGGCGGCGACGTCATCATGTCGCAGTCCATCGACGGGCGCGCGGACAATGTGCGGTTTACATTCGGCAACGCCGACCGCGTGATGGCCAAGCTGGTGAACGACTGCTCGCTTGAATTCGCCGAGATTGATCTCTCGCTGCTGCACTACAACTCGGGCGCGCTGCTGCAATTGTGGAAAGGGCTGATCCTCTCCTGGCAGGTGGACGGCTCGCCGCAGTTCTCCGTCGAGTGTTCGGACGGCCTCTACCCGGTGACGCAGCAGTATCCCGCGCGCAGCATTTCGCGCCAGTGCTGGAAGCCCTTCGACAAGGCCGTCACCGCCAGCGGCTTCAAGCCCTGTCCGTATTCGGGGCACGGCTCCGGCCCGGGCGACCCGACCACCTGCGACTACTTCTTCAATTCGCCGAACGGCTGTCTCGCGCACGGCATGAGCAACTACTTCGGCGGCCACGCGCAGCAGCCGCAAGGCGTAGTGATCAAGGACAACGGCACCGGCATCTGGGGCGGCTTCTTCCGCTCGACCATAACTTCGACCTCGATCCTCTCCGACAGCATCTACGGCAAGCCGCTCGCCGAGATCTGGTGCAATCACGGCGGCACGGCGCAGCGCGCATTCTGGGCCAACTGCCTGATCGCCGCGGTGCGCGACGAGTCGGACTTCGAGGACATCCTCGGCATCATCGGCGCGGGCCCGCTCGGAGGGTTCGAGGGCTCGTCAATTCAGACCAACGCCGACGGCTATAAGTTCGTCGTCTCGCCCACCGCGGACGGATTCTACCCGCAGGGATTCAAGGTCAACACGCAGCTCAACTTCTCGATGTACCTGCCCGGCGTGGGCCTGCGTCAGTCATCGGGCAACGACCCGGCGCACCTGGGCACTGCCCCGACCGACGGCGCGGACGCCTTTTCGTTGGGCGCTGGCACGCCGCAGAACTGGTCCGAGCCCGACGCCAACTGGTCGAACATCCCCGGAGTTTCCAAGCGCGTCATCCCTTACGCTGCGGGCACGGCGCTGTGCGAGATGCGCTACACCAAGAGCGCCGGAGGCGGCGTCTCGCCGACCACCGCCGAATCGCACAACATGCAGGTGCCCATCGCCAAGGGCCTGACCGGCGCGACGTTCGATGCGAGCGGCAACCGCACGCTGGTGCCGGGAGTCATCAATCCCTTCTGGGTCGCAGCCAATTGCTACTTCCGCGCGCTGGCCATCGATCAGGCCGACGCAGCCACGCAGGTCAGCTATCTGGTCCTCAACTCGATCACCAACGCATCGGGCACCGGCTGCGCCGATATCGCGGCGATCTTCGTTCCGCCGATTGTCGGAACGCCGATCCCGTCCTATGCACTCACGTCGGCGGGCCAAGCGCTCACACAGCCCAACCTCGATTACTGGAACGGCACCTTCACCTATCTCTCCGGCTCCACCGTGATCACCAGGACCATCGATCAGGCCATCGCCGCCGGTTACATCACGCAGACCGCCGCGGGCGGCCAGGAGCCGCAGTTCATGTTCCAGGGGACCATCGCGGAATTCAAACCGTTTCGCGACTGGTTGCAGGAAATTCTGAACTGCGCGATGGGTTACTACTGCTTCGAGTTCGGCGCACTCAAGCTGGGTATCCGCTATTCCGCGGTGCCGACCGACACCTTCGGCCTCGGCTCGATGCTCTATCAGTCGCTCGCGCTCACGCCGATCCCGGCCAAGTTCGAATACCTGAAGGTCAGCTTCGCCAACATGGAGCTGCAATACCAGCAGGACTTGGCCGAGTATCAGGACAAGGATCACGCACTCTACTACGGGCGCGGCGGCTGCCCGCTGACCTCCAGCATGCGCTCGGTGGGCTGCCCCTCGCTCTCGCAAGGCCTGCGCGTGGCCGTCTCGCGCACGCGCGAGGAGATCGGCGGCATCATGCGCACCGATCTCGCGAATCCCTACATCGAGTGGGACAACCACAAGCGCGCGACCTTTCGCTCGACGCTGCTGGCGCTCTCGACCGAAGTCGGGCAGGTGATCTCGATCCAGCATCCCGATGTGCCGACCTACCCGGGCGCGCACGCCGGTTCGCGGCCCGGTTCGAACGGACCATTCCCGGCGAATACTTGGCCCTTCCGCATTCAGAAGTGGATGCTGCACTCGGACTGGAGCGTCACCATCGTCGCCGACTCCGTGGTCGATTCGATGTACGACACCGAGGTCGGGCCGCAGCCCACCGGCGCAGTGCAGCAGCCCCTGCCGGTGATGTATTACCCCATGGCTCTTCCTCAGTGGGCGCCCTATCAGGTGCAGGCCAACGCGGCCGACGCGGTCTTCCCCAACGAGTGGACCTTCGACCTCTCGCAGGTCTACGAGTTCGCCACCGACGGCAGCCCGATTCCCAAAGTCGTCGCCTCCGGCCGGTTGCCGGTCAATCAGTTCATCCCCAATTGCGGTGCGGTGGATGTCAAAGTGGGCGAAGTAACCCGCTCGACTACCGGCGGGACGCTGCCGGGCGGCGCGACATACTACGTGCAGATCTGCGCCACCGACGCCAAGGGCCGCTACTCGCCGCCGAGCGAGGTGCTGATCATCCAGGTGCCCAACGGGACCAACACCAACCAGTTCACGATCCAGGACATTCACTGGCCGCCCATCGACGGGCTCACCGGCTATGTAGTGTTCTTCAGCGATCAGCCGGATCTGGTGTGCGGTCAGCTCACCGGCTCACTCACCGGCGGCGCGAGCGGCTACACGCCGACGGCCATCACTGTGACCGCGGTTCCCAAGCGCTCGACCTACGCAGTGCCTGACCCGGATATGGGTTATCTCAACCTGAAGGGCCGCCGCCTGATCCACGGCGGGCCGGTCGGCGCGGGCATCGACAAAATCGCAGGCACCATCATCACCAGCTACGCGACCATCGATTCGCTCGGCACCGACAACTGGAACGGCCGCGCACTGGCCATCATCGGCCGCGGCGATCCGCCGGGCAAGGCGCCCTTCGCGCATTTCATGATCAACAATTTTGTGCCTTCGACCGGCGAGTATCTGCTGGACCGCGATCCGGTCCTGTCAGGCGTGCAGGTGGGCGACGTCTTCGCAGTCATGTTCAAGGGCTACGACAATTCCGCCAACCCTTATGTGATCGGCGACCCGGGCATCGCCAACGCCACCAACCCGACGCCGCACGCGGGCGAGACGCCCAACGATCCCAATCGCATCGGCAACATGGTGATCGTGATCCAGGGTAAGTCCCGCGGCATGTCAGCCAAGATCGTTTCGAACACCGCGACCGACTACACGCTCGACCAGCCGCTGCCCATCGATGCGACCAGCTTCTGGATCGTGGCGCACGCCGACTGGGAGGTCCAGAATCAGGTGCGCGTGAACAATGCGGACCCCACCAAGACGACCTCGATAGAGATCACCGTCAACAACTACAACCAGCTGCCGCTGTTGATCGGCGGCGTGACCGCGGACCAGGACGGCGTCGAGGCGGGATTCCCCAACGAGCCGCTGCGCATGATCTACATCACCGGCGCGCAGGGCACTGTCGTAATCACCAGCTGAAGGAGAACACTATGGGCCTCCAGAAGATCCGGCACGGCATCGTCCAGATCGACACCGGCAGTCCTCCGGCGGGCTCGACCCCGGCTGCGACGACGCTGACCTCGAATATCAATGCTACGGTCACCGACATCCCTCTGGCCGATACGAGCAACGTGGTGGACGGCACCTACCTCACCATCGCCGACGACGGGACCGATCCTTCCGAGCAGGTGCTCGTACAATCCCATACGGCCACCGACGCCATCGTGGTGCGCGCGGCCAGCGCGACTCCGCACAACAGCGGCACTGCCGTCACACTGCCGGGCTCGGTGAGTTATCAGCTGCTGCTGATCAGCGACCAGCCCAACAAGAAGACCATCGTCCACAAGAGCACCGCCGACGGGAATTACGTCAAGATCCTGGCGGCCCAGGACACCGGCGGAAACTTCGACCACTTTCCCGGCGGCGGCACTTCGATGGTACTGGCCGACAGCCATCCGGTCACGCTCGTCGCGCCGCAGGACGGCAGCCGCGTCTGGATAGTCATACACGGTTCGGGAGCCGGAGCCACGAATGTCTCAGGCGGCGGCGGCGGATCGCAGACCCCCTGGCTCACCGACGTGGACGCTGCGCAGCACAACCTGCACAACGCCACGCTGGTGACGGTGGCGGGCGACGGCACGGCGGGCCACGAGCAGACGCTCGCCATGCTGCCCTACGAGGTGGTCTGGTACAACCTCGGCAACCTGCGCTGGGCGCTGGCGCAGGTCGGCGCAGAGTCGGGCGTCAACAACACCGGCAGCGACCTGCATCTCTTCGCGTACAAAGACGACGGCACCTTCCTCCGCACACAGGCCTCGTTCATCCGCGGCACGGGCGAGACGATCTTCAATGCGGACCAGGGGCTGGAGGTCAACACGCTGGCAGGCTACGGCATCGTGTTTACGACCGACTATCTGTCGGTATCGGGCAGCGGCGGCGTGCAGTGCGCATCGGTTCAAGTGAAGGGCTCGGCGATCAACTCGAATCAGGGTTACTACTATGCCTATCAGGGCGGCTCACCGCGCTGGTTCTGGGGCAAGACGCCGACCGCGGAATCCGCGCCTGCTGGCGGCTCCGACTGGGTGCTCGGTCGCTACGACAACACCGGCGCTTACTTAGGCCAACCGATCTTTGTCAAACGCTCGAACGGCTACATCGGGCTGAACGGCGCTAATCCGGCCTATCCGCTCGACATCACCGGCGACGTCAATGTGACGGGCGTCTATCGGGTGAACGGCGTACCCATCGGCGGCGCGACCAATCCCGGCGGCTTCGACCAGAGCATCCAGTTCCGCCAGGAGCCTCCGACCGCGGGCGTGTTTCAGGGCGACGGCAACTTGAAATGGGACTACGGCAATCAGGTATTGCGCGTCACTGCCAAGACAGGGGCTCCGCTCGGGCTCAAGGTGATTTCCGGCTATGTGGATGCAGACGGCGGCTATCTCACCACCGACACCGACTACAACGCCATCCAGGCGACCAAGGGCGGCGTGTTCGCCTGCGCTCTCGGAATTACTACTACCGCGGCCGGGGCTGGCGGCTACATCGACATTCCGCCCAATAGCTTGAGTAACACCGCCATATGTCTGCCGCCCGCCACATTCGGCACAGACCACATATTGCTATGGTCGGCGCAGGCGCTCGGCACCAACACCACGATCACGACCTATGCACTCTGCTGCAATGCAGGCATCCGGTCGCAGGCCTCGTTTCTCAGCGCCAACACCGGCGTCGCGGCGTTCCAATCGGATGCTGGCGGCGCAACGCTGGGCATGGGTGTGTATTTGAAAGGTCACGCCAACAGCGGCAATGCCAATGGCTTGAACCTCTCGCCTGCGGGTTACGGCGCGCTCGGATTCCAGGCCGGATCGAGTTACTGGTATTGGGACGCCGCGGGCGCGGGCGCATGGAAGATCATCGACTTCAACGCCGCGGCTCAGGCCAGCCCACCGGGCGGTTTCGATCAGTCCATCCAATATCGCAAGGAGCCGCCTGCGTGGGGATCTTTTCAGGGCGACGGCAACTTGAAATGGGACTACGGCAATCAGGTCATGACGATCATCGCCAAGCCCGCCGCCGGTACGCCGCCGGTGCCCAACCTCGCGCTCAAGATCCAGGCTGGCTATGTCGAGTCGGACATCGGCTACTACACCAGCAATAGCAGTTATCAGGCGGTCAAGGTTTCCTTCGGCGGCGTGAACTGCGCAGGGCTGGGCATCGCCACCAGCGGCGGCAAGGGCGGCTATATCGACCTGCCTCCGCAGGCCACTTATCCGGTGGCGCTGACTAACGCGAGCTTGCCCGACACCGATGTGATTCTGTGGGCGTCGGGCGTCAACAACACCGCGACGCCGAATACCAGCTCCTCGCTCTGCATCAATGCAGGCGTGCGCGCGGCCGCGAGCTTCATCACCACTGAGGGGGGCACGGCTGCGTTCTTCGCGCCGGGCTCCGCAATGCTGGGCAAGTCCGTCTTTCTGGCGGCCAACGGCACCGCCCCGGCCACCGGGGGCGCCGGTTATGGCGGGTTCGCCTACAAGAGCGGCAGCACCTATTGGTATCTGGATACGGCGGTGTGGAAGTCCATCGACTTCACCGCGGTCGCAGGTCTGGCCCCGGGCGGCAGCGATCAGAGCATCCAGTACCGCAACGCCGCGGGCGCGTTCACCGGCGACGCAAATCTGAAGTGGAACTACACCACGCAGGCGATGACGATCATCGCCAAGACTCCGGCTCCGTCGGTCGGCCTCAAGGTGCAGACCGGCTACATCGATTCCGACGGCGGTTACTACACGAGCAACACCGGCTATACGGCCATCCAGGCGCCCGCGGGCGGCCTGTTCTCGATGGGCCTGGGGATCACGTCGTCGGCATCGCAGGGCGGCTACATCGACATACCGGTGCTCGGAGGAGCCAAGAACTTCCCGGTTGCGCTCAACAACGCTTCATTCGTCATCGCCAATAACGGAGACGTGCTTCTGTGGACTGCACCCAGCAACGGGACCACAACTCCCGTAACGGCCTACACGCTGTGTACCAACGCGGGCGTCACCGCGGCGGCGGCGTTCATCTCTCAGGTAAACGGTGCAGCGGCCTTCGTCGCATCCACCGGCGGCGCGGTTCTGGGGCAGGGCGTCTATCTCTTCGGTCGCGCCAACACCACCGGCCTCAGCGATGCACCGAACGGTTATGGCGGCCTCAGCTGGCAGAGCGGAGCTGTTTACTACTATTGGAACGGCACGGGCTGGGCGACCGTGAATTTGTCTGCCACCGGCGGCGTCCCGGGCGGCAACGCGGGCAACGTGCAATACAACACCGGCCCGGGAACCTTCGCGGGCAGCGATAATCTCAGCTGGAACAATTCATCGCGCCTGCTGACTGTCAATGCGGCGGCGGGCACGGCGGCCATTAGCGCGGCGAGCGGCTACATACAGTCCACCGGCGGCTATCTGGTGACCGCCACTAACACGGCCTACAACACGATCCAGACGTCAGGCGGCATCGTCGCGCTGGGAAGGATCTGCGTGCTCCCGGCCCTCACTCCCGATTTGGGGTCGGGCCTGACGGGCGTGACGGGCCTCTTCGTCACGCTGAATGCGACCAACGCTTTTCTGATTGACGCCTACGACACCAGCGGAGGAACCAGTGTCGTCACGGGCTTCATCGGAAGGCGCGCGGCTTACACCGGCACGCCGGGCATCGGAAACTTTCAAAATCTGGCGAGCGGCGTCACGCTGGCGTCATTGGGCGGGCGCGGCTCCACCACCAACGGGTTCACCGGCAGCGCCACCGCTTCGATGACATTCGTTACCAGCGAGGGCTGGACGCTGGCCGCCAACGGCACCGAGATCAGCTTCAATGTGACGCCCAACGGCCAGCTCACGCGCTACGCCAAGATGTGGCTGCATCACGCGGGCCAGCTGGAGATCACCGGCCAGACCACCGACACGGCTGCCAACAACGCGCGGTCCATCGGCGTGCTGCTCAACAACGGCAATTTCCGGGCAGCCGATCCGAACGGCGCGGCCTACATGATGACGCAGGTCACCTCCAGCGCCAACCTTCCGGCGTTCGGCGGCGTGGGCGGCATCGCCTATGCGGGCGGCGCCAATTACTGGCTGTTCAACGGCAGCGTCTGGGTGAGCGTGAGTCTTACCACTTCGGTGAGCAGCATCCTGGGCGGCACCGGCGTCACCGTCAGCGGTACAACTGCAGTCACCATCAACATCGGCCAGGATGTCTCTTCGGGCGCGAGCCCGACCTGGAACAACATCACCGCCAACGGCGTGCTGCAATCCTCATCGACCGGCATCACCTTCCAGAATTCCGGCGGCGTCAACTTCCAGGTCAACCGCGCGGGCGTCGTCTCCTGCCAGGAGTTGGATATCGCTGGCATCAAATGCGTGGGCTCCGACCGGCTCTGGGTGCAGAGCGTGCAGACTTCCGGCCATGTGTTCGGCGGCGATTTCGGCATTCTGGGCTCGTTCGTCGGCGGAAACGCGGATATCGTAATTGCGGGTGTCGGGACCTTGCACTTTGTAGGTGGGTTATTCAAGAATCTGACGTAAGATCAAACCATATGGCGAGAGAACGTTCTATCGAATTTAGCGCGATCCAGAGGATCGGGCTGGAGAACTTACTGGGCGAGCAGAAGGGCAAGCGCGAAGACTTGCGAGTCTGGTATAACATCCGCAACAAAATCAGACTGGGCTCCGAGGAACGCAAGCAGCTGCTGCACCCCGGGCCGAACGGCAACGGGCAGTTCTTCGACGAGACAGCCGCGGCGCGCATGACTCCGCTCAAGGTGCCGCTCAGTGACGACGAGATCCGGCGGCTGATCAAACTGGGCGACAGCGTCGAGCTGGCGACGGGAATGTTGGATTGGTTCGAGCCGCTGCTGCAGGAGTTGGAGCAGAAGCAGCCCGTTGAAGCCAAGCCGAGCTAGTCATCCCTTATCGATGACGATGCCCCGCTTCCGGCGTCCTTCGCGCAGTGTTTCGCGCGGCAGCTCACCCTGGAATTCCTGTTGGTATCGCTGTGCAAACCGGCCCAGATGAACGAAGCCGGATTCACGAGCTATCGAATCGACGGTGTCTTCGGGCAGAGGATTTTCGAGGCGCGCATGGGCCCGGTGGAGCCGCTTCCGCCTGAGCCGCGTTTCCGGCGACTCGTCATACACGCGCCAGCAGGCGTTCCGCAGGGTTCGCGCACTGCAGCCGATGGTCGCGGCGATGTCCACGATGCCGACCGGCAGCTCGATATGCTCCTCGATGTACTCGTCGAACTTGGATGCATATCTCCGGGCCGCGCCGCCATAGCGGTGCGCGAGTAGCGATTGATAGTTGTTGGGCGTGTCCTCGATCAAAGCCTGGATGATGGCCCGCTGAAACGCCTCGCGCAGCTTCCGGTACTTGTCATCGAACAGCGAGCCGTTGCTCTGCAGTTGCTCCAGGAGGAATTCAAGCTCCTGCCCCAGGAGAGTGGGGGCCGTCAAATTCAACATCCCGTCGAGTTCGAGACGGCGGTGGTCGGGGAGCGGCTCCGCGATCAGACGTTCGGCCTTGCGCTGGATCGCGCTGGCGGGTATCTGTATCGAGACGCCATTGCAGTCGCCTTCCCACTGGATGAGTCCCTCACTCTGTTCGGGCACGAGGATGGCCCGGCCCGCGGGCACATAGAACTGACGGCCATCGTAGCTCCGGCCAAATACTCCCTCTTCCATGCGAATGAACGTGTACGACTTATCGTTGTGGATGGTGCAGTTCATACTGCCGGTCCCGTGCAGGATATGGACCGTGAGCAGTTCCAGCCGGATCGTTTCCGCCGTGACGTGGAACTCATGCCGGTTGCGGCCAATAGACTCGACGCGGTTACAATAGACGCCCGTGAAATACCGGCAGGCTTGCTCCAGGTCATCGGTAACAAAGCGCGCGGAGTTCTGTGATCCAGTCATATTACGGTTTTGTCAGTTATCCAGAAACGGCAACTTCAACATGTCGTTTTTGGATAATTAATGGCCTACCGGATGTCCGGTATGAATCCTGGCTAAAGGCTGCCCTGGCTGCGCCGAAATATATGTAACAGTGTTCCGAATTACCCACAACGCAAGTCACAATTCAAACCTCTGATTCCATTAGTCCAAGTGGTTCTGGTACGGGCGTTTCCCTTGTGGAAATGGTTGTGACAGATCCATGTACCATACGTTACAGTCAACTCTATCTAGGCAGATTTTCTCCTGTGATTGTCTCTGCATTTTATAGGATAATTCCCACCATGCAACAGGTGGTCGCAACGACTCTTTCGATACCACTGCGATCACACCTTTATTGCCACCTCCCCCACTACGATCACGGCTGTTTGCTGAGCACTTCTAGCCACGTCTTTTTTGGCAGTCATAGCTCGCCGTTGAAACCGCACGCGATCAGGTCCATTACTTCAGAAAAAAAGTTGGATAGTAAGCAGGTGAGTTATGGCTTCACTAACACCTGCTAATTGGTGAAAAAAGTAGTTCGTAAAACATAACTAAGTTTTTTGCGTTCAGGCACTTAAATGGCTTGACACGCTCGAAGTGTCGGCTTATATTTTTGGTGTTCCGCATTTGTTGAGTGACAGCGAATCCCTGGCGGGTTGCTAACTCACTAACCAAGCAGGTGCGGCGACCGTTCCCACGGCCTGAACGCAGACAGGAGAATTGTGTGAAGAAGACCAAGAAAGCTGTACCAGTCATCGAGGCTACGTTGCCTCAGGCCGAAATCGACGCCGCGCTCGCGAAGATCAACGCTACCGTCACCCGAGTCGCTCTGCGGCGGATCAAGTGGGAGATTCAACAGCAGTACCTCAAGGGCCGCGGCAAGCCCCCCATCGGCACGATCATCACCGATCTGGCCATGAAGCATCTGAAGCCCGCGCCCAACGAGAATGCTGCTGTAAACGAGATCGACAGTATCGACGACGAGACGTTATCCGCCAACGGGAGAGGTTGATGGATTGGCTGGAAGCAGCTACCAGTCTGCTATGCGACCGCTGCAGGGACCAGCTGGGCGACGAGTGGCTTGTCCACCGTTGGCTCTGCTGGCCCTGCTGGTGGATCGAACTGCGTGAGTGGCAGCTGGAGGTAGCACGTCCCGTCCTGAGGAAGAGCTATGCCGTTCGACCGGGAAGTGCGCCACCAGGGGATCGCTGCGACCGAGCTGTCCAGCCTGTACGACGAGAATCCAGACCTGCCGCAGGCCGACCTGCAACGCATCAAACTCAGCGAGCCGGGCGCACTGGAGGGCCCTGTAAGCGCAAGTAGGCAGCGCCAGCGCGACATGGGCGACATCTTCGAGCCCGCCATCCTCAAGATGGCCGCGCGCGATCACCAGCTCAAGCTGATCGTTCCCGAGCCGCGCACGCTGCGCTACCAGGACACCGTGCTGGTCGGCAGCCCCGACGCACTCACCGAAGACGGCGGCGGCGTCGAGTCCAAGTTCGTTTCCGAATTCAGCCCGATCAAGCTCGTGGACGATGACGAGCTGCTCCTGCCCCGGCAGTGGATCATTCAGGTGCAGGCCTACCTGGGCATCACCGGGCGGGCCTACTGGCTGCTGGCGGTCTTCTACCGCGGCACCATGCACTATTTCTGGTTCAAGCCCGACCAGGAGCTGTTCGCGCGTTTCCTCGCCGACGGCCAATATTGGTGGCGGCAGCACATCATCGAGCGCGTGCCGGTGCCGGTCGAGCGGCCTACCGACATCACGCGCCGGTGGCTGAACCTGGAATACCCGTATCACAAGAAGCCCGACATCCGACCGGCTGAGGAGAGCGAGCTGGAGATGCTGACGGAATACCTGTGGCTCCGCGTGAACCAGGAGGAGATGGAGCAGCGCCGCGACAAGCTGGAGTACGACATCCAGTCGGCCATCCAGAATCGCGAGGGCATCGAATGGGCCGACGGCAAGGTCACGTGGCGCTCGACCAAGGGCCGCAAGATCACCGACTGGAAGTCCATGGCCATCGGCCTGAGACAGCAATTCTTGGAGCCAGCCAAGCACGCCGAGCTGGAGGAGTTCTACACCCGGCAGGGCAAGGACTACCGGAAATTCATGCTGACGGCTCCGGCGCTGAAGGAAGCCCGGGCCGCGGCGAAGAAGGAAGAGGAGGACGCAGCGTAATGCCTGAACCAACCGACCTCATCAGAGGCGGATCACAAGTCACGGTGCGCCAGGATCTGGCGCAGGAGAGCACAGTCTCGCATGAGATGGCGGTGGCCGCCGCGGCTGCCGAAGCCAGGGCCGAGATCGAGGCCCGCATCGTCCATGCGCTGCATCATCCGCGGAACATCGATCTCTTCGAGCAGGCCATCATCAAGGACTGCCGCCGGTCGAGCTTTGCCGACATCGCGCTTTTCCGTAAGCCCGTTGGGAAGAAAAAGAACGCCGAAACCGGCAAGATGGAGCAGAGCTTCGCCATCGATTTCTCGATCCGGTTTGTCGAGACTGCCATCCAGCATTACCAGCACGTCCACGTTACCTCGCGGATACCCTACGAGGACGTCGAGAAGGCCAAGCTCACCGTAGGCGTGGTTGATGTGCAGAACAATGTCGGCTACTCGACCGAGAGCGTGGTGGACAAGCTGGTCGAGCGCAGGTTTGTGCCCGAGGGCCGCAAGCATCACGGGCAGCGCCAGAACACCTACGGCGACGACGTCTATCTGCTCGAAGCCACCAAGGACGAGTTTCGCCTGCTAATCGGGGCCGAGCGCAGCAAGCTGATCCGCGACCAGGGCAAGCGGCTTCTGCCGCGCGACATCCTGGACCGCGCACGCGAAGTCATCGATGAGACTCTTGCCGCTACCACTACCCAAGATCCCGATGCCGTCAAGCGCAGGCTGATCGACGGCTTCGCCAAGGTCGGCGTGACGGTGTCGATGCTGCTGGAGTATCTGGGCCAGCCCCTCGATTCACTGACGCCCAAGGATGTGGGCGAACTGCGCACGCTCTGGAACGGTCTGAAGGACGGCGAGTATAGCTGGGCCGACATCATGCGGATGAAGGACGCGCCCGCCGAAGGCGAGGAGAAGCCGGAGCCCCGGCAGAAGGTGCGGGACAGGATTCTCTCCAAGCCGCCGCTATCGGAGCAGGGGCCGCCCAATGCCGGATGAGGTGGAGGTAGAGGCCTGCTGCTCGCACTGCGGCTCGACCAACCTGCGGTATGTCGAGGGCGAGTACGAAACCGGCGTGTATGCGCCTGACGGCTATGCGGAGACGTGGAGCTACAAGGGCCACCGATGTTTGGACTGCGGAACGTTGGAGGAAGAATGATCGAGCAATATCCGCGGAAATTCACAGATGAAGAGAAGCTGGCGATGGGCCGCGAGCTGAGCGAAAAGGGTATCGAGAAGGGACGGCTGGAAGAGCAGAAGAAGGCCGCCACCGCGGTGTTCAGCGGGCAGATCAAAATCCTGGCGCGCGAGTGCGGCGACCTCCAGCAGAAGATTTTCTCGGGCTACGAAATGATCGATGTTGAAGTCGATGTCCTGCCCGACACGCCCGAGCCCGGCAAGAAGCGGCTCGTGCGCCGGGACAACGGCGAGTACCGCGACGAGTGGATGACGCCCGCCGAGCGGCAGCGCAGCCTCTTCGATGGGGCCGAGCCGCCGGAGGCTGAGTGACCAGGATCACCGACCCGGTGACGCGCGAGACGGCGACGTTGTGCGCGAGCGACCGGCCTATCGTTGTGACGTTGTTTCCACAGCACCTGGAAATCTTCGAGAAGCGCACACGCGCACGCTTCGCGGTCGAGTACGACAAGCTGCTGGTCTTCGCACAGCAGACGGGCCTCAGGAGGGTGTATGAGCCCAAAGCAGCAGATCCTTAGCAGCCCGGCGATGAGCGTCAGGGAGTGGATCGATACCTGGAAAAGGAGTGGAAATATGAGCCGAGAAGAATTGCCGGTCCCGGTCAGCTCGCCGCTGGGCGACGTCAAGACCAGAGATCCCGAACTGGCCCGCCAGATCGCCGCGCTCAAGCCGCGGGTGGTCTGCCTGTGCGGATCGACGCGCTTCTGGCGCGCATACCAGGAGGCCAACCGCGACGAGACGCGGGCCGGGCGCATCGTCTTGACGGTCGGCTTCTTCGTTCATGGGCCGGTCGATGAGCCGCTGATGGGGACGCATTGCGAGATTCTCACAGCTGAGGAAAAGGCGCGGCTCGATGTGTTGCACCTGCGCAAGATTGATCTCGCCGACGAAGTTCTGGTGCTGAACGTCGGCGGCTACATCGGCGCATCGACGGCGGCGGAAATCACATACGCGGAATGCCTGGGCAAGCCGGTGCGGTATCTGGAGCCCCTGTAGCCGATGGAAAGCAAGATCATCCGCAGCGAGCGCGAGGTGCAAGACGCGCACGATATGTTCGCGATGAACTGCCTTCACCCCGAGACGCTCGGTAATGCGCTGAACCCCATGCAGTGGCTGCGGGCCGAAGCCTACGCCGACGCCATGTGCTGGCTGCTGGGCCACGAGCACAGCGACGAGTTCGGCGACCTGCTGAAGCTCGTCACCGAAGAGATGGAGCGCGCGGGCGTCGAGATCGTGGAGTTCGAGAAGCCCATGACCATCGAGGAGGCGCGGGCCGAGTTCAGGAAAGAGAAGGAATGAAACAGCCGGAACAACTGGCCTTCGATTACGGCTCGCTGGACAAATCCACGCGCGAGTTTGTTAAAGAACGGGCCGCGCAGATCCATCAAGCGGCGCGAGCGACGGCTGCGGGCATCGTAAGAATCGGACAGTGGCTGACAGAAGTGAAGGAACGCCTGCGGGAGTACAACAAGGGCCGGAGTCGCGAGGATCAAGAGCGGTTGGGATTCCTGACATGGATCAAGGCGGAATTTCAATGGAAGAAATCAAGCGCCGAAAACTTCATGCTGGTTTATCAAAATGTGAAACTCCCAAATTTTGGGAATTTGGAAATCGATGTCTCTGCCCTCTACCTGATCGCCGCCCCCAAGACTCCCGAGCCAGTTCGCGCCGAAGTCATCCACCGCCTGGACATGGGCGAGAAGGTTACGCACTCCGAGGTGAAGAGTGTCGTAGCCGAATACAACAGAACGGGCGACGCCCCCAAGGCCGTTGCCAAATTGTTCGACGCGGTCAGAGTGGCCAAGCAGGCCGAGATCGAGCAGAAGAGAATGCTGCCGTCGCCAGCAGAGGCCCGCAAGGTAGCCATAGAAACCGGCGCTCACACGCTCGACCGCAATGGCGTATATCAACCGCCCATGACAGTTGAGGATCAGGCCCAATGGCGAGCCGACTGGAAGCGCGTGGGCATGCTAGCCGACTTCATACGCTGGGCCGCCTCTACATCCGATTCGCCCGAGACTCTCGCCGACTTAGTCAAGGACCGGCGCTGGAAGGGCGATTTCAAGGCGGCTGACCGGCGCGCAGCCGTCGAGTTACTCAAACTTTTCGATGAACGGTTATGAAAAAAGATAGCAGCATCAAAGATCTACAGACGGAGGCGCGCTCGCGTTTCGAGCGCTTCATCTCTGGCGAACTGGAGGTGAAAGCGGACGTTTCGACCAAGGCCCTGGCCGAGGACTTCTATAACCAGGAGGAACGCCTCCTGCGTCGGATAGCTGCATATTCAATCCTGCGGCTACTGGTCAAATGGGCCGACGACATACTGGGCACTTCGGGTGCGTTGGAAATTTCGCGCAATGGCAAAGCGCAACTGACGCTGCCCCTGAACCTCCAGGGCATCGAGCTGCCAGGGGCGATCAGCTTTATGTCGGGCGCCAACAAAGTCAAGTTCGTCGCGAACTACAAAGCGGTGGGCTGGCAGATGGACTCTCATGCATACTTACTGCGGAAGCACGAAGAAGAAGTCGCCGCTTCGCGCGTGGAATTTGATCGGGTACACCGAGCTGTTAAGCCGCTTCAGGATGCGAATCCCAAGTTGATGCTCGAAGAAGCTTTGCAGCAATTGGCTGATTCAGACAAGGGAGCGGCGTGACCATAAAGTTGGATCACCTGCGCGGCGTCGATCCCGGCTGCGGCGATCAGCCGCCGACCGATGCGGCCATCTGGTTCGCCGAACAGGTCCTGAACGCGACGCCCGAGGTGCGGTGCAACTTGATCGGCGGCATCAGCATCGAGTGGCGCAACCCGAAGACGCGCGAGCTGCTGCACGAGCTGACCATCACCAGCGAAGGAACGGAGTGTCTCGAATGACCGACGTCGAAGCTCTGGAGGCGCAGGCCTCCGCACTGGCCGAACGGGCCGAGCTGCTGGCTGCTGAGATCCAATCGCTCGAAGCCGCCGCGAACCGCTGGCGGGCCAACATGCGCGCGCTGCTGAGCAAGGTCGGCGATCCGCGCGTGTGTCGCGGGCCCAACTGCAAGGCCAACGTCTACATGGTGCGGCACGTCAGCGGCGCCGTCGGCATCTACAACCTGGACGGCACGTCGCACTGGGGAACGTGCGTCGATAGGGAGTTATTCAAGAAGGCCAAGCCATGAACGACAAGGAACTACTCGATTGGGCCGAAGAGCACGTTGACGACGTGCAGATCCTGCGCGACCTCAGCGCCGGGACCAGAGTGATCCTGAACTTCTGTTACGAGAAGACCGGCTGCCCGGGCGAGGTCACCGGCAGGAATCTGCGCGAGGCCATCGCGCTGGCCGCGGAGGAGGACAAGTGAAGCAAGAGGCCGCAACTTCGACGGGGCTCGCGCCTGCAGCCCAGACTGCAGTTCGGATGGACTTTTGGGTGCGCGCAGTCCTCACGGCGGTGGCGGCGCTGGTAGGCGCCCCAGGTGCTCATCATGATCCTGTTCTACACGCGCAGGAAGCCGTCGCATGCGCCGACCGGCTGATGGAAGCATGGATGGACCGCTGGAACGATGAGTGACCTTCCCGATCCTTGGGCTGGAATGGACGGCGTGCTCTCGCGGAGCGAAGTCGCCGCCATGCCGCCTCAGATCGATCCGCGCAGCCCGCATGGCTTTATTGTGGTCGGCCTGCAGTGGCTGCGCCAGCACTTGCGCGGGAAGGCTTCCCCGATCCTTCGCATGCATCTGACTGGCGAATCCGCTGACGGGCGCCGGTTCTGGTTCAGGGACCTGCCGGGAGTGCGGCAGGAATTGGGAATGGAATGACGCGATGGACCCCGAGCAGCAGGAAAACATCGAGCGTGTCAATGAGCGCATCGGCGGCGCGGTGCTGGCGTTCATGCGCCAAACCCGCGGGCGCCAGTTTTTCGCTGATGATCTCCGGCGCTACGTGCGTGTGGCTGTGGGCGAGGTCGCGCCGGGCTCGCCGGATCGAATTCTGCGCATGCTCCGGCAGGCGCGCAGGCTGGACTATCGCGTGGTGTCGCGCAGCTTGTCGCTGTACGAGGCGCTGTGGGTGGATCAGCCGCCCGAGGAAGGCGACGGGTTCGCCCTGACGCCGTGGGAGCCATGAAGGAGAAGGTTATGACCATGGAAGAGTGGGACGCTTTTGACAATCGCCTGCTGGCCTTGATGGCGACGCTACTGCTGCAAGGCCAGATAGAAACATACAACGGCATCGAGATCGGCGGAAAAAGAAAGTTGAAAATCGAGGTGGCTGTGACGTGGGCCGAAGACATCCTGGCGTGCGTATGGCAGCGGGACGCTCAGGAACGCGTAAAGGAAAAGGCAGTCGATTCAGCCGACCGGGGAGAGCCCCAGGGCCCAGATTCTCCCTGGCGGGTTGAGGAGCCCAAGCGCCCGATTTCACCCCAAAACTCTTGAGGCTTAATACGGATCATGTTAATTTCGAGACATGAAGAAACCCATTCAGACGCGGCTGCCGTTTCGGGCCGGGTCGATACACAAACGAGGCGTCGTTTACTGGGCGATCTACCGCGACCTCAGGGGCGACGTACTGCAGCTCAATACCAGGACCGACGATCCCGTCGAGGCGCTGCGCATCTGCGCCCACTACGCGGCCCCGGTGCTCAAGGCCAAGCTCGCCGCCGTGGAGGCTATCGCTGATGGCCAGGAAGCCACCTGGGCGGGCGTCGTCCAAGCAGCCGTTACTGAAGGGGACGATCACCGGCGCGGAGCCAAGCCCCCAGGCCGAGCAGAACGCGCGCGATCTGGTCGAAGCGCTGCTGCGCATTCAACGGCGGCGAAAACGCGAGCAGGAGGAGAAGCGCGCTCATGATGAGTCCGCGACCAACGAAGCGGCCTAAACAGCCCGCCGCCAAATCTGATCTTCAGGTAGTGTTCAAGCGGCCCGACACCAAGCTGCTGGTCTGCGCGCGCTACGCGCGGATCTCGCCGACGCCAGAGAGCGAGGTCGGGGCCAACTACTCCATCAAGTCGCAGGATTACGAAACGCTCGAATGCGCCAAGAAGCGCGGCTACTACACCGATGACAGTCTGATGTTCATCGACGACAACTTCAGCGGCAAGGATCTCAACCGGCCCGCCGTCCAGAGGTTGATCGACATCATTCGCGCGGAACTCATCGACGTGCTGCTGGTCTTCTCGCTCGACCGGCTGATCCGCAAGCTGAGCTTGCAGCTCTTTCTCGAAGATCTGTGCGAGCAGCACAACGTGCGCCTGGAATTCGTCAACGAGGACTACGCCCGTTCGCCCGAGGGAAACCTGATGCGCCACTTCAAGGGCGCGATGAACGAGTACGAGAAGTACAAGATCATCGAGCGCACCACGCGCTGCCGCCGCCAGAAAGCCCGCGAGGGATTCGTCATGACGAACAGTGTGCCCTTCGGGTACAAGTATGTCGGCAAGAAGCAGGGCTCGCGCGGCACCATGGTTGTCATCGATGCGCAGGCCGAGATCATCCGCATGGTGTTCCTGTGGGCCTGCGATCCGCATCTCGGGCCGACCGAGATCGCGCGGAAACTCAACAAGCTCGGCATCCCAAGCCCACGCGCCGGAAAGAAACTGAGCAGGAAGAGCCGCACCAGGGGCGACGTGAACGACGGTCGCTGGGGCCGCACCACTGTGTACCAGATGCTCACCAACACGGCCTACATCGGCGACTTTCATGAGTCCATCGACGGCGAAGAGAAGATCACCAAATGCCCCAGCATCGTCACCGCGGCGGTCTTCCACAAAGTGCAGGCCAACCTGCGGAACAAGGCCCTGCGCGTAGGCCGTCCGTCGAAGCAGTACGAGCTTTCCAAGATGGCCGTCTGCAAGCGCTGCGGCAGCCGCCTGAGCACCAGCCCGGGCAGCGGCGGCCCGACGTATCGTTGCGGCAACATAGACCGCAAGGATTACTGCGTCCGGTTGTGTCCCGCCGGGGGCGTTTCCTCGAAGCTCCTGGACCGGTCGGTCTTTACCGTGGTCTGGTCCGAAGTCACCAACAAAGCTACTCTCAAAGGCTGGGTGCGGGCGTACTATGGATGCCAGGGCAAACCCGCCGCCGGTCCTGACCTGAAGGCCCAGTTGGCGGCCCTCCTGAAGCAGGAGAAGCGCGCAGTGGACGTGGTGTACGACCAGAACAGCTCAGTGCCCTATGCGGAGGCGCAGAAGCGCTTGGCTGCCGTGAAGGCGCAGATCGAGGTGGTGAAGGCCGACATCGCAGCGCAGGCCAACGTGGTGGCTATGCCGGAGGATGCGGCCATCGAGAGTTTCTGCGACGAGATCGTGGAGCCCGGCGAGCCGACTGAGTTCGCCGACCGCGTGGAGATCCTCAAGCGCTTCTGCGAGAAGGTCATCTACGACGACCGCACCCGCGAGTTCGAGATCATCGGGCGGGTAGTTTTACCGGCTGGAAACTGTTATTGCGGTGTTCCCGGCGATAACAGTTCTTTCGTCACTATCCCGTTCAATTTAAAGGGACGTGTTCCCGGCAGATATGCCAGGAAGAGGGCCGCGTGAGATCACCGGCCAATATTGGATGCCAATCGACCCGGGGGCCGCGCGCCCCCGGGTTTTTTGCGTTCGGGAGGAATCGATGATCGAGATCTTCCGCCGTTCGATCACGCAGGAATCGTTCGAGTGGGCCAAGCTCGACGGCGACCTCATCCGCTATCACTGGGAAGGTCCGATGTGCCCGTGGGGCAAGCGGCCCAAACTCGACCTCACGTACACGCTGGCCGACTTCAAGAACAAGTACCCCGATGACATCGATGCGCTGCGCATCGCCATGACAACGCCGGAGGTCGCCCGATGATCTGCAAGACGTGCGGCAACCCCATTCCTGAGGCGAGCCAGCATCCCGATCCGAACATCCACAAGACCGTGACTCCGGCCTGGGCCGAGTGCATGGACTGCGTGAAGAAGAAGTCCAACGCCGCGGTCGAAGCGCGGCAGCTCCAGGCGCTGTCGCAGATCGTTCGCGGCAAGGGCGCGTTGAAGACCGCGGTGATCTCGCGCGTGCGCCATCTCTCGATGTTCGGCTTCGACCTCACGTGGTGCAAAACCGAGGTCAAGGCCAGTCACAAGAAGGGCTACCTCGAATGGGACGAGCTGGACAAAGCTGATGTCTGCACCAACTGCCGCATCCGCGTGAGGCGCGCGGCGCAGGACGCAGTGGCAGCGTGACCCCCAGCATCAAGTATCGGGTGATGTGGTACGCCGTGCGCGTGCCGGATCGCGTACACGGTCGCATGGAGATGCAGCGCGGCTCGGGTGAGTGGACGACGGTCGGCGTGATCGGCTGCGAGCGCGGCCTGTGGGTTTCGCTGGCCGGGCAGTTCATGCACTGCGGCTTCGAGATCGTCAACGTCCCGCCGCCTGCGCCCGAAGGAGCCGCGGCGTGAGTTCCAGATTTGCACTGCGCCCCGAGCGCGTCGAGTATTCCGAAAACGACGTCGAGCGCGTGTGCTTGAAGCTGGCGCGGCGATACGGGTATTACCCGGTGCGCCAACATGTGGGGCGGTTCCGCACGCCGAATGGGAACTGGGTGACGATGGGCACGCCCGGCGATCCCGACTGGCTGCTGGCCGCCCCCGGCTCCGTCTTCATGGAAGCGAAGCGGCCCGGCGAGCAGCCGACCGACGTGCAGCGCAAGCGGCACGCCGAACTGCGTATGGGCTACGGCTTCGACATCGTCATCGTGCAGGCCGGAGAGCAACTCCGCGATTGGCTGGAACGCCTCGAACGCGCGCCTTAAGGACCGTAAAAAACAAATGCGGCCCGCCGGTGCGAGCCGCGAGACTTTTACCCATCGAACACCTTAGTCGCTGCAAACGACTTAGTCAGGTCCGCAAAGGCCAGGGAGATGACCCGGTGTCCACTGCTGCTTATTATCCCACAACCCCTTACATTTGCATCCCTCAAGTATTGGCTTGTGATCATTCCGTCACGCACTCGGTGATAAGAGTTTTCGCCGCTTTAATGACGTTTCGTAACAGGCAGACGGGCCAGTGTAATCCCAAGCGCGAGAAGCTGGCCGAGCGTGCCGGGATTTCGCTCAGCACATTGGATCGGGCGACCGGCCTGCTGCGGTCCCGCGGCATCCTCCGAGTCCAGCAGCATGGCAGCTTGTCCTGTGACTACGTAATCGCCACCGAGGACCAGTGGCAGAAGGCCGAGAACCGGGCAACTCGGCCACGGGCGAGACGAAGCCGAACTGTCACCGATGACAAAGACAAGTTGTCACCGATGACAAAGACAAGTTGTCACCAGCGACAGTTCGAGCTGCCGCTATCTATATATGAACCAACTGTCTTTGAACCATCTGTTTCTGAACCACTCGCCGCCGTGCCGCCTGTTGAAGTTAAGAAGGGGCGAGACGAGGCGCGACCGGCGGCGGCGGCGGCGGCGTGTGATGAGTCGAAAATAGAGCAACACCGAGCGCGAGTGGAACCGGCAGCAGAACCGGTTCGATCTGGTTCATTGAAGGAGAATTTACAAGCCCGGGCTCAGCCGGTGAGCCAGGGGGTGTGCTCAGGGGGCGACGCCGTTCAACGAGTGGCTGACGGTGCAGACTACCGGCCCGGGACCAGACCCGACTCGCCGCCCCCGAACTATATACCGGGCGAGCACGGCGAAGTTCGACAGGTTTCCGAGGCCGAGCAGCTGGCCTTCGAGCTGATGGCGGAACATCCACAGCCGGGCCTGCCGCTCAAGGCCGCCGCGGAGATCGACAAGGTTCTGCGGCGCGACCCGTCAGCTGCCAACGTTATGCGCGAGCATCATCCGGCGTGGTGCGAATACTGGGCGACGCTACCGGTGGAAAAGTACGTTCCGCAGTTGTGGCGATGGATAGCCGAGGGCGAGTGGCGCATCGAGCCGGTGGTGCGCAAGCCCATGAGCAAAGCCGACGCAAAGATGGAGGAGGTGCTGAGGCTATATGCCGATAGATCCTGCAATCGCATACGTGCTAGTTAGAAGATTGTCGGGTTTGAGCTATTTCCCGCAGGACGAAGGAGCCGTCGGGCAGCTGCTCAAGGCCATGATGGAAGCGCCCACGCGCGAGGCCGCTGAAGGCTTTGTCGATAGCTGGACGCTGACGCAGAGAAAACGGGAGTGCCCGAAGCCGGGCGACATCTTCGACTATTTTCATCCACCGGACGACTACAACCTCAGCTCACCGAAGAATACCGGCTGCCCGGTCTGCGGCGGCTCCGGTTGGATCTGGGTGGAGAAGGGCGGCTTTTCCTGCGTGAAGAAATGCGCCTGCATCGCCGCGGCCTGATTATCCAGGATTCGGCAACTCTTTGCCGTTTTTGGATAACATTAGCGATGGAGCCAGTTTTATTTCACACGTTTGACTAATAGGAATGGTTTGAAATTTCGCGCCCGATAGATGTAGTATCAATAGCAAAAAAAGTGGCGGCTAGACCACTAAGGAAATGGAGCTGATCAGAGGATGAAGCAAAACACCGAATCAGAGGCACGCGTGCCATCGGAGTACGAGCGCATGGGCCTGGAGGTCCAGCTGGAGAGCATCAAGCGCGTGATGCGCATGCTGGACGCCATGGCGGCCAGAATACAGGCCGAGCTGCACGAGATCGACGCCGCGCAGAACGCTGCGACCGAGCTGCTGGTCAAGCCCGCCACCGTGCGAGGCCGCCGCGGCAGGCCGCCCAAGCTGTCGAGCGGCTGGCCCGCGGACCCGAAGGCGCGCAGGGCCGAGATGGCCCGGCGCAGGGCGAAGTGGAAGCCGACGGTGAAAATCAAGAAGGCCAAAAAGAACGAGGCCTGGGACGGGATGACGCCGAAGGAGCAGAAAGCCCTCATCTCCAAGATGAACGGCAAGGCGAAGCAGACCAACGGATCGCCGGAGGCCGCAGCATGATATTTCAATCCGCAGCAGAGGCCCGCGAATATCTGGCGGCGAACGGCATCACCAGCGCAGTCGTCATGCCGACGACTCACGCTCACTTCGCGATCACCGGCAGGCGCAAACCGCGGCGTCAAATTTGCTCGATCTGCCAGGAGCCGTTTCCCGAATTCTCCAGCAACGCCGAGCCGGTCAACAATGGCCGCTGCTGCGCCTATTGCGACCTGCACGTCGTCACACCGGCCCGCATACGGCTCGCCGAGCGGTCTGGTTACGCGAATCCCGGCGGCAATCCCAGCACTTTTTCGATTGCCGACCAAATGGACGTCGAAGCTATCCTGCGCGAGCCGAAGAAAGGAGAGAGCGAATGATCAACCTCAGCAACCGGCAGCACCCGATGCTCAAGATCTTCGCGCAGAACGGCACCAACTGGTACATGCCCGTCGTAGATGCGGCGCGCTACGACCAGAGGCCGCTCAGGAGCATGTTGATCCGAGGCTGGGTCGCATACAGGCCGGGCAAGGGCTTCCACGCGACGCGCGCGGGCGTCGAGGCCTGGGAGCAGTTCGGCCACACCAGCATCACGCGCAAGAACGTCTACGCGCCGCTGACGACGTGGCTCGACCCGTCGCTGTATCGAATGCCGACCAGGGCCGAGCTGCAAGAGCCGCAGAAGCGCTCGACCGCGGCGTGAGGTTGTCATGAGCCGGTTCATCGATGATCTGCGCGCCGATAGCAGATTGGAAAGGCCCGAGTCCGTTCCGGTGACATCGCCGCACTGGCTCAAGGCCCGGGAAAGCTTCACCACTGCCTTGATGGGCGATCTGCCAATATTTCTGATCGACAATATAGCCGACTATATTTATGGCGGCGAAGAAATCAAGTGGGATATTGTGCGCGACTTCCCGAACCTCGCCCCACCTTACACGCAGTTTTGGGCCGAGTTCCGCAAGCCGCCTTGGGGTAAATTTCTACCAGTAGCAAGTCCCCGCTCCCGTTTCGGCTTTCTGATAACAGCGCTTGACCCCGCTGCTCTCGTTGGCCACTACGCAGAAACTCAAGCTCCGTCCGCTGAAACCAGATGGATTCTCCAGTGTGAACTCTGCCTAAGTTTCGGCGAGAGCTATCAGATCAGGGGTGTTCGCAGCTGGAAGCCATTGGGGCCAACGCCTCCGATCTATGTTGACATAAGCAAAGAAGGGCGCCCGGTCGGATGGTTTCAGGCGTCCTACGGCGATAAGCCCGTTCCTGGCGAGAGCGCAGCTCTACAGCTGTCGCTCAATCCTGTTCTGCTAACGCTATGCTTCCTGCATTGCAAGAACGTGCGAATTATCGATCACACCGCCGATCCCAAGCTGGCGAAGCGCTATCGCGAACGCCATGGCGGCGTGAGCCCGGCTCCATACAAGACGCTCGTAATCGAACCATTAAAGGGCATCCTGGAGAAGGAGGGCCGGTCGGGCGAGATCGGCCTGCAGAAGGCGCTGCACATCTGCCGCGGACACTTCATGGATTTCCGCGAGGGCCCGGGCTTATTCGGCAAACACCACGGGATCTACTGGCAGCCGATGCACGTCCGCGGCTCGAAGGCAGAAGGCGCCAAGGCAACGCCGCCCGAGATCAAAGTACGCATCTGACATATGGCCCGCTTCCTCGATGATCTTCGCCGCGGCCCGGTGCGCATGCCGTGGTTCATCGCGCCCAGCATGGAAGACGTGTGGGAGCGGTACGCGCAGAAGGTGCTCGACTTCCTGCAGGCCGATATGCCGGTGATCCATATCGCCAACATCGCGGAGTATTTCTTCCAGAGCGATCAGGAGTATTGGGATCTGCGCACCGACATGCCCAACCTCGCGCCGCCGTGGACGCAGTGCTGGTTCGAGCATCCGCTGCCCAACCACGTTTATTCGAAAGAGAAGGGGCTGACGGATATCTCCGACCACTTCGCGGGCGGGCGCATGGGCGTGCTCGTATCCGCCCTCGATCCTCAGGGCCAGATCGTCGCCGACAAGGCCGCACCTGATACATGCAAGTGGATCTTATGGTGCGAGTATTTCATCGACTACCGGATCAGGCGCGATATCGTCGCCGACGGGCCGCATGGCTCGGTCTTTCTCATGGTGGATGAGAACGGCGCGATCATCGAGCGGCCATGGATACAGACCTACACCGGCGGGCTGCACGATGAGATCCTCAAGGCGCACATCACTTATCTCAACCCGACCTTCCTGGCGATCTCGTTCCTGCACTGTAAGAATGTGCGCGTGATCGACAACCAGCCCGACGCGAAGCTGGTGAAGCGCTATCGCGAGCGGCACGGGGGCGCGAGCCCGTCGGGCTACAAGACGCTCGTAATCGAGCCGCTCAAGCAGATTCTCAAGCGTGAGGGCGGCTCCGACAAGGTCGGGCTCGCACGCGCGCTGCATATCTGCCGCGGGCATTTCAGGGACTACAGACAAGGTGCAGGCCTGTTCGGGAAATACAACACGTTGGTCTGGTCGCCCATGACCGTGCGCGGCAACCGCGGCAAGAAGATCGTGAAGGAACGCGATGTGGAGGTCAAGATTTGAGAAGGAGGGAAGCATGAGAGACGATCTGGCCCCGGCGGGCGGTTCGTTTGGAAAGAGCGATTGTGATCGCGCCGTACAGGTTCTGGCAAATGAGCGGAGCCGCATCAATACCGACTGCTATCGACAGGCCGGAATGCAACGCAGTCACCGCGCAGTGGATAGTTTTCTGCGCCGTCTGGCGACCCACCCAGAGCGTCTTCGGAGGGGCAATTACCATGGCCTCGATCTGAAGTCGGAGATCGAACACCTCTTCGACCACATTCGACTGTACAACCGCAACGGGCGGCCTTATGCGGCGATTTTTCATCCCTACTCGCGCCTGGACCGCGACACCCTGAAGACGCTTTTGGATTGGGCGCTGGACGCCGGGCTCGATGTATGCGTGGACGCCGACAGCGAGTATTACCCCGGCGTTACCCTACGGCTGGCGCTATACCGCGAGGGGGAAAAATTCCCCATCACGAATTTGACATGAGAGGGCGGCGGCGCAGCGTGCTCGACAACTACGTGCTCGCGCCTGACGGCAGAACGCCGGTGATCGAGCGCGACACGCTCAAGTGGGCCGCGTGGTTCGAGTCCGCGGATCGCATTGTGCGCCAGGACAAGATCGGCGACTACGTCGTCTCGACCGTGTTCTTGGGGATCGACCACAATTGGATGCGGCGCGGCGGGCCAGTGCTTTGGGAAACGATGGTCTTCGGCGGCTGGCGCTGGCGCGACGATCTCCAGCAGCGGCGCTACGACAGCTACGACAAAGCCGTCGAGGGCCACATGAGAATTCTGGAGCTGGTGAAAATGGCGGCGACGTCATGAACTGCACGTGGTGTAAAGAGCCGGTCGGTGCGCTAGAACAGCATCCCCACTTCCAGCAGCCGATGCATGGCGAGTGCGGATTCCGCAGCATCGCCGGATCGGTCGCGCACATCGAGCACCGGTGCGGCTGCTACGTGCAAGGTTCGGATGAGAATGATCCGCCGCAGATGACCAAGCGGCAGGCCGCGCGCGCGGCGGCGATTGCGTGGACGAATTGGACGCATCGGCAATGAGTTTCGATGAGCTTCACCGCAAGGTGAGGAAGGGGCCCGGCTACCATCGTCGTAAAAGAGAGAACCGTAGGTATGGAGAGCGCCGGGCCCCCTGAGATGACCAAACGCGAGCTGATCGAGAAGGAGATCGAGTTCCTGCGCGAGCAGATCAAATTTCTGCGGCGCACCTCGACGGCCATCGACCGGCAGATCGACTGGTGCGAGACGCGCATCGACGATCTGCGGAAAGAGCAGGACAAGGAATGACCGACAGGGTGCTGGAGGGCCTCTGCTATCAAGCCGCCAACATGGCCAAAGTCGATCTGCGAATGAAGCGCTGGCGCAGCATCCTGCTGGCGACGTATCACGAGGGCGAAACCCTGTACCGCATGCGCAAATTCGAGCGCGAAATCGAGGAACGCCTGGGCGAGGATTGGCTGGAGCACGGCGGATCGAAGGATCTTGGCTTCGGCATGCTCCAGTATGCATGTACGCTGTCGCCGCCTGACGCCATCGTGATCGTCTCAGTAGTCAATAAATTCAGGCCGACCAAAGCGCTGGAAACGTTGCCGCCCGAGGAGATCGAATACCATCTCAACCGACATCCCGATGGCCATAAGCACCATCACGAGATGCTTAAACAGGGCCTGCTGACGATGTGCGACGCGCTCGCCTGCATCGCGCAGACGCCCGAGCGCGTGTGCATGTACTCCCAGGACATCATGGGGCGCGGTGTGTTCACCGGCAAACCCGACGTACATTTCAGCGACGCCTCCCACTTCGACGGCAGGCTGAAAATGTACCGGCGAGACGGCAAGACGGACGTCGATGATTTTATTCGGAGGCGCACGCAATGAAAGAGCCAACAGAAGACGAAATCCGCGAGGTGTTCCAACGCCTGCGCGATAAGGCGCGCGGCGACATCATCCCGAAGATGACGAATTCGGCGATGGTGTTCTGCCCCATCTTCAGCGACAAGGACAAGGACATCTGGATGGCGCTGCAATTGGGGCTGGCGCTACTGCTCGACAAACCCCTGGTGGTGCTCGGGACGGACAACGCGGAGCTGCCCGCGCGGCTGCGGCAGGTCGCCGACGTGGTGATCGAGGCCAGCTCGATGCAAGAGCCGGGGCTGGCGGATAAGGTGGCGAAGGCCACGGCTGAGATGCTGCGCAAAAAGGGGACCGTGCAATGAACTGGGAACAACTGATGGACGCCGCCATGATCGACCTGCAGGCCGCGCACGGGCAGGACAAGCTTGCTACGCTCGGCCACCTGCGCGACGCCGCGGCCAATCTGACGAGAGCCATCGAGGCGCTGGAGGAAGAAGTGGATTCATGAGGCCGATGGATAATGCCGACCGCGAGTTCTTCGACTCCCAGTTCAAGGCCATCGCGCTGCGCATGGAAGAGATCGGCTTGATACGCGGCAACAATTGGGGCGTGACCACGGAGAAAGGGCGGTACTACCATTTCCGATGCGACCGTTCCTACGCCAAGCGCGGCTCGGTCGCGGAGGCCGAAGAGAAGCATGCCGCTGTTGAATGATCACGATATCGTCAACCTGCGCGCCGATCAGGCCCGCGACGCAACTGAGCGCAAGCGCTGCCCGCATTGCGAAGCGCACGTCTGGAAGAACTACTGCCGCCAGTGCGACGAGTTTTTTACCGACGGCCACTATGCGACCTGCGCCGAGGCGACGCAGCATCAGGTCAAGAACCACAGGAGGTATTGAGTGACAGGGCCCGCAAAGCCGCCGCACCTCACTCCGCGTGAGCTGGATATTCTCAAGCTGCTGGCCGCAGGAAGAAACGCCCGGCAGATCGCAGGCCGTCTGCGCACAACTTCTCAGAGCGTGAGGAACCACTGGTATCACCTGTACGAAAAATTCGATGCGCATGACCTGAAAGATTTGTTGCGGGCGGCGACAGACCTGGGAGTGATCGACAAGGAAATGATCGTGAACCGCATACCCGAACGGATTAAGAACATGGAGCTATACGCCTGGATCGGCCAGGACGATCAGCCCGACCGCACTCAACGCACCGGCGAATGGGGCATCAAGCAAGGCCTCTGCCCGGCGGGCTACATTCCCATCGTGGCGGTCAAGCGCGGCAAGGTCGAGCCCTTCGCGGAGCGCTTCGAGGCGCAAGCCAGCGCCATGGGCAAGAAGATCCGGCTTGTGCGCTTCGCCTATGCTGAGGTGATCTACGAGACGGAGGCCGGAGAGTGACCGCCGCGGAACTCTTCCAGCAGCTCGTCCCGCGGATCGGCCCGGCGATTGAAACGAACCTGAAGCGGCGCGACCTGTGCGTGTTCGGCGTGCGCGTCGCCATGGAAGTCGCGCGATATTTTGGCATCGAGGTTCAACCCGTCGCCTGCCAAGTGGCGATCTACAACCGCGCGTTCGCGATGCATATCGACGAGGGCGACTACGACCTCCGCAAGTGGATCAGCGTTGACGGCTCCTATAGCATCGGGATCGGATTCGGTCATCCTCCGGTCGGATCAACCGTCGGCAGGTGGAACGGCCATCTGATCGCGGTCGCCGACCGCGTGTTCGCGGACTTCTCCATCTGGCAGGCCGAGCGGCCACAACATGGCATCATCATCGGGCCGGGATTGATGGGTCCGTATAGCGGGGCAAAACAGTGGACTGCACGCAATATGGCTGGCGTTCGCATCGAATACTCGCGCATGGAGGATGAGGCGTATCGGAGAAGCCCCGATTGGCGCAGCCTGAACCGGCGTATGAAAATCGCAGGGGCGCTGATTCGGGAGTTGAAGACATGCAAAGAGATCGTTCATCACGTTCAGTGGTCGATCCCCGAGCTATGACCATGCCGCCACGTATCGCTGCGCTGCCGCGGTTCCGCGGCCTGCCGGTCCCGTGGAACGTGGTGATCGGTCGCAACGGCGACCCGCTGTTCACGGTCAATGACGATGAGAAACGGCGGCGGGCCATCCGGCAGCAGCTCTGCCCGATGTGCGGCGAGCGCCTGGGCAAGTGGAAGTGGTTCGCCGGTGGACCGCTCTCGGCCTACCACCAGCACGGCGCGTATTACGATCTGCCCGGGCACCACGAGTGCATCCAGTTCGCACTGCAGATCTGCCCGTACCTCGTTGCGCGCCACTACAAGCGCGAGATCCATGTGGACCCGCAGAACGTGCCGCCCGAATACTCGATGCTCTACGATCCGACCCACATCCCCGACCGGCCCGACATCTTCGTCGCCGTCGCCAGCGCCGTCATGCTCGAAGAGCCGGGCAACGTGGCGCTGATGTCTGCGGTGCGGCCCGAGCGGCCTTACCTCGCTCAGGAATTCTGGCGGCGAGGTGAGAAACTATCGGAAGAGCAGGCGCTGCCCTGGTTGCGCGCCGCTCTGGGTGAGGAGTGGCGGCTGCCAAAGCTGGCCGGATGAAGTACTGGGTGACATGCTGCGCGTTCACCGTGCAGGTGGATGTGGACGATGCGGGCGTGATCGTCTTCGCGGCCCCGATGGTGCGCCGGTTCCTGGGCCAGCCGCTCGACAGTCTGGTGCAGTGGGCGCGGAGGATTGGCGCATGCAAGGTCCATCGGCTAAATTGATCACCGGCCAGCGCGTGAGAGTTTACCCGCACGGCTCGCCGGAGCAGGCGGCGCCCGGCGCTGTGTTGATCATCTCCGCAAACCAGCGCTCGATTGCCGTGGCGTTCGACGACAAGCCGCCCTTTGTGATCGACAGGTCGGGCGGCATGACGCTGCTGCGCGACGAGGGCAAGCTGGTCATGCTGGCCATGCGCGAGGAGATCGGCGGCAGACCGTGGGGGCCGTGGGTCGAGCACCGCGGCGGCGGCCACTTCGAGATCGAGGCGCTGTGACTCTCGCCGAGGCCCTGCTGGAATTCGAGGAACTGCGCACCACGCCCGAGGGGCACGCGGTCCCGTTTTGTTGCGGCCTGCCGGTGGTGCAGAACTCGCAGGACGGCGTCCAGCGCATCCTCTGCACGCGCTGCGGGCGCACGGTGCGGGAATTGGCCCGCCAGTGGTGTATCGAACAGTGGGGCTCGAAAGGCATCACCCGTCGGCCCCGATCAACGATAGACTGACAGCTGCCAGGGCCTTCCGGCCCGCGGCTTCATTTACAGCTCCATTAATTCGGGGCCCGCAATGGGCCCCTCTTTTTTTGCATTTCACCCCAAGCCCCTTGCTCCAGATACATGCATCTGGCATACTTAAGTCATGAACACGTTAGAACAACTGATCGACGCGGCAATCGCGAAGGCCCTGGAGATCCGCACCGTTACCCGGGAAGACGGCAGCACGTTTCAGGCTTGCTGGAAGAGAGGCAGCGCCGACAACGGCGTCGTCCAGGCTTATGTGGTTCCGGTGACCGCACGCACGATGCCCAAGCGGGAACACTTCCGCGCGACCTTCTACCTCATGCAGAACGGGCAGTGGAAGCGCACCAACCGGGCCGCCGCGGAGGCGGCCCTCAAAGGGTAAAGGAAAGAACGAACATGACGACACGAGAATTATTCCATCTGGCCTGGGGCGCTGCGCGCCGGGCCGCCCGCGACGAAACCGACGGGCGCTCGCCGATGTCGGCGGCCCTGGACGCCACCGCGGCGCATCACACGCCCATGCGGTTCCGCGTCGCATGCGTCGCCGAGCAGCTGACCAACATGAGCCAGGGCCACCGGCTCCGGCGGCATCCGCGGCTGACGCGGCGCCACATGCGGCTGACACAGGGGTGAGCATTTCACCCCTTCCCCCTTGCGTGAGATGCATGCATCTGGCAAACTAAGAACATGGAAACGACAATGAAGCCCGCCGAGATCCGAACCATCAAGGCAAAGTTTGACTCACAGTGCCCGCAATGCAAGACGGCCCTGAAGACCGGGACCGAGATCGGCGTCACGCATGACAAGGTATGGCGCTGCCTGCACTGCACCCGGATGTTCGCCGAACTGGGGCCGGATAAGGACTCCAGGGGCCGCCGGGTTTACTACCTCACTGAGGCCGACGCCCTGAAGGATCACGCCCGCCGGGCCGAGATCGTCGCCCGCTACCGCGTGCAAAGGAGGATAAGTAAGTGAAGACTCCCAAGTGCTGGCAAGATCCCTGGAGCGAGGCGCGCGTGCGCCTCGCCAAGTGGTACGCAGCGAAGGTCGAGATCAGCGCCAACGGTATGAACGGCGGCTGGCTCTACGACCGCAACGGCAAGGTCGCCGCGCAGGGCTGGCTCGGCCTCTACTACAAGCGCCGCATCACCATCCTGGCTCTGATCTACGGGCAGGAGGAGGTGCTGGCCGCGGAGCAGGAACGCCGCGAGGCCCGGCGCGTTTCACCCATTGCTCGTTGACTCCAGATGCATGCATCAGATAAGATTAGAGACATGATGAACAAAGCAGTCACTCAGCACACGCGGAAGTTCGAGGCCGGTATGAAGATTGAATACTGGAACCGCAACACTGAGGCCTTCGAGGTCGCGACCGTGGTCACCGGCGGCTCTCTGGTCACGCTCGAATATCCCACCGGCAGCCGCCACATCCACAGCGCCTCGACCGTGCGCCAGATGCTGAAGAGCGTAGCTACCCGGCGGGCCTGGATGACGCCCGCGGAGGTGCGCTAATGCTCTCCGTCCGCAACTACGGCAGCCGCCGCCTCACGGCCTTCCACTCCCAGCGCAGCTACGCGCGGCGCACCGCAGCCAGCTGGGGCATCGCCCGCTGGGACTCGTCGCTCGTGCGGCCCGAAGATCCGATCTCGCCGGTGCGCGGCTGGGTCGAGGCCCCCGAGTATGGACGCTTCAAGACCAAGACCGAGGCCCTGGCGGCGCTCGCAAAGATTTCACCTGAAACCAATTGACTCAGATGCATGCATCCGGTAGGATAGTGAGTATGAAGAAGCTGATCAAATCCGAGCGCAAAGACATGCTGGACCGGGAGTACACGCAGTACGCCCGCGGCGAGGCTGCCGCCTGGGGCCACGCGGTCGAGTTTCACGTTCGCGACAACAACCCGGCTGAGGCCGGTCGCTGCGCACGGCTGGCCGCCCGCTGGGCCCTGAAGCTGATGGGAAGGGTGAGCTAACATGACCGCCCGCCAGCGCATCAAGTTCCGCCTGATGGTGGTCGCGCGCAAGAACGGCCCGACGACTTGGGAGGCCTTCAAGGCCTCGGCCCTCGGCGTCATGGGCTGCATTGACGACCCCGACCTCGTGGCCGAGCTGGACCGCATCGACCTGCTGCCCTATGGCCGCAGCATCGGGCGCCTGCTGCGCGAGGTCTGGAACGAGCTGGAGCGCGAGCGGTCGGAGGACGAGATGATCAAGCAGTATTTTGCGAGGCGCGAGCGCGTTTCACCCCATACCCGTTGACGGCAGATGCATGCATCCGGCACAATAGGAAGTATGAAGACGACGAAACGCCAGTGCAACGGAGCTTGCGGATGCCAGACCCGGCACACTGCGACCGTGGACGCCGAAGGGCGCCCGGTATGGGAATGCGGCTGCTGCGGGCGGGCGACCAAGCGGATCATCCGGCGTCGTCAGAACGATGAACTGGACCGGCTCTTCGAGGAGCTGGCCGAGAAAGGCAACTAACCATGGCACTCATTACCCCCTCGATCCACCTGAACGGCACCGCCGCCAGTGACCTGCTGGACGGCTACATCAAATCGATGAACGCCGTGCGCGAGGCGATCAGCGTACTCGCCGAGAACGGCCCCAACGCGCGGGACTACTACCCGCAGGGCCCCGGCGCTTTCATCCAGGCGACCAACCAGCACGCCGAGCGGCTGGAGCATCTCGCGACCGTGCTCGACGGCCTGAAGAGGCTGGCTGACGCCGTGGCGGCCCACGTATGAGGCGGCCCCGGCCCGAGCGCGACATCACCGACCAGCACCTGCGCCGCGGCGCGCGGGCGCTCGGCTACCGCGGCAAGAATCTGCCGCTCGCCGTCGCCGACGTCCTGGTGCATCCCAACCGGCCCGGCGAGAGCACGCTGCTGCAACTCGAAGGCGAGCGCCGCAACGACGCCGCCGACCGGCTGCGCGATTGGGCCTGGAAGAATTCACCCCAAGCCTCTTGACGCAGATGCATGCATCAGGCAGAATAGGAAATATGAACAACACAGCAGTAATCGAAACCAAGCCGGTCTACCGAATCCGCGTGATCATCGCCCGGCAGTACGGCCCCGAGTTCGAGCGCAACGCCTGGGTCGCGAAGAACGACGGCGCGGGCACCTGGGACGGCGTCTGGTACACCGAGAACGAAGTCTCGCAGGTCAAGTACTGGAAGACGCGCGCGGGCGCCGAACGCTGGATCGCCGCGCGGCCCGGCGTCGCCGACATGCGCGCCACCGTCGAGCCGGTGCGGCCCGAGGACGTCAACTCCTATACCTCGCTCGTGCGCGGCGTGGAGGTGCGCTAATGGCCCTCGGCAGCAACCGCGACTACAAGACGCGCGAGCGCTACGCGCGGAATGCCCTGGCGTGGCATGCGGCCCGCATGGCCGAACTGGAGGCCGCGGGCCTGCCGCGGCTGGAGGCCTCGGCAAAGGCCTACGACGAGCTGATCGAGCGCAAGCGCGAGCGCGAAGCCAGGAAGCGGGGCCCGCGATAACGAGTTTGAGGTAAACCAATGAGCAACGACAACGCAATTACCACTGTGAGCGAATTCGACCGGCTGGTCGGGGCGCTCGAAGGGCTGCCCGACGTAGTCAAGTCGAAGCCGTCCACCATCCGCGCCATGATGCCCCTGATCGGCATCGCGCGCAGCTACATCGTGCAGACCTACCGGCAGACGGACAAGGGCGACACGATCTTTCTCGAAACCATCGGGGCCGAGGGCGCGATCCGCATCGCGATCCCGCCCCAGGTGGCCGAAGCTATCGCCCGGCAACGGGAATCGCTGACCTCCAAAAACCGCAGCAAGTCGGCCAAGCGTTCCGCCGCCGACCGCATGGCCCGCGGCGAGAAGCCCGCGTTCCTGGTGAAAAAGAGGGCAGGCTGAACTGCGCCCGGGCCGCCGCGGCGGCCCATTTCACCCCAAACTACTTGACAAGATGCATGCATCCGAGGCAAACTAGAGACATGAACTTCTTCCCCATCGTCGGTCGCACCAAGAGCGGCGCGACGCTTTACTACACGGGCCGCGCTGGCGCGGGCTTCGTTTCGCCGAACGCCGCGGAGGCCTTCGGCTACCAGACCATCGAGGGCGCCCGGCGCCGCGCCACGATGCTCAACACCTTCGAGCCGTTCCACGGCGTATGGTTCATCGCCCCGACCGGCGACATCGCCGACCAAGTGCGGGCCGCGAAAGGAGGCCGCTAATGGCGACGAACGTCTGGAAGGAAAGGGCCGATGAGGTCCTGGCCAACGAGGAGGCGCGGATTACCGCCGCGGTCCTCTACTACCTAGTGGCGTCGCACCTCGCCAATTGCGACCACAAGCGGAAATGCCCCGAGGACGCCTTGATGGAAGAGGCGCGACGAGTGGTAAAGCAGTACATCGCGGCGCAGGAGGGCAAGTAGATGGACCTGGATCTAAAGCTCGCAACGCTCGCCCTGAAAAATACGCACAAGCCGCACCGGCTCGCCAAAGACCTCAACGGCGACTTCTGGGAATTCATCAGCTACCCGTATATCCTCGGCGACCACGTCGCCATCAAGATTCGCGTGCCCGGCGACCCGACCTCGATGATCACTGCCGACGCGCTGGCCATGGACCCCGAGGGCCGCGACTGCCTGTGCGCCGAGGCTGGCCGCGACTTCTATCTGAAGCCCGACTACTATCGTGAGCGGCATGCCCGGCTGGACAGTTGCCCGGCGCGCTTAGACGCCTGAACGGTTTCACCCCAAGCCAGTTGACCAGATGCATGCATGTGCGGCATACTAAGGACATGAACAACGCACTTCTCAACATCCAGAAGCTGGCCGCGTCGGGCTACAGCCGGAACACCATGAACCCCACGCGCCGGGCTTCCGCCTCGATCCGCATGATCGCCACGCTGAACCATCAGGAGGTCCACGATACCGAGATCGCCAACGCGCTGTGCGACATCCACCACGCAATCGGCATCCGGCTCCAGACCATCGAGCGGCGGGCCGCGGAACTGCTCGCCGCCGAGCGGCAGGCCGAGAATTGCCCGCGCTGCGGCAGCGCCGCCTACGGCCAGGAGGCCGACGGGCGCATGACCTGCATGCATTGCCAGCTGGGCGTCGATCCCTGGCAGGACCGCACCTACAGCGCCGGTTACGACTACGCCTGCGGCTACTACGACTAAGGAAACGACCATGGACATCAGCAAATTCATCAACACCAAGACCATCGAGGCCCTGCTGGACAACCGGCAGGACCTCCTCAACGGCCTGCTGGAGGCCTCCGAGCTGCTCCTCGGCGTCAAGTGCCCCGCGGGCCTGCACGGCGAGGACGTGATCTCCTCCGGCAACGAGGACGAGCTGTACTGCGAGGCTTGCGACGAGGTCTACCATGCCTGCGCCGCGGCCTGCGACAAGCTCCATGAGCTGGGCTACTACGAGGCCTATGCCGACTAAGCGTATCGCCTTCACCGCCGCTGAGCTGGCGCTCATCAACGACATGTGCGCTATCGCGGCGGCAGCCCCTTGGGGCGAGGGCGACTACGCCGACTGGACCGAGGACTGCACCGAGGTCTACAACGGCCTGCGTGACAAGGTCTGGGACCTGCTCAAACGCAAGGGCGCCCCCAGCGCCTCTGCCGAGGACATCGGGCCCGGCGGGCGCGTGCGCATTTCACCCCAACGTACTTGACCAGATGCATGCATCGCGAGAGAATGGACTCATGAACAACACAGCAGTCACCCAAGCAAAGAGCGCGATCAGCGCATTGAAGCAGCGGCTCGTCCAGATCGAAGACGACGGTAGGACTTTCAACGCCTACGATCACGTTCTGGTCTGCCACGGCTGCGGCGAGTTCCACGCCGTGCGCTCGTCCTTCCTCTCCACGCCGATGTCGATCCGCTTCGACTTCGCCGACGGCTCGATGCTGACCATCGGGGGCCACGGCTGCCCGGCCTGCATGAAGAATCCCGCCAAGCCGATCAGGGACGCCTGGGAGAACGGCGTGCGGCCCAGCACCTTCAACCGCGCCGCGGACGCCGTCGGCGCAATCCGCGAGCCCGAGCCGGAGGCGGCATGACGACGCACACATGGTATGAGGCCGTGCGGGTTTGTGGCCGGGACGAAAACGGCAAGATGCTGGAGTGGTACGAGGGCGAGCGGCGGGCCAGCGAACGCGAGGCCCGCGCCGACGCCGTGCGGCTGTCGAAGGAATTCCGCGGCAGCGCCTATCAGGTGATCCGGCGGGTCATCACCGAGATGGGGCCGGAAGTGGTCAAGCCGCCGAAGGTTTCACCCCAAACCCGTTGACCAGATGCATGCAACTTGTCATACTTAGGACATGGAAAACGTAATCATGAGCGACGCGAAGAGCAGCTGGTTCAACCGCTACGGTTCGCCGGTCACCCGCGGGATCTTCGACGCCAACGAGGCCAAGGGCACCGCCAAGCACACCTACCAGGATGTCTGCTCGCGCTGCGGCGGCGCTGGCGCGTCGGACAAGTGGATGTTCACGGGCCGCGTCTGCTTCGACTGCCGCGGCAACGGTAAGGGCCCGATCCGCACCGAGCCGGTCTACACCGCCGAGAAGCTGGCCGCCCTGAACGCCGCCCAGGCCAAGCGCAACGCCGTCCAGGCCGCCAAGCTGGCCGCCGCTCAGGCCGCTGAGGCCGCCGCCGCCGAAGCCGTGAAGGCCGACTCACTGGCCGCCTACGGCGACGTGGTCGAGGGCATGCGCAAGCACGAGGCCGCCGACACGTTCCTGGCCGACCTGCTCCGCAAGTTCGAGCAGGCGGGCAAGCTCAGCGAGAAGCAGGTCGAGGCCGCCCGCAACACCATCGCCCGCCTGGAAGCCCGGGCCGCCGAGCGCGCCGCCAGCCAGTTCGTCGCCGAGGTCGGCAAGCGCATCGAGGTGATCGTGACCGTCGAGCGGATCATCCCGATCCCCTGCGGCTGCTCGGGCACGCGCCACTACTGCTTCGGCCCGCGCAGCATCTACCTGCTCCGCGACGACAACGGCAACCGGCTGGTCTACAAGGGCGGCAGCCACATCGCCAGCGCTGGCGTCACGGTCCTGGTGAAGGCGACGGTGGACGGCCACGAGAGCTACAAGGACGAGAACCAGACGATCATCGCCCGCCCCAAGGTGCTGGCGTACCGCGAGGACGACGGCAAGCTGTACGTCTGGGACAGCGAGATCGGCGGCGCGAAGGAATACGCGCCCGCGCCCGCCAAGACGGCCCGCAAGCCGAAGACGCCGGAGGCCTAGAGGGCCTCCCCATGGGGTGAAATGTGTGGCGGGTGAAACGCCCGCCTCCTTTTACCATGTATCTAGGGAGACAATTCGCAATGAAGAAGAGGCCGAAGAATACGGTGACGAAGAAGACGACTCGCATGGACGAGTGCTGGGTAAGCGCCCACCGGAAAATGCACCGTAAGATCCGCGACACGATGCGGATTCACCTGCTGGCCGCGCCGGGCCACATGGGCGGAATGCGGGGCCGGGTGTTCGATCTGATGCGGGAAGGCCAGACCGTTGCAGAGTTCCGCGACGCCGCCCGCCGCCGGTTCGGGGTGGATGTCCACGGCACCGGCTGGTCGCCGTCCAAGGTGCTGCTCGCGTCCATGAAGCAGAACCGCATGGAGCTGAAATAGGAGGGGTGAAACGCCTCTTGCACTGAGTTACATGTATCTGTGACACTGAAGGTATGGGAGAATCTATGACCAAACAAGACGAAGGCGCGGTGAAGCTGCGCCCGTACAACGAAAACTGGGACCTGGGCACCATCCCCGAGGATGCGCTCAAGAGCGAGTGGGCCCGCCGCAATGCGAAGAAGCGCAAGTCGTACACCGGCGGGATCTACTGGGCCAAGCATAAACCCAAATGGCCGGGCTGCCGCTGCCACAAGTGCATGGACCGGCGCGCGAAAGAGAACGCTGCGAAGGAGGAGGCCGCATGAAGCGAGGCCCACGGGCAATTGATCTGCGCGCCGTGACCGACGGGGTAGTATCCCAGCAGCCGCTGCGGTTCTACGTCATCGAGGAGTCCGAGGCGGGCGTGGCCATCGACAATGCGGCGCCCAACCCGATGTTTCGCTGCCGCGTGACGCTGTGCAAGCTGCCCAACGGGCGGCTGGCCAACAGCGCCGGGCAGGAGTTCATCGCCACCGACGTCAAGAGAACGCAGGGGTGAAATCTCTTGACTTCATGCATGCAAGTGATGAGATGCTTGAATCATAAAGGAAACGAAAATACAAAATGACCAAATTCACTGAAGTGATTCAAGGCATCTCTCACGCGCTGCACATCACCAAGCCGCTGCTGTTCGAGCTGGTGCTGTTCATCTGGGCCGGGATCGAGATGTTCAAGTTCATCTACGCTATCGCGTTCGGCGAGGCCTCGTAGTGACCGAGATTACCCGCATGCTTCGCTTCGGGCTGAAGTGGAGCGTCAAGCTCGCCTGCGGGCACTCCTTCGAGTGCCCCTGCGTGACCATCGACCGGCAGCAGCTGTTCTTAGGCAAACGGATCAGCTGCACCGCCTGCGTCGAGGAGAAGAAAACGCGCCGCGTGGGCGGCGCTAAACCGCAACCGATCAACCAATAGGAGAACCAACGTGGACAAGTGGAAAGAGAACGTGGCGAAGCTGCAGACCTCGGTCGAGGCCGCGCTCAACGCCCAGACGCCGCAGGGCTCCATCGATATGCTGCGCGACGCCGCGGTGTACCTGGAGCTGGCCTGCGACAACCTCATCGAACTGGGGGCCAAGTGAAAAGCAAGCTGCCGCCCAAGGCCGTCAAGGCCTACATGGCGGATACCGAGCAGACCGAGCAGGAAGTGCGCGAGTACATCATCAGCCAGCTGGGCTACTACAACGGCATCGCCGACAAACACAACACATCGCCGGAGCAATGGCTCGGCTTCAAGCTCAGCTGCACGTCGCAGGCAGCCGCAACCGCAATCCGATGGGCGAAGGGGCCAGCTGAACCGAAGATCCGCGTGCGCGTGGAGCAACCCGCCACGTCGGACGGCGACGTCAAGGCCGTCCAGTTCTTGAAGCTGGCGAACAAGGTCGGCGCGCGAGTTCTGGCAAGAGAGGCCGCCCAGAACCCGCCTAAGGGGGCCAAGTGAAAGTCTTCGCCGCACTCATTCAGCTGATCATCGCCGGGGCCTTTCTCATCTGGCTGTTCAGCGGCGGCCCCGAGCAGAAGGTCGCCACCGACTTCGAGCAGCAATACCGCATATCGAAGCAGTCGGGCGATCAGATGTCCGTATGCGTCCAGGCGCAACTGGTGGCGCAGGGATATCTGCAGGCCAAAGAGCAGGAGAAGTATTTGCAGTGGAAGAAAGTCGAGCGGCTGGAGTGCCGGGCCGCCGGATTGGACAAGTAACTAGGGAAATCAAAACATGACTGACAATACCAACGTTTCGCCTGAGACTCCCCAGTCTCCGGTCACCTCAGACACTGTCGCAGAGTATCGAGCCGCGCAGCGCGCCGCGAGCGCCGAAAGCCCGATGATCTGCTTCTGGCTTCAATTCATCGGATTCATGGCCATCATATTCGGGATACTGTTTTGCGTTTTAGGATTCGTAGCCCTTGGAGAACGAGACGCCACGGGACTGCAAGTCTTAATCGGTGGAGTCTCGGGCATGATTTCGGGAATGCTCATGCTCGGCTTCAAAGCTGTGATCGATAGTCTCCACCGCATCAGAGTAGCGGTAGAGAGCAAGGCTCACTAACAACCAAGCCCCGGCGTTCCGGCGGGCGAATACCGGACACAAGGACGGAAAAACGAACATGAACGAATATCTGACAATCACACTCACCGGCAGGCCGCCGGTGCGCATCAAGACCAGCGAGTGGACCTCGGTGGCCGAAGCCCGGGAGAAGATGTTTCAGGGCCAGTACGAGCATGACGCCGGGCGCATCGCCAACTGGAAGCTGATCGTGCTGCGCAAGGTCCACGCCACCGAGGACAAGGTGATCGTGTACGGCGTCTACACCTACTCCACACGCTGGCAGGGCGAGCGCGACTTCGAGGTCCGCGGCGGCGAACTAATGCAGACCGCCGAGACTGCCGGGATCGTCCAGGCCATCCAGCGCGTCGGTCGCGATCTCGAAGAACGCGTCGGCGAGCGGGCCTACGCGCCCGATATCTTCCTGCGGCTGGTGCATGAGTGCATCGCCGACCTGCCCGCGGAAGAAGTCTAGCACCACAAGTTTCGTTTCAGAAGCGGCGGCGCCTGAACCGCGCCGCCTAAACCTCAACCCTCTAACTTCGCAACTTTCTATTTAGGACATACAAGTATGAAAACGGCAGTTACCATCATCATTCTTTTCTTCGCAACGATTCTCTCGGCTCAGCAGGCCGCGGTTCCGCCCGCGGGCCCTGTTGCGCCCGCTGTTCAACCGGCGGCTGACGCCAAGCCCTACGGCTTCCACCTCGGCACCGTGTCGGGCTCCATCGGAGTGGCTGGCGCGCACCTGACCGGCAACAACGGCCTGCACCCCGGCGCGCTCGGATCGCTCGATGTCGGCCTCGGCAAGTACGTCGGCGTCTTCATGCAGGGCGGCTGGGTTCCGATGCGGCAGAGCGCCAGCGCCTGCTACTACGGCTACTGCGCCTCGGCCAGCGTCAACTCCAACCTCTACACCTTCGGCGGCGGCTTCGAGTTCGTCGGCACCAACCGGTCCCGCTTCGTACCGTATGGCAAGCTCGGCTTCGCATATGCAGGCGGAACCGAGAGCGGCACTCTGAGCGGCGGCGGCTCCTACGGCAGCTACAGCTACGCTACCAGCGCACCGGCCATCATCACCGGCGGCGGCGTGCGCGCCTACATCACTCACAAGGTCGGCGTCGATACGCAGCTCGCTCTGCTGCGCACGGTCGGCTCGAACGGAGGCGGCTGGGTGATCGCGCCGACCGTCGGCGTGTTCTTCCAGTCGCGGTAGAATCGATCTAATCTTCTGGATCGAATTTCTTAGGTAGACAACTCAGGCCCCGGGCCGCTTCGGCGATCCGGGGCTTTTGCTTTTTGTGGAGTACACTGGACCGCAGCAGGAGGCCGTCAATATGCCAATCGTCGGCACGATTCTGTTGGTCCTGGCCATGCTTCTTTTTCTGGTCGGCGCAGTGCAGGCCCAGTTCCCCAACGTTAAGCCCATCAACTGGACATCGCTGGGTCTGGCTATTCTGGTGATCGCGTATCTGCTCGCGCGCGGCGCAGCGTGACCCCTCCTTTCCTGAATCCAAAATTGCCTGGGAAAATTTGAAATCCCAAAAAGTTCCCCAGGATTTGATTGCAGCCGGAAAAAAGGCTCGAATCGCGTTTCACCCTGATACGCACGCTTGATACGTAGGTGCTTTGCGGCCCGTGTCTACAGCATCGCCATAGTCCATGGACTAGGACATAGGCTATAGCGCGGGCTCCGCACTTCACTACGGGCCCGCGCTTCGGGCCCGCACCACCGATGGTAACGAAGCCCGATTACTTGCACGATAGCGCGCGTCGGCGCTTGAGAGTCAAGCGGGGATACCGCGAATTTCACCCACAAAATTCCGAAATCAGTTGCATGCATCGCAATCGGCCCGTTAAGCTGAATGCATGAACACTTCACGTAGTAACCGCAAGCCGACGGGATATCGGCCCTTATTGGCAGTTGAGAACGCAAAGACAACTAAGGGCCAGCCCTTAGGCTATTTGACGGGCATTCTCTATTTGGCGCCCGCCGAAGAATCCGGGGTAATGAACACGTGCCCTATGGCCACCGAAGAATGTCGTCGGGCTTGCCTATTCACGGCGGGCCGCGGTCGGTTCGATAGCGTGCGCGCGGGCCGAATGGCAAAGACACTGTACTTGCACAATAACCGCGACGCGTTCATGAACGCGCTTCGGTGGGATATCGGCGCCTTGATCAAGCGGGCCGCGAAATTGGGGCTCAAGCCCGCCGTGCGCATCAACGGTACAAGCGACTTGCCGCAGATTGCGCGCACTATGGCGCGCGAATTTCCCAACGTCCAGTTTTACGACTACACCAAAATTCCGCGGCCCGAATTACGCGTTCTCCCCAACTATCACTTGACGTTCTCATACACGGGCCATAACGACGCCGACGCTATGGGCGCCCTTGCTAACGGCGTGAATGTCGCCGTGGTGTTTGATACGCGTCGCGGTTATGAACTGCCCGAAGAATGGCGCGGTTACCGCGTGGTTGACGGCGACTTGCACGACTTGCGGTTTACCGACGCCGTCGGCGTGGTGGTGGGGCTCCGAGCCAAAGGCGCCGCAATTGGGGCCGATTCGGCCTTTGTGGTGCGCGCGTCGGCGCCCGCCGTGGCGCCCGTCGGCCCGCCGACGCCGACGCATGCGGATATGCTCTCCGAAGCCCGCCGTGTTGCGGCCCGTATGGCTTCGGTTGACGCCGCGGCCCGCGACGCCGTCGGCCCGTTTGTGGTGGTGCTCTAATGGCCCGCCGTATACTGCGTTCTTACCGTCGGTTCGTAGCACACTGCAAGCTGCAGCGCGCGCTTGAGGACATAGCGCGCGATAAGGCCCGCGCACGGGCCGCGGCCCGATACCGCGACGCGCGTCTAGTGCGCGTCTAGGATTACCCCGCACCACGCAATAGAGCCCCACCACACTAACGCGGGCCCGATGGTTGATACCGTCGGGCCCGTTGTGTTTTCAGCCCCACCACCGAAGCCCCACCACGCGGCCCGCCGTCGGCCCCACCGAAGCCCACCACCGAAGCCGAAGCCGATAGATGCATGCATCGCGTCTCGTAGAATGGCCCGCGCGGCGCAATAGAGCCCCACCACGGCGTCGGCCCGCCCGTCGGCGACTAACGGCGCCCGCCCGCCCGCCCGCGGCCCGCCGTCGGCCCGCGGCCCGCCGTCGGCCCCACCACGCGCTATCACCACGCGGCCCGTACCAACGCGCGCGCACCACCACCACGCACCACGCGGCCCGCCGTCGGCCCGTACCACGCGGCCCGCGGCCCGCACCACGTACCACGCCTATAGCCCGGGGTATGGTCTATACCCATCGGTTTTGAACGCGTTCGGTTTCAAAATCCACGGGTCCTAAGTGTACGGGTGAAACTTCCCCGGGGGTGGCCGCAG
>Ga0126377_10000010_pt1 | contig 74112 bp, 66 predicted proteins | sample PanSoiMetPlot_22_FD_92647 | JGI IMG/M metagenome (GOLD analysis project Ga0126377, IMG submission 92647) | Tropical forest soil microbial communities from Panama - MetaG Plot_22 | ecosystem: Environmental > Terrestrial > Soil > Tropical forest > Bulk soil | place: Panama | collected 2016-02-17 | reverse complement strand
TTGTCCGCGTCGCGGCTGGCGATGACGTGCTGCTTGACCTGCTCGTTGAGCTCGAGCGCCTCGACGTAGAACGAGAGCAGCCCGGCGACCAGATCGTAGTCGAGCTCGTAGAGGTGCGACTTGAACACCAGCTCGATGTTGGGCGACAGCGGCGGCAGCGCGCCGAGCTCGGAGGTGAGCTTGGCGTCGCCGACCACGAAGCTCTGCGCGCCGCGCGAGCGCTCGCGGCCGGTCTGCAGCACGGTCTGAAGGTTGATGAGGCCCTCGCCCACCTTCTTGGTGTCGTCGCGCACCGACGCCGCGTCGTCGATGGTGCGGTTGTACGCGCGCGCCTTGGCGGCGAGCACGCCCACCACGACGCCGAGCACCAGCGGGACCACGAGCGCCCCGCCGATGAGGCCGAGCTTCACCCAGTGCGATCGCCTGTGCACGCGCTCGATCGGGCTCGAGTCGTGATAGACGATCGGCTGCTGCGCGGCGACCGCGCCCTGCGCGGCCAGCGCGTTCATCGCCGCGAACGGATCCTTCTTGGCGTCCGGGATCGCCGGACCCGGCGGCGGCCCCGCTCCGGGTGGAGCAGGGATGACCCCTCGACCGATGCGCATCCCGGGCGGCGCCGCCACGCCCGGTACACCGGCCTGGCCGGCGTCAGCTCCTGCGGCGGGGGCGTTTTTCTTGAGACCCAGCCGAGCCTTGAGCTCGCTGATGTCCTTGGCGCCGGGTCGTTTCGAGGACTGGCTCACACGGGCCTCCGAGAGCGATGCGTCGGCGGCGACGAATCGATGGTCAATCTATCGACCGCCGCCCCCAGGTGTCAAGGATAGCACAAACATTCCAAGAGCATGGCACTGGGATGGCGAGGGAGCAGATCACCTCTGTCCGGCGCTGTGGCGCCAGCGCCACTCGGTCTGTGAAATGTCTTCCACGACCCCGCCGGGTCGGCTCGGAAGGTGGGCTAACTCCGTGCCGCCTTTGGGCGCATGCTGCCGGGCGCGGGTCGGGGCGCTGGCTCGGAAGCTGCTTTGCTCGGGATTCGCCCTTTAACCCCGCCGCCCGGGCCGTGCGTCCAAGCGACGGACGCCCGCCGCCCCCTTCCGGTGCAAGGAGATGCCGTGATCAGAACCCGCTCGCTTCGCCTCGCTCTTCTCGGTCTCACGGCTTTCGGGTTCACCGCAGGGCTGACCGCCTTGCCCGACACCGCGAGCGCGCAGCGAGTGCGGATCCGGGGCGGCGGCGGCGTGCACGTGCAGGGTCACGTCCGCGTCGGCGGCCCCGTCATCCGCGGCGGCGGCTACGGCCGCATCTACGGGCGCGGCTACGGGCGAGGGTACGGCCGAGGATACGGCCGCATCTACGGGCGCGGCTATCGCCCCTACTACCGGCCGCGCGTCTTCCTCCGCTACTACCCGCGGCCCTACATCTATCCGTACTACTACTGGGGCTTCCACTACGCGTCGCCCCCGCCCTGCTACTACGAGTGCGGTCCGTCGTACTACGGCGCCCCGCCGCCGCCGGCCGCCGTCGCCGTCGTGGCGCCGGAGCGCCACCCGGATCTGCCGCGCCTCGGCCTCGGCATCTTCGGCGGCACGACCGAGGTCCAGCACAACGATGACCCGGGCGGCGACGTCGGCCTCGTCGCCCGGCTGCGCCTGTTCCGCCACTTCGAGCTCGAGGCGGAGGTGTCCAAGACCGAGCTGTCCGACGGTCAGCGGGTCGACAAGCGCGTGGGCGGCGCGCTGCTCTTCGACTTCCTGCCCTACAGCGCGCTGTCGCCGTACGTGCTGGGCGGCGGAGGTTTCGGCCAGACGGACGTGAACGACGGCACCTTCACGGCAGAGAATGCCTATGGCGAGCTCGGCGCCGGCCTCGAGTGGAGGATCGGCCGCCACTTCTCCCTGTTCGGCGACGTGCGCGCCGGCGTGCGCGACACCAACGCCAGCGACGACGAGATCCTGCTCGTGCGGCGGAGCGGCAACCCGGGCGACGGCGGCCCGACGGTCGACGACAACGAGCGCTTCACCCGCGCGCGCATCGGCGCGATGCTCTACTTCTGATCTCTCGATGCTAGACTGGCCGGGGCATGGTCCCCGGCCTCCACCACCGGCGCCTGGCGAGGCGCCCGTGACGCAGTGTCCGAGCTGCGCGTCGGCCGTGCTCGACATCGACGTGCGCTGCCCGAGCTGCGGGGAGCCGCTCACCACCGAGGAGGCGCGCAGGCGGATCGGCACCCGGGTGCTCGACAGCTACGAGGTGATCGACATCCTGGGCCAGGGCGGCATGAGCGTGGTCTACCGCGCCCGCCACCTCATCACCCATCAGGAGGTGGCGCTCAAGATCCTCCCGCCCGAGCTGGCCGCCAACTCGCACGTCAAGCACCGCTTCCTCGAGGAGGCGCGCGCGCTGGCCCAGCTCGACCACCCCAACATCGTCCACCTCTACAACTTCGGCCAGGACGGCGGCTGCCTGGTCCTCGCCATGCAGCAGGTGACCGGCGAGACCTGGGAGCGGCTGATCCTCAACCAGGGCCGGCTCGACTGGCGGGCCTCGGTCACCATCGCGATCGATGTGCTGAGGGCGCTCGAGGCGGCCCACGCGCGCGGCATCATCCACCGCGACATGAAGCCGTCCAACGTGCTGGTGCGGCCGGACGGCTCGTCGCTGGTCACCGACTTCGGCATCGCCAAGATGACGACCTCGACCCGGTTGACCGCGACCGGGCAGACCATGGGCACGGTCAGGTACATGTCGCCCGAGCAGGTGCGCGGCCAGGAGGTCGACGGGCGCAGCGACATCTACTCGCTGGCCGTCACCCTGTACGAGTCGCTGTGCGGCGCCACGCCGTTCGACGGCGACAGCCACTTCGAGATCATGGCGCAGCACCTGACCCAGGCCCCGCCGACCATGGCCGAGCAGGGCACGCGCGTCCTGCCCGCGCTCGACTCGATCGTCATGCGCGGCCTGGCCAAGCTGCCCGAGGAGCGGCCGGCCAGCGCGGTCGCCATGCGCGGCGAGCTCGAGGACGTGCTGGCCTCGGCCGCCGGGTCGGGCGAGCTCGCGGAGGGCCCGGTCGCGACGCCGGCGCGCGGCGGCCGCGCCGATCGCCCGCGTCCGCCGCCGCGCTCGGTGCCGCGGCCGCTGGTCTGGCTCGGGCTCGGCATCCTGGCGCTCGGCGCCGGCGCGGTGGCGGCGCTCCTGGTGTCGAGCCGCGGCCACGAGCGCGCCCGCCGCGCCGCGCCGCCGCCGGCCCAGCCGGTCCGCGCGGCGCAGGGCGCCGGCTGGCCCGCGCCCCACCTGGTCCCGGGCCAGAGCTTCGCCGTCGACCAGCGCTTCGACGGCGATCGCCTGCGCGTGCTCTCGGTCGAGCCGCGCGACGCGGCCGACGTGCGCAGCATGGCGCTGGCCGCGCAGCGCGACTTCGCGTCCAGCCTGGCCGGCGACGGCGTGGTCGGCCGGGTCGCGCCGCAGCCGCTCAACATCGTCATCGTGCCGCAGGCCGCGATGTGCGACGGGCGTATCTACGAGCGCGGACGCCCGCCGGCCGGCTGCGAGTCGGCCGAGTCGTGGTACCGGCCGCGCGAGAAGACGCTCTACCTGGCGACCGGCGCCGACCTCGGGACGCGGCTGGCCTACGGCGTCGCCGTCGGCATGTGCCTGCACAGCGACGCGGTCGGCTGCGACGAGGCCGCGGTCCGCTTCGGTCAGGCAGTGCGGCGGCGCGCGCCGGCAAAATGAGCGGGTTCCCTTTGACAGGTTTCGGACACGCCCTCGATAATCCCCACACGCCGCGCGGGGCGGCCCAGGAGGAGACATGTCTCGCCCAGTTCTCGGGGCCATTCTAGCCGGCATCATCGCGGTCCTCACCGCGGTGGCGTACTTCGTCACGAGCGGGATCCTGCGGGGCGGCATCGAGAAGGATGTGACTCTGCGCGTGGCGAAGGCGCAGGAGCTCCTCATCCAGAACTCGTCGCTGGAGATGCTCGGCCTGCTCAAGCGCACCGAGGCGCTCGCCCGCGATCCCGGCCTGGTCAAGGCGCTGGTCGCCGGCAGCGGCCCCAACCCGGCCCAGGCCGAGCAGGTGTTCCAGAAGTTCCGCGCCAGCCTCGCGGCCGGCGAGCGGCAGCCCGACATCATGGCGCTCACCGACGAGAAGGGGAAGCTGGTCGCCCTGGTGAGCGGCGACCGCTCGGTGTTCCGCCCGATCCCGGACACCTACTTCCGCGACGGCAAGCTCAAGTACCCGGGCCTCCAGGCCGCGCTGAGCGAGCGCCGCATCACCAGCGAGGTGTGGGACTACGAGAACCTCGGCCCGATGAAGGCGGGGGTGGCGCCGGTCTACGATCCGGAGATCGACAACGTCGTGGGCGCCATCATCCTCGCCTACGCGATGAGCTCGGTCGAGGCCAAGCAGCAGCAGAAGCTGCTCGGCACCGACGTGGCCTACTTCTATGGAGAGCGCGTGTCGGCCACCAGCTTCGGCCCCACCGGCAGCACGCCGCAGCGCGGAAACGCCAAGCAGACCGCGCTGTCGAACGCGCTGTTCCAGGGCCGCGGCCTGGCCAAGGAGGCGCTGTCGAGCGAGAACGGGCTGTCGGCGGTCGCGGTGGTCAAGCTCGAGGGCGACGAGTACTGGGCCACGGCGGGCCGCATGCCGCGCTTCTCGACCCAGCCGTTCCCCAAGGACTACCCGCCGGTCGCGGCCGGGGCGCTGGTGATGATGTCGCTCAGCGAGGCGATGGCGCCGCTCAGCACGGTCAAGCTGGCCATCCTGCTGGTCGGCCTCGGATCGATCGTGGTGGTGCTGCTCTCCATCTTCATCACCGCCCGCCACATCCTCCACCCGATCGAGGAGATCGAGATCGGGATCAACGACATCATCAACGGCAACATGGATCGCACGTTCCGCCCGGTCGGCTCCGATCTGGACGGGCTGGCCAACTCGCTCAACGTCATGCTGGCCCGCCTGCTCGGCCGACCCGAGCCGGGCGACGAGGAGTACGACGAGGAGGGCAACGTCGTGCGGCCCAGCGGGCTGGCGGTCGACAGCGAGGGCCTGTCGGCCAAGGACGCCGAGGCGATGGCGCTGGCGGCCGAGCCGGAGGGCAACTACCTGCGCCGCCTGTTCGACGAGTACCTGGCGGCGCGCGCCGCCACGGGCGAGGGCACCGACGGGCTCACCTTCGAGGGCTTCGTGTCGAAGCTTCAGCAGAACGAGGCCGTGCTGCGCGCCAAGTACCAGTGTCGGGCGGTTCGCTTCAAGGTGGTCACCAAGGAGGGGAGGGTGACCCTGAAGCCGGTGCCGATCGTGTAGCGGCCGGGCGGGCGGCGCGCGCGGCGGGTTTCGCTGTAGGCTACGGAGTCATGGCTCGCGTGCGCACCGGGCTCGAGCGTCTGCTCGATGGTGAAGGACCGCGTCTGGCCGGCCGCCGGCTCGGGCTGATCGCAAATCCGACCACGGTCGATCCGGACCTGGTCCACGCGGTCGATCGCCTGGTCGGCGCCGGGCTCGGCCTGGTTGCCCTCTACGGACCCGAGCACGGGCTGCGCGGCGACGCCCAGTACATGGAGGCGGTGGGCGAGGCGCGCGACCGGCGCACCGGCCTGCCGGTCTACAGCCTGTACGGCCACACCGAGGCGTCGCTCAGCCCCGCGCCGGAGACGCTGGCCGGGCTCGACACGCTCCTGTTCGACATCCAGGACGTCGGCTCGCGCTACTACACGTATGCCGCCACCATGGTGCTGGCCATGCGCGCCTGCGCGCGCGCCGGCGTCGAGGTGGTCGTGCTCGACCGGCCCAACCCGATCGGCGGCGAGCTGGTCGAGGGCGGCGCCGTCGAGACCGGCTTCGGGTCGTTCGTCGGCCTCCTGTCGGTGCCCAACCGCCACGGGCTCACGGTCGGCGAGCTGGCCCGCATGGTGCGCGAGCAGGAGCGCCTCGACCTCGAGCTCACCGTGGTGCCGATGGACGGCTGGCGGCGCGACATGCGCTACGCCGACACCGGGCTGCCCTGGGTGCTGCCGTCGCCCAACATGCCGACCGAGGACACCGCGCTGGTCTATCCCGGCATGTGCCTGCTCGAGGGCAGCGAGATCAGCGAGGGGCGCGGCACCACGCGGCCGTTCGAGCTCGCCGGCGCGCCGTTCGTCGACGCGTACGCTCTGGCCGACGAGCTGGCCGCCGCCGAGCTGCCCGGCGCGCGCTTTCGCCCGCTCGCCTTCACGCCGACCTTCGAGAAGCACGTGGGCAAGCCGTGCGGCGGGGTGCAGATCCACGTCACCGACCGGCGCGCCTTCCGGCCCTACCTGACCGGCGTGGCCTTCCTGCGCGCGGTCCGCACGAGGTGGCCGGCCGAGTTCGCGTGGCGCTCGCGCGCCTACGAGTTCGTCGACCAGGTGCCGGCCATCGATCTCCTGTGCGGCTCGGCGGCGGTGCGCGAGGGCATCGACGCCGGCGCGTCGCTCGCCGATCTGGCCGCGACCTGGGCCGACGCCGAGCGCGACTTCCGCCAGAGCCGCGGCGCGTGGCTGCTGTATGGCTGATCGCCGGGTCGCGCTGTTCGGCGGCAGCTTCAATCCGCCGCACCTGGCCCACCAGATGGCCTGCCTCGTGGTGCTCGAGACCGAGGCGGTCGACCAGCTGTGGATGATCCCGACCTTCCACCATCCGTTCGGCAAGTCGCTCGCCGCGTTCGACGATCGGCTGGAGATGTGCCGGCGCGCGGCGAGCGCGCTGGGCGAGCGCGTGCTGGTCTCCGACATCGAGCGCGAGCTGGGCGGGGCCGAGAGCCGCACCTACGACACGCTGGTGGAGCTGCGCCGCCGCCACCCCGGCGTGCGGTTTCGCCTGGTCATCGGCGAGGACATCCTGGCCGAGCGCGACGCGTGGCACCGGTGGGACGACGTCGTGGCCCTGGCCCCGCCCATCGTGCTGGGCCGGACCGGCGCCGGGCGGGCGGCAGGCGCCGCGGGAGACGCGCCGCGCATCGAGCTGCCCGACGTCTCGTCGACCGAGGTGCGCGAGCTCCTCGCCCGGGGCGACAGCGCGGTCCCTCTGGTGCCGCGCGCGGTTATGGACTATATCGCCGGTCGAGGTCTCTACAGGTGACGAGCCGGACTCCCAATGTCTTCGTGGTCGGCGCCGGCCCGGTGGCGACGGCGCTGGCGGGCGCGCTGCGCCTCGGCGGCGTGCCCGTGCTCGGGCTGTGGGCGCGAACGCCTGCCCGGGCGCGCGCGGCTGGCGCCGTGGCCGGCGTGGCGGCCTACTCGGCGGCGCCGCCGGACCTGCTCCTCGAGGCCGACGTGGTGGTGCTGGCCGTGCGCGACTCGGCGATCGCCGACGTCGCGCGCATGCTGGTGGCGACCGGCCTGGTCAATGTCCACCACACGCTGATTCACTGCTCCGGCGTGACCTCGGCCGCCGAGGCGCTGGCGCCGGTGGCCGGCCAGGTCGGCGGCATGGCCATGATGCACCCGCTGCGCGCCATCGCCGACGGCCGCGCCGCCATGCGGACGCTGAAGGGCACGGTGTTCGGCGTGGAGGGAGACGACCGCGGGCGGCGCGATGCGCTGACCCTGGTGGCCCGGCTGGGCGGCCGCGCGCTCGAGCTCGGCGGCGTGCACGTCTCGGCCTATCACGCGGCCGCCGCGATGGCGTCGAACTACACGGTTGTGCTGCTGTCCGCTGCGGCCGAGCTCCTCGCCGACGTCGGCATCGCGCGCGAGCAGGCGCTCGAGGCGCTGGTGCCGCTGGTCGAGGGCACCTTGGTCAACGTGCGCGAGCGCGGGCCCGAGGCGGCGCTGACCGGCCCCATCAGGCGCGGCGACGTGGCCACCGTCGAGCGCCACCTGGCGGCGCTGTCCGGACGCCCCGAGCTGGCGGCGCTCTATCGCGCGCTCGGCCGCCGCGCGGTGGAGCTGGCCCGCGGCGCGCCGGATCCGGCGCCGGCCGACGCGCTCGACGCGGTCGGCACGCTCCTGGCCGACGGCGCCGAGGGCGCTGCCGATCCCTCCGGGGTGCGCGCGCGGCGCGCCCGCTGATCCGGCGGGCCTGATCCGGCGGGTACGACAAAGCCCTCCGTTGCGGGGAGGCGCGCCTCCTGACTACGATGGGAGGACTGGCCATCGTCGCATGGGTGCGGCCGGCGTCTCAGGAGGACAGCGTTGACAGCCTCGCCATCGTTTCTGCTCGCGCGCGCCGCGCTCGCGGCCGCCGTCGTGTTCGTGCTGTGCGAGTCGGCCGGTCCGGCGCTCGCGCGAAACCCGGAGGACGTGTTCCGCGGCCAGATCATCACCTCGGCCAAGGCCATCCCGACCTCGTCGAAGAGCAAGGACGCGTACATCGCGACGCTGCGCAAGCTCAAGACCGGGCGCATCCCGGAGGACACGGCGAAGAAGCAGTACAAGGTGCACTTCGCCGCCTTCTTCCGCGCGCCGCTCAACGATCTCGAGGTGACGATCAAGATCTACGACGTGTCGACCGGCAAGCAGCACCTCTTGACCGCGTTCGAGCAGTACGTCGACTCGCGCGGCGCTCACAGCCTCACGTCGAACATGACGCTCGAGCGCGAGAAGTTCGGCGTCAACCGGAACCTCATGATGGTGATGGAGAACCGCGGCAAGATCCTCGCCGCCGGTCGGTTCGCCATCGTCGGACAGGGCGAGAAGTACTCCGGCCGCGTGGACTTCACCGAGGAAGAATCCAAGGCAGCAGACCAAGAAGACGACGGTCACTAGCGTGGTGGCCCCGCCGGGGTGCGCGCAAATCTGACGCGCGGCTCTGGCGCGCGGCGCACAGGTGGCAGCAAAATAGGGCGACCCGCGCGCTCCGCCGCAGCCCCGGGTCGTCGGTCGCTGCCAAATCTGCGTGCGCGGATCTCAGTGCCCTTGGCCGCTCGCAAGTTCAGGATCCTCGTGTGTCGCGGTCCGGAGTGCGGCGAGCGGCGCGGCTCGGAAGCCATTCATCAGGCCATCTTCGAGTGCCTGGGCCGGCGCGACCTCGCCGAGCAGGTCTCCCTCGGCTGGCAGAGCTGCTTCGGCCGATGCACCCAGGGGCCGAACGTGCTCGTCCAGGAGCTCGCGGCCCCGCGACCTGGAGAGCGGCAGTTCCTCCTTGCCACGATGCCCGTCGGACGCGCCGGAAAATCCGCGCTCTACAACGGCGTGCGCCCGTGCGACGCGGACGAGATCATCGAGAACCACGTGATGCGTGACCGGCTGGTTTACCGATTGATCGAGCCGCCGGCTCGTTCGGCGGCGGGCTATAGTTCCGCCGCCTCCGCCACCACACGCATCGAGCCCTCCAAGGAGGGAAGCGAGGGAGAATCCTGAATGTTCCGTTTGGGCCTTTCGGCACTGGCTGTCGCTCTTGCGCTGGGGGGCTGCAAGGGAAAGACGACGTACAAGGAAGATCCGCAGACCGCGCAGAAGCTGACCGACTGCGAGAAGAACCTGAAGGAGAAGGAGTCCTACATCGCCACACTCGAGAAGCGTCTGGCCGACGGTTCCGGCACGATGGTCACCGTCAACATCGAGGGCGAGGCGATGAAGATCTCGGGAAAGGGCCCACACGAGAGCACAGAAGGCGAAGCCGGCAACGCGAACGACGCGAAGCTCTACGAGTCGTTCGTCGCGTCGCTGCGTCGCTCGCGCGGATCCATCCAGAAGTGCTATCAAAACGCACTCAAGAACAACGCCGCGCTTCAGGCCCGTTCGATCACGCTGAACATCGAAGTGCAATACCGGACCTCGGGTGCTGTCACTGACGCGCGCTTCAGTCCGCGCATCGATCAGAGCTTCGATCGCTGCATGGACGCTGTGGCGCGCCGGTGGGCGCTTCCTGCCATGCCGCGCGCGGTTGCATTCAACTACAAGCAGACACTGACGCCGGAATAGCTCGCGGGAGGGCGAAGAGGCCGGGCCGCGATCTAGGGTTCCGGAGTTTGGTCGGTTAAGCTCGGTTCCTGAAGGGCAACGGCTCGGGCGATGAATCCCAAGAAAGCCCTCAGGGACCTGGAGAAGCAGCTGCGCAAGCAGCCGAGCAGCCTGGTGGTGCGCATCAGGCTGGCGGCGGTGCTGCATGTGCTCGGGCGACTGCCCGAGGCGGTCGACCTCTATCGCAGCGTCGCGATGGCGTACTTCGCGCAGGGTCGACTCGATCAGGCGATCGCGGTCTGTCACAGCCTGCTCGAGATCGCGCCGATGCATCAGGACACGCACCTCCTGCTCGCCGAGCTCGACAGTCACCGGCAGAGGCGCGGGGACGCGGTAGGCCCGCCGGGAGACGATGGATTCGGCGCTGCTGGCCCGGGCTGGCCCATGCCGCGCAACGGCGATCCGATGGCGCCGCCCGGCGCCGACCCGATGGGCGGCGTGCCGATGCGGCGCGACACCGGGCAGATGTCGCGGCGCGACACCGGCCCGGCGGTGTGGCGCGAGAGCGGGCAGTTCTTCCGGCGCGACACGCCGGATCCGGTCGCGTCCTTCGGACCGCCGGTGCCGCCAGGGGCGCCGCCCGGCACCGCGCCGCCGCCGGTGCGAGAGGGATCGGTGACCAGCCGGCTGCCGCTGCCGGTGGTGCGCACCGTCCCGGGGCTGGTGCCGCCACCGGATGGGCGCGTGCGCGGCGGTTCGGTGCCGCCGCCGCCCCGCGGCCGTCAGCGCCCTCCGTCGCTGCCGCTGCCGCCGACGGCGGCGGGCCGCCCCGACGCGCGCGACGCCGACGACGACGCGCCGACCCACATCGCCGACAGGTGGGTCAACCCGCTCGCGCCCAATCCGATGGACGTGGGCCGCGCGAGCGCCGGCGCCGGCGCCGGCGGCATGCAGATACCGCGCGCCCGTCCGACCAGCGCGACCGAGATCCACACCAACCCGCGCCGCCCGCTCGGGTCCGGGCGGCTGCCCACCTTTCGCGCGCGCCCGCGCCGCAAGCTGGTCGGCAGCGGGGCCGAGGGCCCGCCGGTCGCCGGCGAGCCGGCCGAGCCGACCGAGTACGACGACGGGCTCGAGCTGGCCCGCGCGTTCGGCCGCGCCTACAGCGTCGGCGAGGAGTCCGGCGTCGAGGCGGCCAGCAAGCTGCCGCTCCTGTCGGGGCTGTCGGAGCGCTCGGTCGACGCGATCGCGGCCGGCATGGTGAGGCGGCGGATCGGCTCCGGCGAGATGATCGTGCGCGACGGCGAGGCCGGCGACTCCTGCTTCGTCCTCGCCCACGGCGAGGCGCGCGTGCTCAAGCGCGATCCGCTGCTGCCGCGCGGCGATCTGGTGGAGGTGAGCCGGCTGGGCGACGGCGATCTGTTCGGCGAGGTCGCCATGCTGGGCGACCGCCGCCGCCACGCCTCGGTGCAGGCGGTCAGCGACTGCGACCTGCTCGAGATCCCGCGCGCTCACCTGGTGCTGGTCAGCCGGCGCTTCCCCGAGGTCGACTCGTTCATGCAGCAGTTCTATCGCGAGCGCCTCATCGCGACGCTGGTCAGCACCGCCAGCTTCTTCCGGCCGCTCGACGTCCCGCAGCGCACCAGCCTGCTCAGTCACTTCCGCTTCTCGCACGTCGAGGCCGGCACGCTCATCGTCGGCGAGGGCGAGCGGGCGGGAGGCTTCTTCCTCATCGTGCTCGGCGCGGTCGAGATCACCAAGCGCGTCTCGGAGCGGCGGCAGGTCCTGCTCGCGACGCTCGGCGAGGGCACCTACTTCGGAGAGATGTCGCTCCTGCGCGGCGAGGTCGCGCGCGCGTCGGTCACCGCGACCGACTCCGCCGAGCTGGCGGTCTTGCCAGCCAAGAACTTCTACGCCCTGGTCGCCAACCATCCGGTCCTCTGGGACCAGGTGCGCCAGGAGGCACACCGGCGCGAGCTCGAGATGGTGCAGATCGTGACCGGCGTGACCGGCACGGTGTGACCGGGACGGTGTGACCGGCACCTTGTGACCGGCAGGGCGCGCGGCCGCGCTACGACGGCTGGCTGCTCTCTCGCGCCGCGCGCTTGCTGAGGATGCGCTCGAACGCCTGGCCGGCCGCGCGACCCAGCACGGTCTGGTGCTCCTCGAACACGACGGCGCTCAGGCCGTCGCCGTAGAGCAGGCCGACCGGCTTGCCGCGGACCTCGACCGGAATGACGATCGCGTCCCCCTTGCCGGCGCTGCCGAGCGCGTGCTCGACGAACTCGATCGCCGCCGGTGACAGCGTGCCGCGGTAGGCGACCCGGTTGAGCGCCACCTGCGCGAACGTCGAGGGCTGCTCGAGCGACAGCTCTGCCGTGCCCACCCCCGGGCGAGCCGCGCCGTACTGGCGGAAGGCGAACAGGGCTCCCCCCTTGACCGCGAAGAAGGCGCGCCGCCGCATCGACCCGCCCAGGTGATCGAGCAGCGCGTCCACGACCTCGTCGCGCCCGGGCGCGCGCTCGAGGGCGCGCAGGGTCTCCAGCAGGCGGTTGGAGGAGCGCTCGAGCTCGGCGGCCAGCTGGCCCGGATCGAGGGTCGACTCGTCGAACACCGGAGCCGGCGCGGATCCGGTGGCGCCGAGCGGAGCGGGGACAGCGGCCAGCGCGGCGGCCGCCGCCGCCGACGCCGCGGCGAGCGCTGCCGCCTCCGCGCCGCTGATGCTGCCGTTGCGCGATGCCGGGGTCGGGCTGTCACCGTCGTCGGGGTCGTCGGGGTCGTCGCTGTCGTCGGGGTAGCTGTCGGGCCGCGCCCCGATGTACTCGGGCGGGATGGTGCTCCCGGGCGGGCCCCAGCCGTCGTCGACATCCCAGCCATCGTCGACGTTCCACTCGGAGCGCGCGCCTGCCGGCCCGCCGCTCCCCGTTCCCTCGCTCATCCGTCGCATCGGATTGGTCGCCGGCTCACCCGGATCGGTCGGCACCTCGGACGACTCGTCGGAGCTGGAGTCGGCCCTCGTGTCGGCCGCGTCGCCGGCCTCGCCATTGCTCGTGTCCGGCGCCGCCGCAGGTGGCGTCGCCGAGAGAGGGTCCATCGGGTCAGTGCCTGCCTCACCCGGGTCGGTGGTCGCTTCAGCTCGACTCTTCCGGCCGCGTCGATCCGCTTTCGGCTGCCTCCTCACCGTGTCGTTTTCCCCCTGGTTCTCTGCCCATGGGTTGCCAGGGCCAGCCCCCGTATCGTGACTCGCCTGGGCGCGAGAGTCTACCGATCCGAGCTCGCCAAGCCCTGGATCTGTCTGCCCCGGATCTATGTGCCCCGAAGGCGGCCGCGCGCGCTCCTTGCGCTGGTCGAGGAGCAAGATCTCGCCACTCCCGCTCGCCAGCTCGAGGGACGAGCCGTTGCTCGAGGGCGAGCGCCCGCGCGGGCGCTCGAGCAGGATGGGCTCTGTCCCGGGCCTCCGCTCGACCGTCCGCTCATCCTCGCCGTTGGCAGGGTGAGCCGCGGCTCCGTCTGCGTCGTCGTCGCCGTCCACGCTGTCGTAGGTCTCCTCGTCGTCGGCCCAGTCGCCGTCGCCCTCGTCGTCGCCTTCAGCAGGGAGATCGCTCTCGCCCGCGAACTCGCGGCGACCGGTCAGCTCCTCGTCGTCCACGACCACGGCCGGCAGCCGCGCCGGCTCCGGCGGGGGCTCGGGCATCGCGTCCAGCGTCCCGCTGCGCGGCGCCAGCTCGCTGGTCCGGGGTCGCGACCGGCGGCGCCGCGCGATCGGCATCCGCGCCGGCCCGGTCTCCTCCTCCCCCTCCACCACCCACGGCGTGCCGGGCGGGAACGGACCCTCGGCCTCGCCCTCGCCGATGGCGCCCGCGATCGCGTCGGGAGGCAGGGGCTCGGCCGCGGCGAGCGCCGCCTCGACCGCGCGCCTCGATGACGAGGACGACGAGGATGATCCCGATGACGTCGTCGTCGACGAGGCCCCCGCCGCCGCCTCCGCCGCCGCCCCGTCGCCCGTGCGGATCAGCCGCGCGCGCGCGAGCGGCGTCATCACGCCGTAGTAGTGGGCCAGGCACCACGCGATCTGCAGCTGCGTCGCCACCGCGCGCACGACCGACGCGCCGGTGAAGAACGCGACCTCGTCGACGACGTGGTGGTCGGCCGGATCGGACATCGCGAGGGTCAGGTTGTGCTCACCGTCGGACGACACCGGCACGATGCGAAACTCGGCGGCCATGTCGGCAGGGATCCGGCGCAGCACCGCCGACGGGATGCGGGCCAGCTCTTCGGCCGTGACTCGCGGGATGACCAGCTTGCTGGCGTAGAACGCGGTCAGCGTGTCGTCGTCGACGGCGCTGGCCATGACGAGGTGCTCGCCGAGCGTGCCGCCCTCCTGGGCTCGCGCTTCGCGCGCCATCAGCAGCTGGTCGTCCCGGACCAGACCGGCCTGCACGAGCAGGAAACCTGGATCCTCAGCCACTTCCGCGCTCGCGAGCTTTCGGTACGATCCGCCCGGTCCCGGTGACGGGCCCCGGTCCGACATCATGTCGTTCTCCGCCCGGATCTGTCAAATGACGCCTCCCACACCGAGCACGCGTTGACCCGACCCCTGCAGCCCCATCGCACCTACCTCGACTACAACGCAACCACCCCCCTCGCCCCGGAGGTGCGCGGCGTCATGCTCGAGGTGCTCGATAGCGCACAGGGAAACCCGTCCTCGATCCACGCGGAGGGGCGGACGGCCCGCGAATGGCTGGAGCGGGCCCGCCGCCAGGTGGCCGCGCTCCTGTCGGCCAGACCGGACGACGTCATCTTCACGAGCGGCGGCACCGAGGCGGACGCGCTCGGGGCCATCGGCCTCTACGCCGCCGCCACCGCGGCCGGCCGGCCGCCGCGCGTCCTGGTCGCCACCATCGAGCACCCCGCGGTGCACGGAGCCGCCCGGGCCCTGGCCGCGCGCGGCGCGGAGATCGTGGAGCTCGCGGTCGACCCGCGCGGTCGGCTCGAGCTCGACTCTCTCGAGCGCGCCCTGGCCGCCGGCGGCGCCGCGCTGGTCGCGATCGCGCTGGCCAACCACGAGCTGGGCACCGCGCAGGACCTGCCCGCCGTCGCGCGCCTCGCGGCCGCCGCCGGCGCGCTCGTCCACTGCGACGCGGTGCAGGCCGCCGGGCGGATCGATGTCGACGTGGCCGCGCTCGGCGCCGATGCGGTCGCGATCTCCGGGCACAAGATCTACGGCCCCAAGGGAGTCGGCGCGCTGTGGATCCGTCCAGGCCTCGATCTGGCCCCGCTGTGGTCGGGAGGTCACCAGGAGCGCGAGCGCCGCCCCGGCACCGAGAACGTGGCCGGCATCGCCGGGCTCGGCGCCGCCGCCGAGCTCGCCGCCGGGCCGGCGGCGCTGGCGGCGCGCGCGCGCATCGCCGAGCTGGCCGGCGAGCTCGAGCGCGGTGTCCTCGCCATCGATGGCGCCCGCGTGCACGGCGCCGGCGCGCCGCGCGTGCCCGGCACGGTCAATGCCGGCTTCGCGGGGGCGCCCGGCGAGCTGGTCACCCAGGCCCTGGACCTGGCCGGGGTCGCGGTGTCGACCGGCGCCGCCTGCACGTCCGGCTCGGTCAGCGCGTCGCCGGTCCTGCTCGCGCTCGGGCTGCCGCGGGAGCGCGCGCTCGAGGGAGTGAGGTTCAGCCTGGGCCGTCCCAGCTCGCGCGCCGATATTCAAGTGTTACTTGAACTGTTGCCAGGCATCGTCTCTCGAGTCAGAACCTTTGCCTGAGCCCGTCTACCGGCGCTGGGTTGACTTTCCGCGCCTTTGACGATAATCCGGGCCGGCGGTCCACCGGCAGCGAGCAAGGAGCGACAGATGCGCGACGTGGTCCTGGTCGGAGCCAAGCGTACACCCATCGGCAGTTTCCTCGGCGCGCTCGCCGCGGTGCCGGCCACGCGGCTCGGCAGCGAGGCCATCCGCGCGGCGCTCGAGCACGCCCAGGTCCGCCCGGAAGACGTCGACGAGGTGTTCATGGGCTGCGTCCTGCCCGCGGGCCTGGGCCAGGCGCCGGCCCGACAGGCCGCCCTCGGCGCCGGCCTGCCGGCCGAGACGCCGTGCACGACGATCAACAAGGTGTGCGGGTCCGGACTCAAGGCCGTCATCCTGGCCAGCCAGGCGATCGCCAGCGGCGACATCGACGTCGCCGTGGCCGGCGGCATGGAGTCGATGTCGAACGCGCCGCACCTCATGCCAGGGCTGCGCGCCGGGGTCAAGATGGGCGAGATCCGCGCCATCGATTCGATGGTCCACGACGGCCTGTGGGACGTCTACACGCAGCAGCACATGGGCAGCTGCGCCGAGCTGTGCGCGCGCGAGAAGAACTTCTCGCGCGAGGCGCAGGACCAGTACGCGGCCGAGAGCTACCGCCGCGCCCTGGCCGCGCAGCGGGACGGCCTGTTCAAGGACGAGATCGTCCCCATCAAGGTGAGCGGCCGCAAGGGCGACGTCGTGGTCGACACCGACGAGGAGCCGGGGCGCGGCGACAGCGCCAGGCTGCCGTCCCTGCGCCCGTCGTTCGACAAGAACGGCACCGTCACCGCCGGCAACGCGTCGTCGCTCAACGACGGCGGCGCGGCGCTGGTGCTGATGGCGCGCGGGGTGGCCGAGCGGAGCGGCGCCCGCGTGCTGGGCCGCGTCGTCGCCCACGGCAACGCCGCGCAGGCCTCGCAGTGGTTCACCACCGCGCCGGCGATCTCGATCGAGAACGCCCTGACGCGCGCCGGCTGGAAGGCGCCCGACGTCGATCTCTGGGAGATCAACGAGGCGTTCGCCGTCGTGTCGCTGGTCAACAATCAGCTCCTCGGTCTCGACCCGGCCCGGGTCAACGTGCAGGGCGGCGCGGTCGCGCTCGGCCACCCCATCGGCGCGTCGGGCGCGCGCATCCTGGTCACGCTCTTGCACGCGATGGCGCGGCGCGGGGCAGCGCGCGGGGGCGCCTCGCTGTGCATCGGCGGCGGCGAGGGCATCGCGCTCCTGGTCGAGCGGATGGCCACCAAGGGACAGGTAGGAACGTGACGACAGTGACGAGCAAGACGGCGAAGACGGCGATGGATGCGATCGGCCAGATCGGCCCGCTCGGCGTGGTCGGCGCCGGCCAGATGGGCCGCGGCATCGCGCAGGTGGCGGCCCAGGCCGGGCACGACGTGATCGTGGTCGACGCCAGCGCGGCGCTGGCCGAGAAGGGCGTGGAGCGGATCGGCCGCTCGCTCGACCGCCTGGTCAGCAAGGAGAAGATGAGCGCGCAGGCGCGCGACGAGGTGATGGGGCGCATCCAGGCGCGCGGTGGCCTGGACGAGCTCGGCCGCTGCGACTTCGTCATCGAGGCCGCGCCCGAGCGCGAGGACCTCAAGCTCGAGCTGTTCGCCAACCTGGCCCGCGCGACCCGGCCGGGCGCCATCCTCGCGTCCAACACGTCGTCGATCTCGATCACCAAGCTGGCCTCGCGCACCGACCGGCCGGAGCGGGTCATCGGCATGCACTTCATGAACCCGGTGCCGGTCATGAAGCTGGTCGAGGTCGTGCGCGGCCTCGCCACCGGCGACGACACCTACGAGACCACGGTCGCGCTGGCCCGCCAGTTCGGCAAGGTGACCATCGCGGCGCGCGACATCCCCGGCTTCATCGTCAACCGCGTCCTCATCCCGCTGCTCAACGAGGCCTGCTACGCGCTGTACGAGGGGCTGGGCACGGTCGAGGACATCGACACCGGGGTCAGGCTGGGCCTCAACCACCCGATGGGGCCGCTCGAGCTGGCCGACCTCATCGGCCTGGACACCTGCCTGGCCATCGCCAACGTGCTGCACGAGGAGCTGGGCGACGACAAGTACCGCCCGTGTCCGCTCCTGCGCCAGCACGTGGCGGCCGGCTGGCTCGGGGTCAAGAGCGGGCGCGGCTTCTACATCTACGACGCCCAGGGCAACAAGGCCTCCTCGACCGGGACGGCCGGGAGGGCCAGATGAGCCCGGCGAGAGCGGAGCGCGAGAACGTGGCGATCGCGGTGGACGGGCCGATCGGGCTCGTCACCATCGAGCGGGCCAAGGCGCTCAACGCGCTGTCCAGCGCGGTCCTGGGCGAGCTCATCGACGCGGCCGGCGAGCTGGAGGAGAACGCCGAGCTGCGCGCGGTCATCCTGACCGGCTCCGGCGAGAAGGCGTTCGCCGCCGGCGCCGACATCTCCGAGATGCAGGAGATGGACCCCGACCGGGCCGAGATGCTGGCCAGCCGCGGGGTGGCCATCGGGCGCCTCATCGAGCGCTCGCGGCTGCCCTGGATCGCGGCGGTCAACGGCTTCGCGCTCGGCGGAGGCTGCGAGCTGGCCATGTGCTGCGACTTCATCTATGCCGGCGCGAACGCCAAGTTCGGCCAGCCAGAGGTCAAGCTGGGCGTCGTCCCCGGCTTCGGCGGCACCCAGCGCATGGCCCGGCGCATCGGCATCGGCAAGGCCAAGGAGCTCATCCTGACCGGAGACATGGTCGGCGCCGACGAGGCGCTGCGCATCGGCCTGTGCGACGCGGTCTTCCCGCCCGACGAGCTGATGAAGGCGGCGCGCGACGCGGCCCTGCGCATCGCGGCCAACGGTCCGCTCGCGGTCGCCGAGGCCAAGCGGGTCATCCAGCAGGGCTGGTCGCTGCGGCTCGACGAGGCGCTCAGCCTCGAGAGCGAGGCGTTCGCCGGCCTGTTCTCCACCGCGGACCAGCGCGAGGGCATGGCCGCCTTCCTGGCCAGGCGCCCGCCCGGCTTCCAGGGCAAGTAGCATGGACTTCGAGCTCTCCGAGGAGCAGGAGCTGCTCCGCCGCACCGCGCGCGACTTCGCGCAGGCCGAGGTGCTGCCGCGCGCGGCCGAGATCGACCGCGAGCACCGCCACCCGAGCGAGCTGGTCGCGCGCATGGCCGAGCTGGGCTTCCTGGGCATCGCGGTGCCCGAGGAGTACGGCGGCGCCGGCATGGACAACCTGGGCTACGCGCTGGCCATGGAGGAGGTGTCGCGCGCCTGCGCGTCGACCGGCGTCATCATGAGCGTGCAGAACTCGCTCGTGTGCGACCCGATCATGCGCTTCGGCACCGAGGAGCAGAAGCAGCGCTGGCTGGTGCCGCTGGCCTCGGGCAAGCTGGTCGGCTGCTTCGCGCTGTCGGAGCCGGAGGCCGGCTCCGACGCGGCCGCGCAGACCACCATCGCCCGGAGGGACGGCGACGGCTGGATCCTGAGCGGGGTCAAGAACTGGATCACCAACGGCCCGGTGGCCGACGTGTGCGTGCTCTTCGCCATGACCGACAAGAGCAAGGGGCACCGCGGCATCTCGTCGTACATCGTGCCGATGAAGTCGACGGCGGGCGTGCGCTGCGGCCCGCCCGACGACAAGCTCGGCATCCGCGGCAGCAAGTCGTCGCAGATCTTCCTCGACGACGTGCACCTGCCGGCGACCGCGATCCTCGGCGAGGTCGGCCGCGGCTTTGCGGTCGCGATGTCGACGCTCGACGGCGGCCGCATCGGCATCGCGCGCGCGGCGTTCGAGGACTCGCTCGACTACGGGCGCCAGCGGCGCACCTTCGGGAAGCCGATCGTCGAGCACCAGGCCATCCAGTGGAAGCTGGCCGACATGGCCACCGAGATCGACGCGACGCGCCTCCTGGTCTGGCGCGCCGCCTACCTCAAGGACCGCGGCCAGCCCTACGGCCAGGCCGCGGCGATGGCGAAGCTGTTCGCCTCCGACGTGGCCAACCGGGCGGCGCGCGAGGCGATCCAGATCTTCGGCGGCAACGGCTACGTGACCGAGTTCCCCGTCGAGCGTCACTTCCGCGACGCGAAGATCACCGAGATCTACGAGGGGACCAGCGAGATCCAGCGGCTGGTCATCGCCAATCACCTGCTCAAGGGGGCGTGAGCCATGCCGATGAGGCTGTTCGAGATGGTCGCTGGGCTGGCAACGGCGGCGGCGGTCGTGCTGTTCGTGGGCGACATGAGCTGCGGAGGCGGCCAGAAGGAGCCGGCAGAGCCGGCGGCGGGCCAGGGCGGCGGAGCCGAGGGCGGCGAGGCCGCGCTCATCCCCGAGGAGAAGTACGACGAGATCAACTCGATCTTCGACAACAAGACCGGCAGCGTGTCCCGCTGCTACGCGCAGGAAGAGACCACCGACTCGGACAAGAAGGGCCACGTCACCATCCGCCTCACCATCAACAAGGACGGCACCACCAGCCGGGTGAGCGTGATGGAGAGCTCCTTCAAGTCGGCCAAGGTGGGCGACTGCGTCGTGCGAATGGCGAGCGGCTGGAGCTTCCCGACCCTGCCCCGACCCCTGGAGACCTCACACACCTATGTCCTCGGCCAGCTGTGATCGAACCGCCCGCGTCCCCCGCATCGCGATCGCCCTGCCGCTCCTCGCCGCTCTCGGCGTGGCGCCGGCCTGCGCCGGGGGCGTGAAGGGAGGAGGGGCCCAGCGCCCCGGCGAGGAGGAGCCGTCGCGCGGGCTGGCCAGCGGAATGGACGACTCGTCGAAGAGCGAGCCGCCGCCGCCGGCCGAGCCGAAACAACAGATGAAGGTGACCGGCACCAGGGGCGTGCTCCAGACGCAGGACATCCAGGCCGGCCTGGCGCCGCACCTGGCGGCGCTGGAGGCCTGCTACAAGGACCAGCTGAAGTCGAAGAAGTTCGTGAGCGGCAAGCTGACCGTCGAGATCCTGGTGGCGAAGACCGGCCAGGTCGGGCGCGCGCGCGTCATGGAGAGCGACGTCGGCGACTGGTCGGTCGAGAAGTGCGTCCTCGGCGTGGCGCGCGCGATGGCGTTCGCGAAGCCGACGGGAGGCGACGGGACGGCGCTCTTCCAGGTGCCGCTCAACTTCTCGAGCGACCAGACGCCGCTCGAGAGCTGGCCCGAGGCACAGGTCGCCGGCGCGGTGGCCGACAAGCGGGCCCAGCTCGACGCATGCGCCGGCCAGGCGGGCGGGGCGCCGCCGGCGGACGTGACCGTGACCCTCTACGTCGGCAACCGCGGCGAGGTCAAGGCGGTCGGCTTCGCGTCGTCGAGCGAGCCCGCGCCGCAGCAGTGGGACGCGTGGGCCGACTGCGCCGCGCGCGCGGTGTCGGCCTGGACCCTGCCCGATCCGAAGGGCAAGATCGTGAAGGCGTCGTTCCGTCACGGGGCCGGGGCGCGATGAGGTTCGAGCCGACCGAGGAGCAGGCGCTGGTCGAGCGGACCACGCGCGACTACGCGCAGCGGGTGCTGGCCGGGCGCGCGGCCGAGCGCGATCGCAGCGGCGAGTTCCCCGCACGCGAGCTGGGCGAGCTGGCCGCGCTCGGGCTGCTCGGCATCAACGTGCCCGAGGAGCTGGGCGGGGGCGCGGCCGGTGCGGTGGCCTACGCCCTGGCCATGGAGGAGCTCTCGCGCGCGGATCCGTCGGTGTCGGTCGCGGTGTCGGTCACCAACATGGTCGCCGAGCTGGTCGTCCGCTTCGGCAGCGAGGCGCAGCGGCGCGAGCACGTGCCGCGCCTGGTCGGCGGCGAGTACCTGTGCGGCGCCTTCGCCCTGTCGGAGCCGCACTCCGGGTCCGACGCGGCGGCGATGTCCACGACCGCCACGCGCACCGCGCGCGGCTGGCGGCTGCGCGGATCCAAGCAGTGGATCACCAGCGGCGACCGGGCCGGGCTCATGGTCGTGTGGGCGACGACCCGGCCGGGGACGGGGGCGAAGGGCATCTCGGCCTTCCTGGTGCGCGGCGGCTCGCCCGGCCTGGTGGTCAGCCGGCGCGAGGAGAAGATGGGCCTGCACGGCTCGTCCACCGTCGGCCTCACCTTCGACGACTGCGAGCTCGGCGAGGACGCGCTGCTCGGCGAGGAGGGGGGAGGCTTCAAGCTGGCCATGATCGCGCTCGACGGCGGCCGCATCGGCATCGCCGCGCAGGCGCTGGGCATCGCGCGCATGGCGCTCGACGCCGCGCTGGCCTACGCCCGCGAGCGCACGACCTTCGGCGCGCCGATCGCGCAGCACCAGGCCATCGGCAACATGCTGGCCGACGCGGCCACCTGGCTCGACGCCGGCCGGTTGCTGGTGCGGCGGGCGGCATGGCGCAAGCAGCAGGGCATGCCCTTCAGCGTGGAGGCGTCGATGGCCAAGGTGTTCGCCACCGAGAAGGCGCAGGCGGTGTGCGATCTGGCGCTGCAGATCCACGGCGGCATCGGCTACACCCGCGACGTGCCGATCGAGCGCGCCTGTCGCGACGTGCGCGCCACGCGCATCTACGAGGGGACCAGCGAGATCCAGCGCATCGTGATCGCGCGCCACATCGTGAGAGAGGGGGCCCGGTCGTGACCAGCCAGAAGACCAGCCCGGACAAGGGCCAGGGCAAGCAGACGACATCCGGCCCCGCGCCGCAGAGCGGCCGCAAGATCCGCATCCTGGTGGCCAAGCCCGGCCTGGACGGCCACGACCGCGGCGCCAAGGTGGTGGCGCGGGCGCTGGCCGACGCCGGCCACGAGGTCATCTATACCGGCCTCCACCAGACGCCCGAGATGATCGCCGCGGCGGCGGTGCAGGAGGATGTGGACGCGGTCGGCCTGTCGATCATGTCGGGCGCCCACATGACGCTGTTCCCCGCGGTCATCGACGCGCTCGCGGCGCGCGGCGCGAGCGACGTGCTGGTGTTCGGCGGCGGCATCATCCCCGACGACGACATGCCGGAGCTCTCGCGCATCGGCGTGGCCAAGATCTTCAAGCCGGGCGCCTCGACCCAGGAGATCGCGAAGTGGGTGGCCGAGGCCGTGCGGCCCAGGGATCGATGAGACGCCCCCGCCGCGGCCTCCTGCTCTCACTGTGCCTCGCCGCTGCCTGCGGTGGCGGCGGCCGCGGGGCGCCCGGGCCGACGGCCGCCGGCGAGAAGCGGGGCGGCCAGGAGGCAGACGACGCCTCTGCCGCTGCCGCCGCCGCGGTCGAGCGCGCCGTCAACCAGCACAACGCCGCCATCCACGAGTGCTGGGCCATGGCCGCGGCCGACGACTTCCACCTCGAGGGCGAGGTGGTGCTCGCGGTGACGGTCGGCGCCGGCGGCGCGGCCGACAAGGTCCAGGTCCTGCGCGACACGACCCGGGACCAGGTCCTGGTCGACTGCCTGAAGCAGCTGTGGGCCGCGCACAGGTGGCCGCCCGACGTGTTCGGCGCCGAGGACGTGGTCCAGCTGCCGCCGTTTCGCTTCGGCGCGCCAGACGCACAGCACACCGTGTCGTCGCGCCACGTGCCGAAGCGCCCGCTCGGTGCCGACGGCGCGGCGGCGGCGTCCGTGGCGCAGGTGCTCCTCCACCCCGACAACACCGGCAACGGCGCCGCCGCCCTGAGCCTGCTCGAGCTGGCGCCCGGCATGGCGGTCCCGCGCCACCGGCACGGGTCGGCCGAGCTGCTCCTCGTCCTGTCGGGCAGCGGCGTGATGAGCGGCAAGCGCCTGCGCCCCGGCGACGGCGTCTACATCGCGGCCGGGACGCCGCACGAGCTCGTGAACGACGGCAGCGAGCCCGTGGTCGCCGTCCAGCTCTACGCGCCGGCCGGCCCGGAGCGGCGCTTCCTGGGCGGCAGCGACCCGGGCACGCAGCCGGTGCCGGCGAGCGAGCGGTCGCGCGCGGCAGTGCGGGTCGCCAGCGCCGCGAAGGCGCGCGCCTACGACATCCTGGGCGGCAAGGGCAGGGCACAGATCGTCTTCGACGCGGCCTCGGCGAGAGACGACGCCGCGTCGCTCATCGCGCTCACCCTCGATGCCGGCGCCGAGGTGCCCAGCCACACGCACGACGGATCGAGCGAGTACCTCTACCTCATCGAGGGCAGCGGGGTCATGAGCATCGACGGCGAGACCACGCCGGTGGCGGCCGGCGACGCCATCCAGATCCCCAGCGGCATCGAGCACAGCTTTCGCGCCACGGGCGGCGCCGCGGTCAAGGCGGTCCAGTTCTACGCCCCGGCCGGGCCCGAGCAGCGCTTCAAGGCGCAGGCGGAGAAGAAATGACCGAGCGCGCGGCCCGCGTGCTCGCCGGCGACGTCCGCGCCGGCGCCCGCCTCATGCGCGACCTGGACGACCGCATGCCCGACGCGCTGGCGGAGCTCAAGCAGCTCTACGCCCACACCGGGCGCGCCTACGTCGTCGGCGTGACCGGCAACCCGGGGGTGGGCAAGTCGACGGTGGTCGACGCGCTCATCGCCAGCTACCGCAGGGACGGGCTGCGCGTCGGCGTGGTGGCCGTGGATCCGACGTCACCTTTCTCCGGCGGCGCGATCCTCGGCGATCGCATCCGCATGCAGCAGCACGCGCTCGACGACGGCGTGTTCATCCGCTCGCTGGCCACGCGCGGCCAGCTCGGCGGCCTGTCGCGCTCCACCTTCGACGTGGCGCTGGTGCTCGACGCCATGGGCTACGACATGGTGATCATCGAGACCGTGGGGGTGGGGCAGGACGAGATCGACGTCATGCGCGCCGCCCACAGCACGGTGGTCATCACGGTGCCCGGCCTGGGCGACGACATCCAGGCGATCAAGGCCGGCATCCTGGAGGTCGCCGACGTCCTGGTCGTCAACAAGGCCGATCGCGAGGGCGCGGATCGCGCGGTGCGCGACCTCATGCACATGCTCGACCTGCGCGACGCCGACGGCGGGCGGCGCAACATCGAGATCGTGAAGACCATCGCCGCGTGGGGGCTGCGCGACGGCTCCGGCGTGGACGAGCTGCTGCGCGCCGTGGCCGATCATCGAACGCAAACATCCGGCGGACACGAAGGCCAGTCGCGGGCCGAGGCGCGCGCGGCCGCGCACGTCGCCGAGCTCATCAAGGGTCACCTGGCCGACCGCGCGACGCGCGGGCTGGCCGAGCTCGGCGGCTTGCCCGAGCTCGCGCGCGCGGTGGCGGACCGGTCGCTCGATCCCTACACGGCCGCCGAGGAGATCGTCGGCCGCGTCTGACGCGCGCGGGCGAGACGTCGCGGCGCCATGACGCCTCGCGTCGAGAGGCGAGACCCCACCTGCGAGCGGCCCGTTCGCCGATGCCCGTGCGTGCTAGGATCGAGGCCTGTTGGGCCCGTATGGCCCAGGAGGCTAGCTTATCTCATGATTCGATCGGTGTGCCTGGCCGGGCTGCTCGGCCTGGCCGGCTGTGTCATCGACTCCAAGGTGGACGAGATCAATCTCGACCTGCCGGAGCAGCAGGTGATCGTGGATACGGGCACCTGGAAGCTGACCGATGAGGGGCGGATGCCGGCGGTCGAGTGCGCGGGCATGCCGGGCATCTGTGCTGACCGGGTCGACATGTGGTGCGGTGCGGAGGACGTCTGCCAGGCCACCTGCGGCACGGGGACGTGCGAGATCGAGGTGGCGGTCGCCCTGTGGAACACGATCAACCTGGAGCAGGAAGCGACGCAGCTGGCCCAGCTCGATGGCCAGCCACTGCAGACGGTCACAATCGACGAGGTCACCTTCACTGTAAGCGACAACACGCTGAATGTGCCGTCGCCACCGCTGACCGTGTCGGTGGCTCCCTCCGGTGTCATGTCCGTCGGCGGCCGCAACTCGGATGAGGTCGGCGTCATTCCGGCGCTCGAGCCCGGCCAGACGGTGGGCGAGGAGAAGATCGAGCTCACCCCCGCCGGACAGAGCGTCCTGTCCGAGCGCATGCGCGACTACCAGACTCCGTTCAACCTGGTCGTGGGCTCGACCGTCACGCTGCGCGCCGGCGAGCAGGTCCCGAGCGGGCGCCTCAAGGCCGACCTCAAGGTCAGCGCCCACGCCAACACCGGACTCTGACCGGTCCGCCGGACCGCGGGCGACCATCCGGGTATAAACGGGCCGTGTCGCGCGCCCCGTACGACGTGATCGTGGCCGGCGCCGGTCCGGCAGGTGCGGCCGTGGCCGCGCGCCTGGCCCAGCACGGCCGGGCCGGGCGCGTGCTCGTGCTCGATCGCTTCCGCTTCCCGCGCGAGAAGCCGTGCGGCGGCGCGCTGACCGGCCATGCCGAGCCCGCCATGGCCGCGCTCGACCTGTCACTGCGAGTGCCCAGCTGGCCGTGTCCGGCGGCGCGGGTCCGTTTCGGGGCGTTCGAGCGCGAGGTCGCCATGGGGCGCCCGGTGCAGGTGATCCGGCGCCGCGAGTTCGACGCCGATCTGGTGGCCCAGGTGCGCGAGCGCGGAGTCGAGGTGGTGGAGGAGGAGGGCATCGAGGAGTACGCCGCCGGACCGGACGGCGTGGTGGTGACGACCAGCCGCGGGCGGACGCTCCGCGCCGAGGTCCTGGTCGGCGCCGACGGCGCGGCGTCGGTGGTGCGCAAGCAGCTGGGCGCGAGGGCGCGGGGGCGCGCGGACCAGGACACCTCGCGGCGCGCGATCCCGCACCGGCTGTTCCAGGTCGAGGTCCCGCTGCCCGCGGGCGGCGAGCAGCCGGCCATGCTCTACGACTTCACGCCCATGGCGCATGGGCTGCGCGGCTACCTGTGGATCTTCCCGGTGCCGGGGCGGCTGGCCAACCTCGGCCTCATGCACTACCCGACGCGCGCCGAGTCGAGCCGCCGCGGCGGCCGCGAGCTGGTCGACCTCCTCCGGCGCGGACTGGCCGATCACGGCATCGCGCTGCCGGCGCGCGGCACCCGCGGATGGCCGGTGTGGGGCTACGACCCGCGCCAGCCGGTCGCGGCCGCGCGCGTCGTCGCCGTCGGTGACGCGGCCGGGATCGACGGCCTGACCGGGGAGGGCATCGCGGTCGCCATGGAGCAGGCGGTCATCGCCGGCGACGCGATCGACCGCGCGCTCGGCGCGCGCCGGTTCGACTTCGGCGGCTACCGGCGGGCGCTGCGCCGCGCGGTGGTCGGGCGCGAGCTGGCCCTCGACCGGCGCCTCGCGCGCCTGTTGTACGACACCGAGCACTGGCTCGACTGGCTCGCGCTGGTCCTGCGAGATCCCGACGTCATCGAGATGTACGCGCGGCGGGTCGACGGCACCGAAGTGCTGGCCGATCAGAAGCTTCGCCTGGTGCGGGCGCTCGGCCGGCACCTGGTGCGGCGCGGCGAGCGGCGACGCGCGCTGGCCGGAGCGAGCGGCCTGGCCCTGTTCACGACGGCCGCGTGACGTTACGATCCACGTAGCGAGATGCCGAGGGCCGCGCGATGGTAGACGTCACCGTCAGGGGTGACAGGCTGAGGCTCCAGGTGAAGGGCCTCGACCGGCTGTGGGCGATGCGCAGCCGCCTGGACCTCCCGCTGGCCAGCGTGCGCTCGGTGCGCTTCGATCCGCAGGTGGCCCGCGGGGTGTGGAAGGGCGTCAGCGCGCCCGGCACGCATATCCCCGGGCTCATCATCGCCGGCACGTTCTATCAGGATGACAAGCGCATCTTCTGGGACGTGCACGATCCGGCAAAGACCGTCGTCATCGAGCTCATCGGACAGCGCTACGACCAGCTCATCGTCGAGGTGCAGGATCCCGACGCTGTCGTGAAGCTGCTCGAGGGCGCGATCGGGTCTGCGGGTTCTGCAGGCGGAGGCGACCTCGGTCCCTCCGCCGCAGCGCCCAACGGCTGAGAAGGCCAGACGAGAAGGTTTCGGCCCGCGGCTTGAATGGATCGCCGCACTGGCGGTCTATTATCCGCGCCAAGGAGGAGCCTTCATGAGGTTCATCGAGCTCAGACGTCTGACTCTCGTTGCAGCGCTCGCGTTCGGCTGTCTCGCGGGTGAGGTGTCTGCTTCCGCGCAGCAGGGTGAAGTCGTCATTCGCACGGCGCCGCCGGCGCCGCGCTACGAGGCGCGCACCAGAGGTCCTGCCGGCTACGAATGGGCGCCGGGCTACTGGCGATGGGAACGCGGCCACTACGCCTGGATCCCGGGCCACTGGCAGGCGCCCCGGCGCGGGCTGGTCTGGCAGCCGGCGCGCTGGGAGCGCCGCTACAACGGCTGGGTGTTCATTCCGGGCCGCTTCGTGCGCGCGGGTCGCTACAACCCGCCGCCGCCCGCCCCGCGCCCCAACCCGCCGCGCCCGGCGCCGGACTACGGCAACGGATACTGGGAGCGGCAGGGCTGGGTGCTGCTCGGCGAGCAGTGGGTGAGCGGCAACCAGGATCACGACTTCATCCCGGTCGGCCGGCGCGAGGGGCAGTTCTCGCGGATCACGCTGGTCGCCAGGAACAGCGACTTCGTGCTGCACGACGTGGTCATCACGTACTCCAATGGCAGGGCCTGGTCGCCGCGCCTGAACCACTACTTCCGCGAGGGGCAAAGGTCGCGCACTCTGATCTTTCCCAACGGGCCGCGCTCGATCCGATCGATCAAGCTGCTCTACGGCAACCTGCCCGGCGGCGGCCGCGCCCTCGTTCAGGTCTGGGCCAGGTAGCCTGCCCCGGGCTGTCTGCCCGGCGGCGCGCGCCTGAGCAGCTACAGGGCGCGCTGCGGGCGGTGCTCGCCGAACACGCCGCGCAGGACGTCGGCGATCTCGCCGACGGTGGCCTGCGCCACGACCGCACCGAGGATCGGATCGAGCAGGTTGGCGGTCCCGCGCGCCGCGTCGCCCAGCGCGGCGAGGGCGCGACTGGTCTCGGCCTGGCTGCGGCGCGCGCGCAGCGCCCGCACCCGCTCGACCTGCTCGCGCTCGAGCGCGGCGTCGACGCGCTGCACCTCGACCGGCTGGTGCTGGTCGCTGCGGTACTGGTTGACGCCGACCACGACTCGCTCGCCCGACTCGACCGCGCGCTGGTGCTCGTAGGCCCGGCGCTCGATCTCGCGCTGGACATATCCCTGCTCGATGGCGGCGATCATGCCGCCCATCTCCGCGATGCGGTCGAGGTAGGCCTGGGCGCGGCGCTCGATCTCGTCGGTCAGCGACTCGACCGCGTAGGAGCCGCCCAGCGGGTCGACGAAGTCGGCGATCCCCGACTCGTGCGCGACCACCTGCTGGGTGCGGATGGCCAGGGTCGCCGCCTCGGGCGTGGGCAGCCCGAGCGCCTCGTCGAAGGAGTTGGTGTGGAGCGACTGGGTGCCGCCGAGCACCGCCGCCAGCGCCTGCAGGGTCACGCGGCACACGTTGACCAGCGGCTGCTCCGCCTGCAGGGTGACCCCGGCGGTCTGGCTGTGGAAGCGGAGCAGCAGCGACTTCTCGCTCTTCGCGGCGAAGCGGTCGCGCATGATGCGGGCCCACATGCGGCGCGCGGCGCGGAACTTGGCCACCTCCTCGAGGAAGTTGTTGTGCACGTTGAAGAAGAACGAGATGCGGGGCGCGAAGTCGTCGACCGCGAGGCCGGCGGCAAGCGCGGCCTCGACATAGGTCATGCCGCCCGCGAGCGTGAAGGCGACCTCCTGGACCGCATCGGAGCCGGCCTCGCGGATGTGGTAGCCCGACACCGAGATCGTGTTCCAGCGCGGCACCGCGCGGCTGGCGAACGTGAAGGTGTCGGTGACCAGGCGCATCGATCCGGCCGGCGGATAGATGTACGTGCCGCGCGCGGTGTACTCCTTGAGGATGTCGTTCTGGATGGTGCCGGCCAGCTGGCCGCGCGCCACGCCCTGCTCGTCGGCCACGGCGATGTAGAGGCAGAGCAGGGTGGCCGCGGTCGCGTTGATCGTCATCGAGGTCGACACCTCGCCGAGCGGGATGCCGCGCAGGAGCACGCGCATGTCCTCGATCGAGTCGATCGCCACGCCGACGCGGCCGACCTCGCCGGCGGCCAGCGGGTGGTCGGAGTCGCGCCCCATCTGGGTCGGCAGGTCGAACGCCACCGACAGGCCGCGGTTGCCCTGGGCCAGGAGGTAGTGGTAGCGCTGGTTGGACTCGGCTGCCGTGCCGAAGCCGGCGTACTGGCGCATCGTCCACAGCTTGGCCCGGTAGAGCGAGCCGTGAACGCCGCGGGTGTAGGGGAAGACGCCCGGGTCGCCGAGGTCGCGCTCGTAGTCGAGGCCGCCCAGCGCGTCGAGATCGCGCGGGGCGTAGGCGCCGCGGATCTCGATGTCCGCGTCGGTCGCGGTGCGCTGCTTGCGTTGCTTCATCCGCCTCCTCTCACAACCCCATGGGCCTCATGGGCCGCACGTCCGGCGCCCGGCGCAGGCGCGCTCCCGTCGCCTTCTCGACCTCTTCGGGGCTGGCGCCGGGCGCGAACTCGCGGAGGAGCAGGCCCTCGGGCGTGATGTCGATGACCGCCAGGTCGCTGATGATGCGGTGGACCACGCCCACCCCGGTCAGCGGCAGCGAGCACTGCTCGAGGATCTTGGGCGCGCCCTCGCGGTTGGTGTGCTCCATCATCACGATGACGTGGCGCGCGCCGGCGACCAGGTCCATGGCGCCGCCCATTCCCTTGACCATCTTGCCCGGGATCATCCAGTTGGCGAGGTCGCCCTTCTCCGACACCTCCATGGCGCCGAGGATGCACATGTCGATATGGCCGCCGCGGATCATGGCGAACGACTCGGACGAGTCGAAGTAGGCCGAGCCCGGGAGCTCGGTCACCGTCTGCTTGCCGGCGTTGATGAGATCCGGGTCCTCGTCGCCCTCGACCGGGAAGGGCCCGATGCCGAGCAGGCCGTTCTCCGACTGCAGCACCACGTCGACGCCGGGCGGGATGTAGTTGGCCACCAGGGTCGGCATGCCGATGCCGAGGTTGATGTAGAAGCCGTCGCGCAGCTCCTGGGCGGCGCGCATGGCGATCTGCTCGCGGGTGAGTCGGGGGGTGGCGGTGGTGGTGGTGGCTGCAGGCATGGTCAGGCCGTCCTCTTCCGCGTGGTGCGCTGCTCGATCGGCTTCTCGTAGTCCGTGCCCTTGAAGATGCGCTGGACGTAGATGGACGGGGTGTGGATGTGGTTGGGGTCGAGCTCGCCGACCTCGACCAGCTCCTCGACCTCGGCGACCGTGATGCGGCCGGCCGCCGCCATCATCGAGTTGAAGTTGCGCGCGGTCTTGCGGTAGACGAGGTTGCCGCGCCGGTCGCCCTTCCAGGCCTTGACCAGGGCGTAGTCGGCGCGCAGGGCAGTCTCGAGCACGCAGCGGCGTCCGCCTATCTCGCGCGTCTCCTTGCCCTCGGCCACGACGGTGCCGTAGCCGGTCGGGGTGAAGAACGCCTCGACACCGGCGCCGCCGGCGCGGATGCGCTCGGCCAGGGTGCCCTGCGGGTTGAGCTCGACCTCGAGCTCGCCGCTCAGGAACAGCTTCTCGAACACCTTGTTCTCGCCGACGTAGGACGACACCATGCGGCGCACCTGGCCGGCGGCGAGCAGCACGCCGAGGCCCTTCTCGGTGGTGCCGCAGTTGTTCGAGATGATGGTGAGCCGCACCACCCCGAGGCGGGCCAGCTCGCGGATGCAGTTCTCGGGGTTGCCGCACAGGCCGAAGCCGCCCGACATGATGACTGCATCGTCCTTCACGTCGGCCAGGGCCTCGCGCGCGCTCGGGTAGACCTTGTCCATCGGCCGGCATTGTATACGATGGCCCGCGTGGCGTTGGCGCTGGTGACCCTGACCACCGACTTCGGCACCGCCGACGGGTACGTGGGCGCGGTGAAGGGCGTCTTGCACCGGCTCGCGCCGGGTGTGACGGTCGTGGACATCACGCACGACGTGCCGCGCCACGACATCGCCGCCGGGGCCCATGTCCTGGCCACCGCGGCGCCCTGGTTCCCGGCCGGGACCGTGCACGTCGCGGTCGTCGATCCGGGGGTGGGCGGCGCGCGCCGGGGCGTCGTCGTGGCGGCCGGCGGGCAGGTGTTCGTGGGGCCGGACAACGGCATCTTCGACCTGGCGGCCCCGCTCCCGTCGGCGGTCCACGAGATCGCGGCGGCCGGATTTCGGGCCGACCGGGTCTCCTCCACGTTTCACGGGCGCGACGTGTTCGCGGTGGCGGCGGCTCGCCTGGCCGCGGGCGCGCCGCCGGAGCGGGCCGGCCCGGCGGTGGCGCTGACCGGGCGCCTGCCGGGGGCAGGCGCGGCCGGTGCGGCGGGCGCGCACCGGGTCGTGCATGTCGATGTGTTCGGCAACCTCGTCACCGATGTGGACGGCGGCGCGGTGCCGGCCGGCAGCCGCGTGCGCGTGGCGGGGCGCGAGGTCGGGCCGCTGCGCGCCACCTTCGAGGACGTGGCCCGCGGCGAGGTCCTCGCCTACGTCGGCTCGGGCGGCACGGTCGAGATCGCGGTGCGCGAGGGCAGCGCGGCCGAGCTTCTCGGCGCGGGCCGCGGCGCGCCGGTCGAGGTGATCGGGCCATGAGCGCGGCCGAGCCCGCCCTGGTCGAGCTGACGGTCGAGTCGCTCGCCGCGGGCGGCGATGCGCTGGGGCGCGGCGCCGACGGGCGGGTCGTGTTCCTGCCCTGCGCGGCGCCGGGCGAGCGCGTGCGCGCGCGGCTGGTCGAGGAGCACCGGCAGTACTCGCGCGCCGAGCTGGTCGAGGTGCTGAGCGCGGCGCCCGAGCGTGCCGACGCGCCGTGCCCGCTCTTCCGCGAGCGGAGCTGCGGCGGGTGCGCGTGGCAGCACATGCGCTACGCGGCGCAGGTGCGGGCCAAGCACGAGATCGCGGCATCGGCGCTGCGCCGCGCGATCGGGCGCGGGCTCGAGCTCCTGCCCACCCTGGCGCCGGTCGAGCCCTACCAGTGGCGCCGGCGCGCGCGGCTGCACTGGGTGCGCCCGCCGTCGAGCCCGGCGGCGGTGGTCGGGCTGTACGCGCCGCGCTCGCACCGGGTCGTCCGGGTGCCGGCCTGCCCGCAGCTCGAGCCGGCCCTCGAGCGCGCGCTCGAGCCGGTCCACCGCCTGCTGGCCCCGGGCCTGTTCCAGCGCGGCGAGATCGATCTCCTGGCCGGCTCGCGCGGCGAGGTGCAGGTGGCGGTGCGCGGGCCCTGCCGGCGCGGCGCCGCCGAGGCGCTGGTCGAGCAGGGGGGAGTGGCCGGCGTGATCCTGGGGCGGCAGGTGTTCGGCGCCGCCGCCGTCGAGATCGAGCCGGGCCAGTGGGGGCAGGCCGACCGCTTCGCGCAGGCCTCGCGCGCCGGCAATGTCGCGCTGCTCGCGGCGGTGGATCGGGCGGCGCGGCCGCGCGACGGCGCGCGCGTGCTCGAGCTCCACGCCGGCTCCGGCAACCTCACGCGCGTGCTGGTCGACGGGGCGGCCCGCGTCCTCGCCGTGGACCGGAGCCCGGGGCACACCTCAGGCGATGCGCGGGTCGACTGGCGCGCCGGCGCGGTCGAGGACGTCACGGGCGAGCTGGTCGCCGCCGGCGAGCGGTTCGATCTGGTGGCGCTCGACCCGCCGCGCGAGGGAGCGCGGCCGCTGTGCGAGCCGATCGCCGCGCTGGGGCCGCGGCGCGTGGTCTACGTCTCGTGCGACCCGGCCACGCTGGCCCGCGACCTCGATCAGCTGGACCGTCTGGGCTACGCGGCCCGCTGGGCCCAGCCCATCGACCTCATGCCGCAGACCGCGCACGTCGAGGTGGTGGTGGCGATCGACCGGGTGGTGGAGTGAGCCGCGCCGGCGCCGGCGGCGTCGCCGGCAGCGTCGGCGGCGATCACTCGTACGGCGCGAAGCTCCGCACCATCGCCTCGGCGGCGCGCCGCTCGCCGCGGCTGGCGCCGTGGGGCAGGCCGATCGACACCACCACGGTGTAGCGGGCGGAGAAGAGGTAGCGCGAGAGCACGAGCTCGGTGCCGGACGGGCCGGCGCGCTCGTACGACAGATCGAGCGCCGCGCCGCGCGACGAGCGGGACAGCCTGCGCCGCACGCGGTGAAAGCCCCGCGTCGAGCGCTCGACGCCGCGCTGCACCTGGCCGGCGAGGTCGTCCGGATCGCGCGCCGCGCGGGTCCCGGTCGCGACGCGGGTGATGGCCAGCGTACCGCGCCCGCCGTCGGCGGCGTAGGCGGTCAGGGTGCCGCCCGGCGGCTCGAGCGGACGCCAGCCCGCCGCGATGACGATCTGGTAGTGATGGTCGCCGTCGCGCAGCGCGCCGCGCGCCTCGTCCGCCTCGGGCCGCGGCCGATCGCCGCGGGCCTGGGCCGCGAGCCCGGCCACGGCCAGGAGCGCCAGCGCGGCGCTGACGGCCGGGGCGGCGAGCTGTCTGCGAGGCCGCGGCACCCCGTCCGGCAACGCTCAGATGCGGCCGAGGCGCCGGTTCAGCGCCAGCGCGACGCGGCGCTGGTCGGAGTCGGACGTGAACCAGTCGCGCGGGTAGGTGAATGCCCGGTCCCCCGCCTCGATCACCAGGATCGGCCCGGTCCGCGACCAGGGCACCGCGCGCCGCAGGAAGAACGCGTGGCGCACCTCGTCGTACGGCACGGTGGTGGTCCCCTTGGTGCACAGGCCGATGGGCAGGACCACGCCGTCGTCGAGCACCTCGATGCGCCCGGCCGGGTTGAGCAGGGTGCGCACGAAGCGGTAGACGTTCAGCGCGCCGTAGGCGAGCAGGAGGACGCCGACCGCCTTGCCGACGACGCCCAGCTTCCACAGGAGCAGCACGCCCACCGCGGCCGACGCCACGATCCAGGTGAGGTGGCGCCAGCGGCCGCTCTCGAGCGACACGTGAAATGTGGATTCGCCGGCGCTGCGCCTCGCGGCAGCGCGCTCTGCCTTGCGGGCGGCCGACGCATCAGCTCCAGTCGCGGGTGAGGGCGCGGACACGCCTTTCGATCTCCTGGTGTTCGATCCTGACGAGACGTCGATTTTCCACGACGATATCACCGTCTACCACGACATCGGACACGGCGCGAGCCGACAGCGAGTAGACGGCATTCTTTGCGAGCGCCTGCACCGGCCAGAGCGATGGATCGGCCAGATCGAGAGCGACCAGATCGGCCCGAAATCCCGGCGCTATCCTGCCCACCGGAAGTTTCAGGACCGCGCCGCCCTGCTCGGTGCCCATCGCGAAGCAGGCCTCCGCGCTGATGGCCTGGCCGTCGGTCCGCGCGACTTTCTGAAGCAGCGCCGCGCTGCGCATCTCGTCCAGGACCGAGACGCGGCTGTTCGAGCAGCCGCCATCGGTGCCGAGCGCGACCGCGACCCCGCGCCGCCGCAGATCGACCACGTCGGTGACGCCGTCGCCCAGGAACATGTTGGACGCGGGGCAGTAGGCCAGGCTGGCCCCGCGCTCGGCCATGAGCGCGCGCTCGCCGTCGTCGAACCAGCAGCCGTGCACCGCGATCATGCGGTCGTCGAGCACGCCCATGCCTCCCACCGCGTGGAGCGGGCGGGCCGCGAAGCGCGCGAGCGCCTCGTCGACCTGGTAGTTCTCCTCGGCCAGGTGGATGTGCCACGGCGTGCCGGCGTCGCGCGCGCAGCCGGCTCCCGCCTCGATCATGGCGCGCGACGCCCCGTGCAGGCTGTGCGGGGCCGGCTGCACCGAGACCAGCCGGCGCGGGTCGCCGGCGTGAGCGGCGGCCAGCTCCTCGAAGTTGCGCACCGCCGTGGCCACGTCCTCGCGGAAGGCGGCCGGCGCCCCGTCCCAGTCGTAGAAGCAGCGGGCCAGGACCACGCGCATGCCCAATCGCCGCGCCGCCGCGATGACCGCCGACGCGTTGTCGTTGGCCTGGCGGTTGATGTAGAAGAAGTCGCACACGGTCGTCACGCCGTGCAGCAGCATCTCGCCGAACGCGAACAGCGCCGCCGTCCCGATCTCCTCGGGGCCGAGCCGTGGCGAGTAGCGGTAGAGCGCGCGCTCGCGCCACTCGAGGAAGGGCAGGTCGTCGCCGATGCCGCGCAGGAGCGACTGGAAGCTGTGGTTGTGGGCGTTGACCGTGCCCGGGATCATGGCGCGGCCGCTCCACTCGGCGCGCCGCGCCCCGGCGGCGCGCGGATCGGCCGCCAGCGCGTCGGCCGCGCCGACCCGCACGATCTCGCCGTCCAGCGCGAGCACGGCGGTGGGTCCGCACGCGATCCCATCGACGATGGCGGCGTCGGCGGTGACGAGGAGGGCGGTCATGACGTGATCTCGGGCCCGCGGCCGGCTACAACTCCACCCGTGGGTATCGCCGAAGACGCCGCCGCCGGCAAGCTCGCGCCCGTCTATATCCTGAGCTCGGCCGAGCCGCTGCTGCTCGACCGCGCGCTGTCCGCCATCCGCGCCGCCGCGGTGCCTGCCGAGCTGCGCGGCTTCAACGAGGACCAGGTGGACGGGCGCGGCGCCACCGCCGCGCGCATCGTGATGGCCGCGCGCACGCTCCCGATGATGGCAGCGCGCCGGCTGGTGCTGGTGCGCGACCTCGGCCAGATGGTCGCCGCCGAGCTCGCCGAGCTCATCCCCTACCTGGACTCGCCCAGCCCGGAGACCGTGCTGGTCGCCACCACGTCGAAGGTCGACAGGCGGCTCAAGTTCTTCGCCGCCGCCGGCAAGAAGGGGTTCCTGCACGAGCTGACCGCGCCGCGCGACCTGGGCGGCTTCGTCGCCGACGAGGCCCGCCGGCGCGGCGTGGCCATCGCGCCGCCCGCGCGCGAGCGACTGGTCGAGGTGGTGGGCGCGGACCTCTCGCGCCTCTCGCTCGCGCTCGAGCAGCTGGCGCTCTACGCCGGCGAGCGCCCGATCGCGGTGGACGACGTCGACGATCTGGTGGCCGACACGCGTGAGCGCTCGGTCTTCGAGCTGACCGACGCCATCGGCGCCGGCGACCGGCGCCGGGCGCTGGCCGCGCTGGCCGCGCTGGTCGATCAGCGGCAGAGCGCCATCGGCGTGGTCTCGATGCTGGCCCGCCACATGCGCCAGCTCGCGCTCTACCGCACGGGCCGCGAGAGCGGGATGGGCAAGTCCGACCTCGGGCGCGCGCTCGGCGTGCCTCCGTTCGTGGTCGACAAGCTCGGGCGCCAGGCGGGGCGCTACACCGACGCGGCCCTGGGCCGCGCCGTCTCCGCCCTGTCCGCCACCGACCGCGCGCTCAAGGGCGAGGGCGAGGCGGGCAAGACGCTCGGGCGCGGGCTCACCGAGAGGGTCCTGCTCGCGCGCGTCGTCGATCGACTGCTCGCGCTGGGCGCAGCCTGAGGCGGCCCCGCAGCGGCGACGTGCGCGCGCGCGATGGACTGCTCGCGGAGAGCGCCCCTGAGGCGGCGGCCCCGCGGCGGCGACGTCACTCCATCGCCATGGCCTTGGCCGCGCCGGGCCGCGCTCGACCGCTACGCGGCGGTCGTGGTGTTGCCGCGCCGGGTGAGGCGCGCGATCAGGCGAGAGGCGTTGCGGCGGTGAAGGACGCCCTTGGTCACCGCCCTGTCGATGTGCTGGACCGCCTGCTTGACCAGCGAGGTGGCCTCGCCCGACTTCGCGTCCAGCGCGGCGCGCGCCTTCTTGAGCGCCGTGCGCATGGCGCCGAGGGAAAGGCGGTTGCGCAGCTGCCGCTTGGCTCGCTGCCGGGTGCGCTTCTCTGCCTGCTTGTGATTGGCCACGGAACCAGCTCCTCGAAGAGCCGTGACCTTTACCGCGCGTGCGCGGGCACTGTCAAGCGCGGGTCTTCATTGGGCCCGGCCGCGCGATGAACCCACAAGACCTGTGGAAAAACGTGCGGAGATCTCTGTGTGTGACAGCCGAAGTCAGAACGATTGCCGTTGGTTGGCGGTGGTTTGCTCAAAAAAGAGTCAAAAAGTTGCCCGTGTAGTCACGGCGGCTCCGAGCCGCGCGTCAACCCCTTTGCCTCGTCCCACAGCGCGTCCATCTCGGCGAGGTTCGATTCGGCCGGCGTGCGCCCGCGCTCCCGCAGCCGGTCCTCGATGTGCTCGAAGCGAGCGGTGAAGCGCCGCGTGCAGGCGCGCAGGGCGCCCTCCGCGTCGCAGCCGAGCTTGCGGGCGAGGCTGACCGCGGCGAACAGGAGGTCCCCGATCTCGTGCTCGATGGCCGCCTGGTCACCGTCGGTGACGGCGCGGTCGAGCTCGCCCAGCTCCTCGGTGATCTTGTCGCGGCAGCCGGCCGCGTCGGGCCAGTCGAACCCGACCCGCGCGGCGCGCGCCGACACCTGCTGCGCCCGCGCCAGCGCCGGGAGCGCGAGCGGCACGCCGGCCAGCGTGCGCGGCACCGCATCGCCGGCGCCGCCGGCCGCCCGCTTCTCGTCGCGCTCGCGGCGCTTGATCTCGTCCCACTGCGCGAGCACCGCCTCGGAGCTGTCGGCCTGCGCCTCGGCGAACACGTGCGGGTGGCGCCTGACCAGCTTGTCGGAGATGGAGCGCACCACGTCGTCGATGGTGAAGGCGCCCTCCTGCTCGCGCAGCGCCGCGTGGAAGACGATGTTCATCAATAGATCGCCCAGCTCCTCGCAGTGCTCGGCGGGCGTGCCGGTCTCGACCGCCTCGAGCACCTCGAAGGCCTCCTCGATCAGATAGGGGCGCAAGGACTCCAGGGTCTGCTCGCGGTCCCACGGGCAGCCGCCGGGAGCCAGCAGGCGCCGCATGATGTCGCAGAGCTCGGCCAGGCTGGCTCCCGGTCGCGCCGATCGTCCGTCGGTAGCCGTCATCGCGCGCCAGGATAGACAAGCCGGACACGGGCTGCTACAGCTTGCTCGGAAGGAGTTCCCCTCGGCTTGAGCCTGAAGCCTGCCCCCGAACCGCGCCGCGACAAGCTCGCCTTCGACGATGCAGATGCCTTCCGCGCCCTGTGCGGTGAACGGGGCCAGGGGCTGAAGCTCATCGAGCGCCAGGCCGGCGCCTCCCTGCACGTGCGCGGCAACGAGGTCACCATCGAGGGTGAGCCGCCCGACGTCGAGCTGGCCAAGGCCGTTGTGACGCAGCTCTACGGCCTGGCCCGCCGCGGATCGCCGCTCGGCTCCGACGACATCGTGCGCGCGGTGCGCGTGCTCAAGGCGGACCGCAAGGCCGAGCTGCGCGACATCTTCTCCGACACGGTGCTGGTGCCGCGCCGCGGCCGCCCCATCGCGCCCAAGGGTCTGTCGCAGAAGCGCTACGTCGATGCGGTGCGCAACCACGACATCGTGTTCGCCATCGGTCCGGCCGGGACCGGCAAGACCTACCTGGCCATGGCGCAGGGCATCCGGTTCCTGCTCGACAAGCAGGTCAAGCGCATCGTCCTGACCCGGCCGGCGGTGGAGGCGGGCGAGCGGCTGGGCTTTCTGCCCGGGTCGCTCGAGGAGAAGGTCAACCCGTACCTGCGCCCGCTCTACGACGCGCTCAACGAGATGATGGACTTCGATCGCGCGCGCGCGCTCATGGAGCAGCAGATCATCGAGGTCGCGCCGCTGGCGTTCATGCGCGGCCGCACGCTCAACGACAGCTTCGTCATCCTCGACGAGGCGCAGAACGCGACCAGCGAGCAGATGCGCATGTTCCTGACCCGGCTGGGGTTCGGGTCCAAGGCGGTCGTGACCGGCGACATCACGCAGAGCGACCTGCCGTCCGGCGTGCGCTCCGGGCTGCGCGAGGCGCGCGAGATCCTGACCGGCGTCGAGGGCATCGAGTTCTCGTACTTCACCGAGGCGGACGTGGTCCGGCACCCGCTGGTGCAGGAGATCATCCGCGCCTACGACCGCCGCGACGCCGCGCTCGCCGCCGACCGCGCCGCGGCGCGCTTCGCGCGCGAGGGCGGCCGCGCGCCCGCGCCCGTCGCGCCTCCGGAGCCGTCGACGGCGCCGCCCCATCCGGACACCGACTGACGTGATAGGATGCGGCTCGTGTCGGGCGCGAGCTGATGGGCGCGAGCGTGGCGAGCGCGAGCATCGAGAGCCGCGAGCACGTGGTGGCCGCGCTGGCCGCCGATCCGCGTCTGACCGGCTGGACGGTGCACCCGGCCAGCGAGGACGGGTACCTCGAGCTGGCTCGCGGCCCCGTCATCTGCGTCCTGGCCTGGCCCGCGCTGTGGCGCGACGCGGACCGCCTCGCCCCCCACCTGGCGCGCGCGCGCTGCGGCAACTACACCCTGTTCCTGGTCGGGCGGGCTGACCAGCTGGCGGACGCGCCGGCCGACCAGGCCGGCGATCCCGCGCTGCGCATGACCGTCCTGACCGTGCCGACCTCGCCGGCGGCGCTGGTCATCGCGCTGGGCGCGCGCGGCGAGTCCGACCGGCGCAGCCTCGAGCTGGCCCACCTCGAGCTCGCCCTCGAGCAGGCCCACTACGAGAACGACATGCTCATCGAGGTCGGCCGCGCGCTGTCGCGCGAGCGCGACGTCGGCGCGCTGTTCGGGGTGATCCTGAAGCGCGCGCGCGAGGTGACCGGCGCCGACGCCGGGTCGGTCTACGTGGTGGAGGGCGACGATCCGGACGCCGCCGAGGCGGGCGCGGCCCCGCGCCGCCTGCGCTTCATCGAGTCGCAGAACGACTCGGTGGCGATCGAGTCGCTGGGCTTCACCATGCCGGTGTCGCCGTCGTCGATCGTGGGCGCGTGCGTGCTGGCCAAGCGGGCGATCAGCATCCCGGACCTCTACCGCCTGGATCCGCCCGGCGCCGGCAACAACCCGTGGGGCTTCGTCCACGACCGCAGCTTCGACCAGCGCCACGGCTACCAGACCCGCTCGATGATCACGGTGCCGATGATCTCGGCGCGCGATCAGGTCATCGGCGTCATCCAGCTCATCAACAAGCACCCGCGCGCGGTCTCGCGCCTGGCCGCCGCCGCCGACTTCGACAAGGTGCTGCCGTTCGACGACGTGTCGACCGAGTACGCCACCAGCCTGGCGTCGCAGGCCGGCATCGCGCTGGAGAACGCGCTGCTCTACGACGAGGTGCGGACCCTGTTCGAGGGCTTCGTCAAGGCGTCGGTCACCGCGATCGAGGCGCGCGATCCGACCACGTCGGGCCACTCCGAGCGGGTCGCCAGCCTCACCGTCGAGCTGGCCCAGGTGGCCGATCGCGAGGACACCGGGCCGTACGCCGACTTCCGGCTGTCGAGCGACGACCGCAAGCAGATCGAGTACGCCGCGCTCCTGCACGACTTCGGCAAGGTCGGCGTGCGCGAGCCGGTCCTCATCAAGGCGATGAAGCTCTACGAGCACGACCGCGCCCTGGTGCAGGCGCGCTTCGAGTTCATCCGCCAGGCCCTGGAGACCGAGCGGCTCGAGCGCAAGCTGCTCCGCGCGGTGGAGGCGTCGCGCGACGAGATGACCGCAGCCATGATGTCGGTCGACGGAGACATCGAGGCCAGGCTGCGCGAGCTGGACGACATGATCGGCTTCGTGCTCAAGGCCAACCAGCCGACCGTGCTGGAGCAGGGCGGCTTCGAGCGCATCCAGGACATCGCGGCGCGCACCTTCCTGGGGCCGGCGGGAGACGCGCGCCCCTACCTCACGCCGGAGGAGGCCACCGCGCTGCAGATCGCGCGCGGCTCGCTGACCGAGGGGGAGCGGCGCGAGATCGAGAGCCACGTGGTCCACACCTACAAGTTCCTGCGCACGATCCCGTGGGGGCGGACGTTCCGCAGCGTGCCGGAGATCGCGGGCGCGCACCACGAAAAGCTCGACGGCACCGGCTACCCGCACGGGCGCAAGGCGGCCGAGATCCCGCCGGCCGCGCGCATGATGACGATCAGCGACATCTTCGACGCGCTGACCGCGTCGGACCGGCCCTACAAGAAGGCGGTGCCGGTGCCCAAGGCGCTCGACATCCTGGCCAGCGAGGTGAAGGGAGCCAAGCTGGACCCCGCGCTGTTCGACCTGTTCGTGTCGGCCCGGGTGTGGGAGCGCGCGCTCCGGCGAGAGTGACGCCGCCGTGGTCGACTTCCTGGTGGATCCGCCGGCGCGGGGCCGGCTCGAGCGCGCCCGGCTGCGCCGGCTCGACCGGCGGCTCGCGCGCATGGTCCGCGCCGCCGGCCTGTCCGACGGCGGCGCCGCCGAGCTCGAGGTGACCCTGCGCCTCACCGACGACGACACCATCCGCCAGCTCAACCGGGTCTATCGCAGGCGCGACCGGCCGACCGACGTACTGGCGTTCGCCCAGCGCGAGGGGCAGGGCGGTGGGCTGCACCCGCACGTGCTCGGCGACATCGTCATCTCGGTCGACACCGCGGCCCGCCAGGCCCGCCGCGGCCTCGAGCGCGAGCTCCTCTTCCTCGCGGCCCACGGCCTCTGCCACCTGCTCGGATACGACCACCGGACGGATGCGGAGGAGGCAGACATGAACGGGCGCATGGCCGAGCTCCTGCGCGAGGCGGAGCGCCGCGGGCCCGTGCGGGCGGCCTGAGGACCGTGCTAAGCACGGAGGCATGTCTGCCATCCGCCCAGCGATCGTCGTCCACGGAGGCGCCGGCGACCTCGATCCGGGCCGCGCCGACGACGCGCGGGCCGGCTGCACGCGCGCGGCCCTTGCCGGCCTGGCGGTGCTGGCCGCGGGCGGCTCCGCGGTCGATGCCGCCTGCGCCGCGGTGCGCGTGCTCGAGGACGACCCGCTCTACAACGCCGGCACCGGCTCGGCGCTGTCGCGCGCCGGCACGGTCGAGTGCGACGCCGCGGTGATGGACGGCCGCACGGTCCGCATCGGCGCCGTGGCATGCATGGCCGACGCGCCCGACGCGATCGCGATCGCGCGTGCCGTGCTCGACGACGGCGAGCACGGCATGCTGTGCGGCGAGGGGGCGTGGGCCTTCGCCGCCGAGCGCGGCTTTCGCCGGGCCGAGCCCGGTGCGCTCGTCACCGAGCGCGCGCGCCAGCGCCTCGAGGCCGAGCGGCGCCGCCGGGCGGGCGCGCCAGGAGGCGAGGGTGCGGGCGGCTCGACGTCGGGCGGCACGGTGGGCGCGTGCGCGATCGATCGCGACGGCCACGTCGCGTCGGCGACCTCGACCGGCGGCACGGTGTTCAAGCGGCCGGGTCGCATCGGCGACTCGCCGCTGTGCGGCTGCGGGACCTACGCCGACGACCGCGGCGGCGCCGCATCGGCCACCGGCAGCGGCGAGGCGATCATGCGCGTCACCATGAGCCGCGTGTGCGTCGACGCCATGCGCCAGGGCGCCACCGCGGCGCGCGCCGCCTGGCTCGCGGTCGACGAGCTGGCCCAGGTCACCGGCGACACCGGCGGCATCATCTGCTGCGATCGCGAGGGGCGGGTCGGCGCGGCGCTGTGCACGCCGACGATGTCGTTCGCCGCCGGCCGGCTGGACGACAGCGGCGTGCATCTCACCACCAGCGGCGTGAAGCTGATACGCAGCGACGATCTCGACGCGATCCTCGGGCGCCAGAAGCGCGACAGGTAGGAGCCGGAGCGGCGGGCTGCCCGCCCCCGGCTTGTATCCCCCGCCGGGGCGCGGCAACATCGAGCCGAGGCAACGGGTTGCTGAGCGGGCGATACACCCCCATACGCCGACTTCGATCGGGGGGCATGGGGGACGTGTTCCTCGCGCGCGAGCAGGGACCCGACGGGGCCACGCGCCGCGTCGCGCTGCGCCGCATCCGCCCCGATCTGGCCCGCGACGGGCGCTTCCGCGAGCTCTTCCGCGGCGAGGCGCGCGTCGCCACGCGGCTGTCGCACCCCAACATCGTCCACACGCTCGAGGTCGGCAGCGCGGGCGACGACCTCTACCTGGCCACGGAGCACGTCGAGGGCCGCACCCTGCGCGACCTGCTCCACCAGGCGGAGGTGGTCGGGCTGGTCGTCCCGATCGAGGTCGCGATGGCGATCGCGCTCGACGTGGCGCAGGGCCTGCACCACGCCCACGAGCTCGGCGCCGACGGCGGCGCGCCGCTCGGCGTCGTGCACCGCGACCTGTCGCCGCACGCCGTGCTGATCGGCGCCGACGGCGCGGCCCGCATCCTCGACTTCGGGCTGGCCGGCGCCGCCATCGATCCCGACGAGCCCGGCGCCCTGCCGCTGGGCGCCGACCCGGGCTATCTCTCGCCCGAGCAGGCCCGCCACGAGCCCCTCGATCGGCGCTCCGACATCTACTCGCTCGGCATCATGCTGTGGGAGATGACCGCCGGGGAGCGGCTCTACCGGGTGGCGGACGCGATGCACGCGGCCCAGGTCATCGGCCACCAGGAGGTCCCGAGCCTCGTCGGGCTGCGCGCGCTTCCGCCCGGCTGGGAGGGTGTGCTGCGCCGCGCGCTGGCGGCAGACCGCGACGAGAGGTACCCGACCGCGCGCCAGCTCCAGCTCGACGTCGAGGACGTGGCCCGCTCGGCCGGCCTGGCTGTGTCCAGCCAGCCGGTCATCGCGCTCCTGGCCGCGCTCTACCCCGAGGTCGCGCTCGACCTCGAGCTGCCGCGGCCGCACCGGCCCTCGGTGCTGGCGGTGGGGGGAGACGCCGACATGCTCGAGCTCATCTCCCGCGCCCTCGGTGCCGCGGCCGACGTGCGCACGGCAGGATCCGTCGACGCCGCCCTGCGCGCGCTGGCCGAGGCGCCCGTCGACGTCATCCTCACCGACGAGCGCCTGCCCGACGACCGTGGCGTCGAGCTCCTCGCCCGCGCCGCCGAGGCCAGCCCGCGCACGGCGCGCATCCTGATGAGCGCCGACGCCGACCCGGAGCTCATGGTCGCGGCCATCAACCGCGGCCGCATCGACCGCTTCCTGGTCGCGCCGTTCATGCCCGACGAGCTGCGATCGATGGTGGAGGACGCGCTGGCCCGGCGGCCGCACGCCCCGCCGGGCCGCGCCCCGCCGCCGGGACAGCCGCGCAAGGCGGAGTCGAAGCCGGCCGGACCGCCGCCGGTGGCGCTGCCGTGGGAGAGCCTGCGCGCGATGACCGACGCCGTGCGCGAGGACGCGCTGTCGTGCGCGCTCCTGGTCGGCGTGGCCGATCAGCCGCTGCGCGGCGAGGAGGAGGCTGCCATCCAGTGGGTGCTGGAGCGACGGGTCCCGCACTGCTGGCTCCACATCGAGAACCGTGCGCTCGCGGTGCTGGTGCCCGGCATCGCCAGCTCGGCGGCGGCGTCGCTGGCGGCCGAGCTGCGCGACGCGGCCTTCGGCGTGCTGGGCGCCCGCCTGGCCCTGGCCATGGCCGAGCTGCCGGCCGGCGACGACCTGGCCGACGTCGGCCGCCAGGTCGAGCGCGCCGCGGTCCATGCCTGGCTGGCGGAGGCGGAGGCGGGGCATGGTGGCTGACGGTCGCGCCGCGCCTTTGCCCGCCGGCGCCTACCGCGTGCTGGTGGTCGACGACGAGCCCGACACCGTCGAGATGGTCGTGCGCATGCTGCGCGGCCACTACCACGCGATCGGCGCCGTCGGCGCGGCCGACGCGCTCGCGCTGGTCGAGGACGAGCGCTTCGACGCCGCCCTGGTCGACCAGCGCCTGCCCGACGGCACCGGCAGCGCGGTCCTGGCCCACTGCGCGGAGCGGAGCCCGCTGTGCCGGCGCATCGCCATGTCGGGCCAGTCGGGCGCCGGCGATCTCCTGGCGGCGATCAACCTCGCGCGCGTGTCGCACTTCCTCGTCAAGCCGTTCTCGCAGGACCGCCTGCTCGCCGCGCTGTCGGAGTCGATGGCCGCGTACGAGGCCGAGCGGGTCGCGCTGGCCGAGCTCCTGGTCGCGCGCGGCGCCGCGGCGGGCGAGATGTACCGGGTGAGCGAGCGGCGCGGCGGCCGGCGCGCGCGCGGGCGCGGGCGCCCGGCCCACTGGCCGGCGAGCTCGATGCTCCGACTGGTCAGCGACGAGGACCCGTCGGCGCTCGTCCAGCTCTTCCATCCCGAGGTCGACATGGTCCTCGCGGTCCTGCGGCCGGAGCGCGTGCACGACAGTGAAGAGCTCGCGGCCTGGGCGGCGGAGCTCGAGCTCCGGCTGGTCACGCGGCTGCGCGACTCGGACCAGGCGCTGCGGCTTCCCGACGCGCGCTTCGCGGTGGTCTTCGCGCGGACGCCGAAGGACGGTTGCCGCCGCGCATGTCGGCGCGTGTCCGATGGCCTGCGCGGCGGCCTCCTGTTCGACCTCATCGGCTGGCCCGGGCCCGGAGCGCCCGCTGTGGCCGAATTGCTGGAGCACATCCTGCGCGCGTAGCGGAGGGCGGCTCGAAGGGGCAACCGACGGCAGGTGCCTTGGCTGAGGACGCGCCGGCCCGGCGAACACCCCGTCGGGTGCTCGTGGGGCCTGGGGACGGGGGTTCGGGCGTTGCTGGGGCCAGCCACCTCCGGTGCGACCTCGTGTCCCCGTCGGTTGCGCAGATAAGCGGCGGCGATCGCTGCGCGTGGCGCGCGCCACGCTCCCGCGCCCTGATGGCCCCGTACTTGCAGCTGATGTACCGGAATCACGGCAGATCTGCATCGCCCGATGCCCACCGAATTGACCGAGCTCACCGGCGACGTGACGGTGGCGACCGAGGTCCTGGACGGTCTGCCCGCGTCGGTCGTCGACGGCGCCAGGCCGCCCGGGGCTCCCGATCGCCCCGAGGACGATCGCACGGTGTTCGCCGACCCGGTCGAGCAGGCGATCCTGGTCGATCGCACGCGCCAGCCCGCGGGCAGCCGCCCGCCGTTCCCGGCGGCGACCGCGGAGGGCCGCGACCTGACCAGCCTCACCACCGACGCCACCGCGATCGACGTGCGCCCCTCGGCCGAGGATCCGGGCGACGGCCTGTTCGGCAGCTACCGCGTGGTCGCACCGCTCGCGGGAGGCGAGCGCGGCGCGCTGCTCCTGGCCGAGCACTCGACCCTCGGCTTTCCGGTCGCCATCAAGGTGCTGCAGCCCGCGCTGGTCGGATCGGTGGACGCGGAGGACCGCTTCTTCGCCGAGGCGATGGTGGCGGCGCGCATCGGCCACCCCGGCATCCCGCTGGTGCTCGACTTCGGCTTCGACCAGCGCGGCATCGCCTACCTGGCCACCGAGTACCTCGAGGGAGAGACCCTGGCCGCGCACCTGACCGGGGGCAGCCTGTTCTCGCTCGAGCAGGTGCTGGAGATCGGGGCGCAGAGCGCCGCCATCCTGGCCGCCGCGCACGCGTGCGGGGTCGCGCACGGCGCGCTGGGCGCGCGCAGCATCCACATCTGTCCCGACGCCTCGGAGCCGAGCGGGCTGCGCATCAAGCTGCTCGATCTCGGCACCGCTGCGCTCTCGCCCGACGAGGCGGCGACCGCCGGCGACGCGCTGGCCGACATGCACGGGCTGGGCTGCGCGCTGTACCAGCTGTTGACCGGGCAGCCTCCCTTCGTCGGCACCGTCGAGGAGGTGGCGCACGCGTTCCAGACCCAGGACCCGCTGCCGCCGAGCGCGCACCGGAGCGACATCCCGCCCCCGCTCGACGCGCTGGTCCACCGCATGGTGGCGCACCATCCGCACGACAGGCCCGGCACGATGGACGAGGTGGAGCGCCAGCTGCGCACGCTGCTGGTCGGCCAGCACCTGATGCAGGCCGCGTCTCCGTCGGGCGATCGCCCGCTGACCTGGCGCTGGGACTCGCTGCGCGACTGGTGGGCGGCGACCAGCCCGGTCATCGCCGCGAGCTGGCGGCGGGCGATCGATCGCGTGCGCGAGCTGGCCACTCGCTATCCGCGCGGGTCGATCGCGTGCATCGCGCTGGCTCTGTTCATCGGCGCAGTGGGACTGGTCCTCCTGCTGTCCTGATCGATGGGCGGATCGCAGGCCATCGCCGACCGCCGCGCCCCGGCGGCAGTTGACACGCGCGGGCGCGGCGGTGTTGATCGAGCGGCTTGTTGAGGATCGATGGATCGGCGGGGGAGGGCGGCGGCCAGGTCCTGCGCACGTCGCTGTCGCTCTCCGCGCTGACCGGCCAGCCGTTCCGCATGGTGAACGTGCGCGCGCGCCGGCGCCGGCCCGGCCTCCTGCGCCAGCACCTGACCGCGCTCGAGGCGGCCGCCGCCATCGCCGGCGCCTCCGTCGAGGGCGCCGCGATCGGGTCGGGCGAGGTGGTGTTCCGGCCGGGCAGCGTGCAGCCGGGTCACCACGCCTTCTCGGTCGGCACCGCGGGCAGCGCCACCCTGGTGCTGCAGACCGTGCTGCCGCCGCTCCTGGTCGCCGCCGCGCCGTCGACGCTCGCGCTCGAGGGAGGCACGCACAACCCGATGGCGCCGTCGTTCGACTTCCTCGAGCGCGTCTTCCTGCCGCTGGTGCGTCGCATGGGTGCGCGGGTCGACGTGTCGCTCGACGCGCACGGCTTCTACCCGGCCGGCGGCGGTCGCTTCCGCGCCACCGTGGTGCCGTGCGCGGCGCTGGCGCCGATGGAGCTCGTCGAGCGCGGCGAGGTGCGCGGCCGGCGCGCGCGCGCGGTGGTCTCCGCGCTGCCGCGCGCCATCGCGGAGCGCGAGCTGCGCGTCGTCGGTGAGCTGCTCGGCTGGGACGAGAGCTGCCTCGTCGCCGAGACGGTCACGTCGCGCGGTCCGGGCAACGCGGTGGCGATCGAGATCGAGAGCGAGCGAGTGACGGAGGTCTTCACCGGCTTCGGCGAGCGCGGCGTGCGGGCCGAGGTGGTGGCCGGGCGCGCGGCCGCCGAGGCGCTCGAGTACCTGGCCAGCGGCGCCCCGGTCGGGCACCACCTGGCCGATCAGCTGCTCCTGCCGCTGGCCGTCGCCGGCGGCGGCGCGTTCCGCTCGCTCCAGCCGTCCCTGCACGCGCGCACCCAGGCCGAGATCATCCGCCTGTTCCTCGGTGTGGAGACCGAGATGGCCCGGGTCTCGCCCGCGGTCTGGCACGTGACGGTCGGGCGCAGCGCGCGGTGAGCGCTCTGTGGTAGGAGTAGACATGCGTTCCACGACGGCACCCGATAACGGCGGTGCGATCATCGCCGACGCGCTGGCGCGCCAGGGCGTGCGCTTCCTGTTCACCCTGTGCGGCGGCCACATCTCGCCCATCCTGGTCGAGAGCAAGAAGCGCGGCCTCCGGGTCGTCGACGTCCGCGACGAGGGCAACGCGGTGTTCGCGGCCGACGCGGTCGCGCGCATGACCGGCGTGCCGGGCGTGGCCGCGGTGACCGCCGGACCGGGTGTCACCAACACCATCACGGCGATCAAGAACGCGCAGATGGCGCAATCGCCGCTGGTCCTGATCGGCGGCGCGACCGCGACCGTGCTCAAGGGCCGCGGCTCGCTGCAGGACATCGATCAGATGACGCTCCTGCGGCCGCTCACCAAGTGGGCAGCGTCGATCAAGACCATGGCCGACCTTGGCCCCGCGGTCGACCGAGCGTTCGCCGTCGCCACCGCCGGCGTGCCGGGCCCGGTGTTCCTCGAGGTGCCGGTCGATCTCCTCTACCGCGAGGAGCTGGTGCGCGGCTGGTACCTCAAGGAGAGCGGCGTCGAGCAGGCCAAGGGGCTGGGCGCGCGCGTGCTCAAGCTCTACCTGGGCGGCCACCTCTACCGCCAGTTCCACGGGCCGCGCACGCCGGGCGCCGCGCTCCGCACCGACCTGCGCGTGCCGAGCCTGTCGCAGGCGGTGGCCAGCCTGCCGTCGCCGTCGCGCGACGCCGTCGGGCGGGTGCGCGCGGTGGCCGACAAGCTGGCCACGGCCGAGCGTCCGGTCCTGGTCATCGGCAGCCAGGCCCTGGTCAACGTGCGCGACCCGGAGCGCGTGGCGGCGGCGGTGCGGCAGCTCGGCGTTCCCACCTTCCTGGGCGGCATGGCGCGCGGCCTGCTCGGCCGCCACGACCCCATCCAGCTGCGCCACCACCGCGGCAAGGCGCTCAAGGAGGCCGACCTGGTCATCGTGTGCGGCTTTCCGTTCGACTTCCGCCTGTCCTACGGGCGCAGCATCGGCAAGAAGGCCACGCTGGTCGCGGCCAACCTGTCCGCGTCCGAGCTGCGCAAGAACCGCCGGCCGCAGATCGCGGTGCAGACCCACCCGGGCGAGTTCCTGGTCGATCTGGCCGGCACCGGCGCCGGCGGCGGATCGGGGGCGGGGGCTGGGGCGGGGGCCGAGGGACGGCTGGCGCCGTGGCTCGCCACGCTGCGCGCGCGCGAGGCCGAGCGGGACGCCGAGATCGGCGTCCAGGCGTCGGGCCGGTCGGAGGCCGGCCAGCTCATCAACCCGCTCGCCTTCTTCCTCCGCCTCGAGGACAAGATGGCCGACGACGCCGTGCTGGTGGTCGACGGCGGCGACTTCGTGGCCACCGCGTCGTACGTGGTGCGCCCGCGCGCGCCGCTCAGCTGGCTCGACCCGGGCGTGTTCGGCACGCTCGGCGTCGGGGGTGGCTTCGCCGCCGGCGCGGCGCTGGTGCGCCCGGGCAGCGAGGTGTGGCTCATCTATGGCGACGGCTCGAGCGCCTACAGCCTGGCCGAGTTCGACACCTACGCGCGCCACGGCCTGGCGCCGATCGCGGTGGTCGGCAACGACGGCTCGTGGGGGCAGATCGCGCGCGAGCAGGTCGATATCCTGGGCGATGAGGTCGGCACGGTGCTGCGCCGAAGCGACTACCACCTGGTCGCCGAGGGCTATGGCGGCGTCGGGCTGGTGCTCGACGATCCGGCCCGGACCGACGAGGTGCTCGACCGCGCCAAGCAGCTGGCCGCCGGCGGCAAGCCGGTCTGCATCAACGTGCACCTGGCTCGCTCCGAGTTCCGCAAGGGATCGATCTCGATGTAGCCCGGATCGAAGTAGCCCGGCTCCGCGCTGCCGCGTGCCGCACCAGGCAGCTCGGGGCCGAGCAGGCAGCCGACGGCGCCGCCGCGATCGAGCGATCGCGGCGTTGGCCCCCGCGCGGCGCGGTCCGTGCCTTGCACGATGGCCAGCGCCCGACCGGAGGACGGAACATGGCCACTGTCGATCGTTTGCCTGGATTGCGTGGAAGCGTCGATCTCTTGCTCGTCTCTGTCGCGCTCGCCGGCACCGCCGCGTGCGCGAGCGCGAGCGATGCCGCGGACCCGGAGCTCACCCGCGAGGACCTGGCGATCGTCTGCGACGCGGGCGTCGAGGATCAGGGCCCGGAGCTGGTCTCGCGCTGCGCCCCGCCGGCGACGGTGAGCGCGCAGGATCTCGACGGCGTCCCGTCCTGGGTGCCCGACCTGACGCCCAATGACGGCCTGCCCAGCTACACCAACGTCAACAACCCGTTCGTCGGCGGCTGCGTCGAGGACTGGAACAACGGCACCTGCAACGGCAATCCAGCCAACACCAAGCTCGACCTGTGCGGGACCAACGGCCTCGACGAGCAGATCGCCGGCGACGCGGCCGGAATGACCGCGACGACCAACATGTGTCTGGCCGGCGGGAGCTACGCCGGCGCCGGCAACTACAGCGACTGCAGCCTCGAGTGCAAGCAGGCTCAGGGCAAGCTCGGGCTGGCGCAGAACGGCGGTGCATGTGTGAACGCCAACTCCCAGAGCTGCGGCGGCATGGTCGGCCGCTGTGTGTGCGATCCGAAGGTCGTCACCGTGGACCTCGTCAACTGATCCACGGATCCGCTGGGCGACCGATCGCCGCGTGGTACTGCTATGGCACCCAGAAGGAGGTTGTCATGAAGCGGATATCGTTCGCGCTCGCGGTGATCGGCGCGCTGCTCGCGCTCTCCAGGGGACCCGCGTTCGCCGCGGTCAAGACGCAGGCGATCGTGTACAAGCAGGGCGAGACGTCGCTGCAGGGCTTCCTCGCCTATGACGACGCCGCCAAGGGCAAGCGCCCCGGCGTCGTCATCGTGCACGAGTGGTGGGGGCACAACCAGCACGCGCGCAACCAGGCGGTGCGCCTGGCCAAGGCCGGCTACGTCGGGTTCGCGCTCGACATGTACGGCAAGGGCAAGGTCGCCCAGCACCCCGACGACGCCAAGAAGTTCATGGAAGAGGCGACCAGGGACCCGAAGGTCATCGCGGCGCGCTTCAACGCCGCGCTCGAGACGCTCAAGAAGCAGCCGCAGGTCGACCCGGACAAGATCGCGGCCATCGGCTACTGCTTCGGCGGCGCGGTGGTGCTGGCCATGGCGCGCGGCGGAGCCGACCTCGACGCGGTCGCCGTGTTCCACGGGCCGCTCGCGCCGCAGGGGTCGCCAGCCCAGAAGGGCGCGATCAAGGCGCGCATCCTGGCCCAGATCGGCGGCTCCGACTCGATGATCCCGAAGACGCAGATCGAGGCCTTCGAGAAGGAGATGAAGGACGCGGGTGCCAACGCCAAGGTCATCGTCTACCCCAAGGCGGTCCACAGCTTCACCAACCCGGACGCGAGCAAGTACGGCATGCCCGGCATCGCCTACAACGCGGACGCGGACAGGAAGTCCTGGGCCGAGCTGATGACCATGTTCAAGCAGGTGTTCGGCAGCTGACCGGCTGACTCGCCGACTCAGCGACCGGCGGCGGCCGCCGGCCGGGCGCGATCCAGGACCGCGAGCACCGCCGCGGCGGTCGCGACCAGGCCGGCGGCGGTGAAGAACATGGCCCTGTACCCTGCGGCGGCGATGACCGCTCCCAGGAGCGGGCCGCCGGCGAGGATGCCGGCGTCGAACAGCGCGGTGTAGATGGCCAGCGCCGCGCCGCGCTCGGTCGGCCGCGCACGCGTGACCACCAGGGCCAGCAGGATCGGAAACGCGAAGCCGTGGCCCAGGCCGCACAGCACGCCGGCCACCGCCACCGACGCGGAGCCCGACGCGACCGCCAGCACGCACTGGCCGACGAACATCGAGACCATGGCCGGGTAGAGCGCGCGCTTGGGGCCGACGCGCTCCGGCAGCTTGCCGCAGCCGACGCGGAGCGCGATCGCCGCGCCCGAGTAGGCGGAGAAGAAGAGGCCCACCGAGCCCGTGCCGCTCGCGAGGACGAAGGTCTTGAGGAAGGTGAAGTGGGCGGCCAGGGCCGTCGCGAACGCGGCGCCCGACAGCCACAGCGGCACCAGATCGCGCTGGAACAGCGCGGCGGCGATCCCGCGCGGGGGCGGTCCGGGGTCGCGCGGCGGATCGCGCAGCGGGAGCGAGAGGAGGAGCGCGACCAGCGCGAACGCGAACGACACCGTGAACAGCGGGCCGTAGCTGCCGCCGTGGAGCAGGAGGTCGCCCAGGAGGCCACCCAGGCCGACCGGTAGCATGCCGGACGCGCCGAACAGCGCGATGCCCTCGATGCGGCGCGCCGGCGGCACGATCTCGGCGGCGAAGGCGAACAGCGACGCGAACAGCATCGCCTCCGCCACGCCGTGGACGATGCGCACCGCGTAGAGCAACGGCCCCAGCGCGGTCACCGTCGTGTAGAGCGCGCACACGAGGGTGTTGAGCGCGCCGCCGGCGACGATCACCAGGCGGATGCCGCGCGTGTCCATGGCACGGCCCATGGCCGGGCGAACCGCGATCGCGGTGGCGGCGGTGACGCCGAAGATGACGCCGATCTCGACCTCGCTGGCGCCGAGCTGGGCCAGGAAACCCGACAGGTGCAGGTACAGGTTGAACGACAGCGAGTGGAGGAAGTTGGACAGCGAGGCCAGGGCGAACGCCGCGGTGAGGAGGCGCACCGGACCCGGGCCAGGCTCTGATGCGCGCGAGGTCACCGTGCCGGCGCAGCATCTCACGCTACCGGCCCCGGCCGCAGCGGTCATGCTGGTGGCAGTCACCAGCGCGCGCGCGGACCGCCTGCCGGGCCATGCGCCCGGCTGCATCCCGCCCCAGTCGGATGCGCGGCGCGAGAGCGAGAAGCGCGCAAAAGCCGAGCGCGCGGCGAAGGGCACGGCGCTTGCTCGGCGAGACGCGCGCGTGCGCGAGCGTCGCGCCTCGACCAACGACAAGGAGGTTCCCATGAAGAGCGTGTTCCACCGCGGAGTCGCCGGAGCGGTGTCGGCGATCTACCTGGCGGCGCTGAGTGCCTGCGCCGCCGACGTCTCGAGCGAACCGGAGGCCGGAGACATCCTCGCCGCCGTCCCGCTGGACGCGCAGCCGGCGCCGGTGCCGGACGCGGGGCCGCCGCATGGCGGCGACGGCGGCACCGTGTGCACCGAGGACACGTGCTACGACTGCACCGCCACGCCGAGCCTCGACGCCGGTCCGGTCGACCAGCCGACCGAGCCGACCGAGCCGACCCAGCCGGACGAGGGGACCGAGGTCGCCTTCCGCTACAACGTGTGGGACCTCAACGATCCCAACTCGCGCTGGCCCGGCTGCGGCAGCTGCGGCGCCAACAACTCGTACATCGCGTGCGCGAGCAACTGTTGCGCGTGCAACCTGGGCGCGGCCGGCGGCATCGCGGCGATCGCGGTCGCCTGGCCGACCATCGCGGCGCTGGGCGGCCTGATCACCGAAGCGGGGCTGGCCGCGTTCGGGGCGCTGACCACCGCCGAGGTGGCCTCCGGCATCGCCGCGCTGGGGGTCGCCGCGGCGGCGTTCAAGCCGTGGGCCAACGCCTGCCTCAAGTGCTACTGCAACGTCGAGATGAAGTTCGACTGACGCCGGTCGTGCCGATGCCGGGTCCAGCGGCGATGTCGATGGAGGACGTACCATGAGCCGACCAGCTCGCCGACAGCCGCGGCCGGCGCGGCGGCTCGCCGGCACCGCCGTCGCCTTGGCCGCCGTCGCCGCGGCGGCCGCCTCCGCCTCGGTCGGATGCGCGCTCGACGCCGCGGCCGAGCCCGCCGTCGGAGTCGAGCGCGCTCCGATCGTCGCGGGACAGCCGACCGGCGACTACCCGGCCTCGGTCCAGGTCACGAGGGGCGGGGCGTTCTGCTCGGGCACTCTGATCGCGCCCCGGACGGTCATCACCGCCGCGCACTGCGCGAGCCCGCCGCCGCCCGACGGGCAGGGCGCGGTCTACATCGGTGACGACACCAGCGAGCCCGGGCCGCGCGTGGCGATCGAGCGGGCGACCGCGCACCCGGATGTGGACGTCGACCTCGCGCTCCTCACGCTGGTCGAGCCGGCCCCCGCCGAGCCGATGCCGCTCTTCACGGGCGATGTGGACGAGCACCTGGGCGAAGAGGTCGCGCTGGTCGGCTTCGGCGTGACCGGCGACCTGGCCAGCGACTCGGGGACCCGGCGGAGAGGCTGGTCGCGCCTGGACCACACCACCGACATCAAGGTCTACACCGGCTACGACGAGCAGGGCTCGTGGGTGTGCCACGGCGACTCCGGCGGATCGGTCATCCTCGAGGTGGACGGCATCGACAGGCTGGTGGGCGTGATGTCGACCGGCGCGCCCGCCTGCGGCACGCCGCCCAACGGCCACGTGCGGACGGACGCGCAAGAGGACTGGATCGCGGCCGGCGTGCTGGAGGACAGCCCCGATGTGTGCGCCGCCGACGGCGCGTGCACCGTGGCCTGCCCCGGCTGGGAGACGGAGGACCCGGACTGCGCAGGCGCCGAGCAGGGCGGCTGCGGGGTGTCGCCCGCCGCGGCCGGCGGCTCGGCCGGGCTCGCCCCGCTGGCCGCGCTCATCGCGGCGCTGCTCGCGCTCGGGCCGCGCGCTACTTCTTCGCGGCCATCTCGGCCGCGCGTCCGAGCAGGAGGTCGCGCTCGCGCGCGTTGCGGGTCAGCGAGGCGGCGCGCTCGAGCTCGGCGCGCGCCTCGTCGAAGCGGCCCAGCCTGGCCAGGAGGTCGCCGCGCACGCTGGGCAGCAGGTGATAGCCGCGCAGCGACGGCTCCGCGGTCAGCGCGTCGACCAGGGCGAGGCCGGCGGCCGGGCCGTCCGCCATCGCCACCGCGACCGCCCGGTTGAGCTCCACCACCGGCGAGGGCATGAGCTCGGCCAGCGACTGGTAGAGCGACGCGATGCGCCGCCAGTCGGTGTCGTCCGCCGTCACCGCGCGCGCGTGGCAGGCGGCGATCGCGGCCTGCAGCGCGTAGCGGCCGCGCGCGCCGCCCAGCCCCTCGGCGCGGGCCAGCGCGGCGAGACCGCGGCGGATCATGAGCCGATCCCACTGCGCGCGGTTCTGGTCGAGGAGCAGGACCGGCTGGCCCTTCGGGCCGATGCGCGCGCGCGTGCGCGACGCCTGGATCTCCATGAGCGAGACCAGGCCGTGCACCTCGGGCTCGCCCGGGGCCAGCTCGGCCAGGATGCGGCCCAGGCGCAGGGCGTCCTCGCACAGCTCGGGCCTTTGCCAGTCGTCGCCGGCGGTGGCCGAGTAGCCCTCGTTGAAGACGAGGTAGATGACCTCGAGCACCGACGACAGGCGGTCGGCCAGCTCGGGGCCGCGCGGCACCTCGAACGGGACCCGGGCCTCGGCCAGCGTGCGCTTGGCGCGCACGATGCGCTGGGCCACGGTCGGCTCCGGCACCAGGAACGCGCGCGCGATCTCGTCGGTGGTGAGCCCGCCGAGCAGGCGCAGGGTGAGCGCCACGCGCGCCTCGGGCGAGAGCACCGGATGGCACGCGGTGAACACCAGGCGCAGGAGGTCGTCGCCCACCTGATCGTCGAGCGCCGCTTCGATGTCCGGCACGGTCAGCTGCTCGGTCTCGACGCCGTGTCCGATCTCCTCGTGCTTGCGGGCGACGAGCTTGCCGCGGCGCAGGAGGTCGATGGCCCGATTCTTGGCGGTGGCCATGAGCCAGGCCCCCGGGTTGTCGGGGATGCCCGACTCCGGCCACTTCTCGAGCGCCGTCACGAGCGCGTCCTGGGCCAGCTCCTCGGCCTGGCCGACGTCGCGCACCATCCGCGCCAGCCCGGCGATGAGACGAGCGGATTCGATGCGCCAGACGGCGTCGATCGCGCGATGCACAGCCGAGGCCGCCATGGCCCCGGATCAGACCATGTTCCCCCGCCGGCGCAAAGCCCGAGCGCCGAGACCGACCGGCGGTCGAACGGCCTGGCCCGCTGGATCGATGGTCCTGTCGTCCGGCAGGATGCCCGCGCCGGAGATCGACCGAGCGCCGGCCGGGTCGTACGCCCCGACCGCAGCTGGTCTACCGCCCGGTATGGCCGGAATCGCCGGCGCCGCCCGCCTCGCGCGGCGCGACCGACTCCGCGCCGTCGAAGAAGTGAACGGCGCCGGTCTCGAGCTCGTACTCGGCGCCGACCACGGCGACCCGCCCGGCCTGGACGAGCTCCTCGATGATGCGGCTGCCGTGGCGCAGGTGGTCGGCCGATGCGCTCACGTTGGCGCGCACCGACTCGCGGATGGAGCGGTCCCGATCGCCGGGCCGCACCAGCCCGGCGATGTGCGGCGCGATGCGATCGGTGATGGCGCGGATATTCTTCGACGCCGGACCGAGGCCCGTCTCGATCGCATCGACCGTCGCGGCCACCGCCCCACAGCGGGTATGGCCCATGACCACGACCAGCCGGGTCCCGAACTGCGCCGCGGCGAACTCGATCGAGCCGACCACCGACGGAGCCACGACGTTGCCGGCGACGCGGACCACGAACAGCCCGCCCAGCCCCTCGTCGAACAGGATCTCGACCGGCGTGCGCGAGTCGGAGCACCCCAGCACGATGGCAAACGGCCGCGGCGACTCGTGCGCCTGCTCGCGGCTCCAGGACTGCGCCAGCGAGGTCCCGCTGGCCTCCCGAAACCTCCGGTTTCCGTCGACCAGCCGCTCGAGCGCCTGCGCCGGTGTCAGCGACGTCGGATCCCACAAACGAGGCATCGCCGGGCTATACCACGGTCCCCCCCGGCGAGGCGACGTCGTCCCTGAACCCACGAGCAGCTCCGCCCCGCCGTCCAAGGAGTCCCGCTCGCCCCACCACGCCCGGAAGCCGCGCCTCACGAGCGCGGCCACCTCATCCGCGATAGGAACGAACATCGCGGGATCCGGCCCACCTGGTCGCCGTCCGTGCCAGCCGCCCCCGAAGACCGCAGCACCGCGCCCGCAGCCGGCCATGAGCGCTCTCGAACAGCCTCACCCAGCGACGAGGTGGACCCTATCATCCCGCTCACAAAGGCCACGCGCGCTCGAGCGCGGAGCCACGCCCACCCTCCGAGAGTCGTCGCCGGATGGCCGAGCACCCTGCGTACACCGGAACAACTCGCGCAGTCCGCCGAGTACGATCGTGACATCTCGCCCTCTTCCCAGCGCGGCAGCTCCGCCACCGGGCCCGACGGCGACGATGTTCGCCGAGTCGCCGACACGGCAGGCCCGAACATGTCCGCCGAATCGACAGGCGTCCCGGAGCGCCCCCGGAGCGGTCGCCGAGTTCGCGGCGCGGCGGGGGCTCGACTTGCCGGGGCCACGATGTCCGCCGAATCACCGCGTCGGATCTTCGCGATGACTCGACCTGGCACGCCGACGGGCAGAGCGCTCGGTGCGTGCGGAGCTCGGTGCGTGCGGAGCTCGGTGCGGCGGAACGTGCCCTCGTCGCCGTGCAGGCCGTCAGTCCCCGGCGCCGGGTCGCAGCGGAAGACCGAGCGCCTCGCCGCGCGCGCCGGTCTCCTCGGCGTAGAGCCCGAGGTGGTTGGCGAAGCCGAGCATGCGCTCGGCCACCGGCCTCGGCATCGACTCGGATCGCGACGTCAGCTCGGGACCGGACTTCGCTCGGTCATGCGTCGAGCGCCGGAAGCTCGCGGACGTCGATCGGGCCGCCCGCTTTCAACCAGCCCTTTCGCAGGAGCCAGGTGGATGGTTGCGCCACTGGCGTGGCTGGTGGCCCCCATCCGTGGAGCGGGTGCGCGGGCGCGTCCACCTTCGGAATCGAGCGCTGACAGCGAGGATGCCAGCCGTCGAAGAACGCCGCGGAGGAGTGGGGATCGATCCATACGCCCTGGCCGCGCGCGATGTGGCCCTCGTCGCGCGCGTGTTTGACCCCGTTCTGGAGCACATAGACGAGCCCGCGCCTCACCTCGGTGGGCGTGCGCAGGTAGCGTGCGTGATAGCGGTCGGCGATCACGCGGCCTTTGCGGCCGGCCAGCCGATTGAGCCGACGGGCCACCCGCACGCCGAAGCCCTTCATCGCGCGCCCCAGCGCGATCTGATCCTTGGCCTCGACGAGGAGGTGGATGTGATTGGACTGGATCGAGAAGTGGATGATGCGCACCCCCAGGCGCTCGCGCGCGGCACACAGCGCCCTGCGCACCGCCGGATAGACGCGAGACCCGCGCAGGTAGCGCGTGCCACGCACCATCCGCGTCGTCACGTGGACCGGAAAGCGCGACTCGAGCCGCGGGCGACTGGCGTGGCGCACCTCGGGGCGTTCGTTCTTCGGCTTGCGCCCGGCACCGCGGCGCGCGCCGCCCCAGGTGGCGGGCAATTGCAGCGAAAGCTGACGAGCGGCCCTCCGGCCGGAGCGCGCGCGAGCCTGGGTCTCCTTGGCCATGCTCCCATGTCGGCCCAGCCCGGCACCTGTTGCGCACAACGCTGAGCGCACCGCGGGCCGGCCGGTAGGAGACCGCTCCCGCCATCTCCGCGCGTCCCGTTCGTGCGGCCGACTCGCCCGATGGCCACGATGTTCGCCGTATCGAGCCCACGCGCTGGGTACCTCACCCGCAGGGCCATGCACGACGCGCGTCCGTAGCGTCGAGGCCCGCGCGCGCCCGGCGACGGGGCCGCGTCGTCGATCGGCGTCCCCGACGCGTTGGCGCCCCAGGGTCTAGAAACGGCCAACATCCAGTCCCGGTCGGCAATGCCATGCGGAACGACGTCCGCGACTCATCGGCGCCGGTGGCGTCGAAATGGCGAACATCGCGTTCCCGTCGCAAGGCGTCGGATCGGCATCCGGCACCCGTCGGCCCAGCGGGCCTCGGATCTCGCTCCGGGACCCTGCCGCCGGATGACCCCGCGGCCGGCGGCGCGGCCCGCCCGGGGCTTCGATACGGCGAACATCTGATCTGCCATCGCCATCGCCGATCCTCGACCCGTTCGCGCGGGTCGGCGTTCACGACGGACTCGACGGGGCGCGCGAGTCCTCGACATGGCGAACATCTCATCCCCGTCGCGCAGCGGCATCTCAGGTGGTCGACCGGCTCGAGCAGGATCGGCGTCCACGACGGGACGCGTGGGCGCCCGGGCAAGTCGATTTGGCGAACATCTCATCGCCGTCCAGCGGAGAGCCGATCGTCGACCCACTCGCGCCGGATCCGCGCCCGGGACGGGGCGCGTTGAGCCCGGGCACTCGAAATGGCGAACATCGCCTTCCCCGTCGCAACGGCACTCCGACTCTCGACGCTCGCGTACGTGACGCGCACCAGGCGGTAGGGCTCGGGTGGGATCGGCGTCCGGGGCGGGCCGCCGCGCCGGGTGGGCGGCCGCGCCGGGCGGGCCGCCGCGCCGGGCGTCCTGGGCGGGCCGCGGCGGCCTGGCGTCCGGGGCGGGCCGCCGCGCTCCGGCGTCCGGGGCAGGTCGCCGCGGCGCTCCGGCGGGGCGGCCGCCGCGGACCTCGATATGGCGAACATCGCCTCCCCCCGTCGCGACGGCGGACGCCCGGAGCCGGCGGGCGCGGCGGAGTGGCGACCGGGACGGCCGCGAGGGTCGCGGGTGCCGGGGGATCAGCCCTTCGCGCCCGGGTCCCACCAGCGTGAGAGGTTGGTCTCGGGCCGGCGGTTCTGGCGGGTGTAGTGGGATACGTCGTTGAACAGCATCAGGCGCGCGCGCACCGGGTCCTTGAAGTCGAGGATGGTGAGCGAGGCGGGGGCCTGGTCCAGGCGGTCGCGGTAGCCGCGGGCGTCGAAGCCGAGGAGGCTGGCCAGGAGGAGGCGGATGGTCGCCTTGTGGGACACGACGAGCACGGTGGCGTCGGCGTGGCTGGTCACGATCTCGCGCATGACGGGCAGGGCGCGGGCCAGCACGGCCACGCCCGACTCGCCCCCCACCGGCGCGAAGGTGAACGGGTCTGCCTCCCAGGATGTGTACTCGTCCGGGAAGCGGGTCTCGACCTCGTGGCGGGTCAGCCCCTCCCAGTGGCCGTGGCTGATCTCGCGCAGGCCGTCGCGCGTGGCAATGTCGAGGCCGCAGCGGGCGGCCAGGATCTCGGCCGTCTCGCGCGTGCGCGACAGCGGGCTGGCGTAGATCGCCTGGATGGGCAGCTCGGACAGCCGCTCGGCCAGGGCCCCGACCTGCTGCCGGCCCTCGTCGGACAGGTCGACGCCCTCCGCGCCGGAGAAGCGGTCCTCGGCGGTGCGCGCGGTCGCCCCGTGACGCACCAGGAGCACGCGGTTCATGGTGGCCTCCTACCCGCGCCCCAGCGCCTCGGCGATGGCGCGGTCGACGATCTCGAGCCCGGCCGCCACGTCGGCGCCGAGGTGGATGCGGAGCGCGCGGCGGCCGCGCTCGGCCAGGACCTGGAAGTCGCCGCGCGCCTGCGCCGCCTTGACCGCGCCGAATGTGTACTTTCGACCCGGCACCGGGACATCGACCGCGTCGTCGCACGTCACCTGCAGGAAGACGCCGCTGCCCGGCCCGCCCTTGTAGGCCTGGCCGGTGGAGTGGAGGAAGCGCGGCCCGAAGCCGAGGCAGGTGGCCACGCGCCTGCGGTCGCGCACCCGGTGGCGGGTCTTCTGCAACGCGGCCTCGTTCGCCGCGGTCATCGGCAAGTAGGCCAGGAGCGCGAAGTAGTCGCCGGCGCCCAGCCGATCGAGGTGAGCCGCGATCAGGCGCTCCAGGGTCGGAGAGCTGCCCGCCGCCCGCTCGAGCGCGCGCGCGTTGGCGTCGTCGGCGTGGAGCGCCACGCCGCCGCCGACGAACATCGGCGTCTCGGGCGGCAGGTGGCCCGACGCCTCGACCTCGCCGGTCAGCGCGCGGGTGGCGATCTTGCTGGCCTCCACGTCGGGCTGGTCGAACGGGTTGATGCCGAGGATGGAGCCGGCGATCGCGGTCGCGACCTCCCAGCGCAGGAACTCCTCGGCCAGGTCGTAGCGGGTGGCGACGTCGATGCGCACCACCGGGTGGCCCGCCTCCTCGAGCGCGCGCACCGCCGCGTCCTGATCCGCGTCCGGCTCCTCCTCGAGGCGCAGGTAGGCGAACAGGCGGTCGTCGCCGTAGCGGGCGGGGGCGGCCAGCTGCTCGCGGTCGACCGGGATGATGCCCTTGCCCAGCTTGCCGGTCGACTCCGCGATGAGCTGCTCGAGCCACGCTCCGAGGTCGTGAATGCCGGGCGAGGCGACCAGGGTCAGCTTGTCACGGCCCTGCGACGCGGCCAGGCCGAGGATGCTGCCGAGCACCAGGCCCGGGTTCTGCTCGGCCGGTACGCCCGGGGCGCAGGCGTGCAGCATGCGGTCGGCCTCGTCGAGCAGGCGCTCGACGTCGAGCCCCATGACCGCGGCCGGTACCATGCCGAAGTTGGACAGCGCCGAGTAGCGGCCGCCGATGCTCTTGACGCCGTGCATGATCTGGCGGAAGCCGGCGGCGGCGGCGTCCTTCTCGAGGTTCGACCCCGGATCGGTGATGGCGACGAAGCGGCGTCCGGCCTGCTCGGCGCCCAGCTTGCGCCGCGCCAGGTCGAAGAAGTGGTCCTTGAAGATGTTGGGCTCCAGCGTCGAGCCCGACTTGCTGGACACGATGAAGAGCGTCTTCGCGAGATCGATCTTCTTCTCGATCGCCTTCACCTGCGCCGGATCGGTGGAGTCGAGCACGAGGAGCTCGGGGAAGCCGCTCGTCCGGCCGAAGGTCTGCGCCCACACCTCGGGGCACAGGCTCGACCCGCCCATGCCGAGCAGGACCGCGTGCGACAGCCCCTCGCTCTTCACCTGGTCGCGGATCTTGTGCAGCGGAGCGAGGTCGTCGAGCTGCGACTCGACGATCCCGATCCAACCGGTCCAGCTGGCCTCGTCCTTCCCGGTCCACAGCGACGCGTCTCCCGCCCACAACCGGTGGGTGCCGCCCTGCGCGTCCCACTCGGCCAGCTTCCTGGCCAGCGCGGTGGCGAGGCCGGCGGGCAGGCGATGGGTCAGCTTGTTGATGCGCGCCTGGTTGCCCTCGCGGCAGCGACGCTCGACGGCAGCGAGCAGCTTGGCGAACGGCTCGGCGAACTTCGCCACGCCGTCGACCAGGAGGTCGCTGGTTACCTTGTCGAGCGAGATACCGGTCCGGGCCAGGCGCGCCAGCACGTCCTCGGCCTCGGCCGCGCCGGCCTCCAGGCTCTGCCGTGGCCGGCCGTGATCGCGGAACGCCGCCATGGTCTCGGGCGGCATGGTGTTGACCGTGTCGGGCCCGATCAGCTCCTCCACGTAGAGGACGTCGCTGTAGCGCGGGTTCTTGGTGCCGGTGCTCGCCCACAGGACGCGCTGCGGCTGCGCCCCGGCGGCCTCGAGCGCCTGCCAGCGCGATCCGGAGAAGATCTCCTTGTAGCTGCGATACGCGAGGCGCGCGTTGGCGATGGCGACCTTGCCCTGCAGCGCCTCGAGCGCGGCCCGCTCGGCGCCGGACGCGCCGGCGATCTTCTCGGCCAGGAGCGCGTCGACCGACGAGTCGATGCGGCTCACGAAGAAGCTGGCCACGCTGGCCACGTGGTCGATGGGCTGGCCCGCCGCGCGGCGGGCCTCCAGCGCGTCGATGAAGATGCGGGCCACCTCCTCGTAGATCGAGCGCGCGAACAGGAGCGTGATGTTGACGTTGACGCCCTCGGTGAGGAGGGTGCGGATGGCCGGCAGCCCCTCCGGGGTGGCCGGCACCTTGATCATGACGTTGGGCCGATCGACCTCGCGCCACAGCCGGCGGCCCTCGTCGATGGTGCCCGCGGTGTCCTGGGCCAGGTCGGGCGCGACCTCGAGGCTGACGAAGCCGTCGCGCCGGTCGGCGCGGTCGTAGACCGGCCGCAGCACGTCGGCGGCGTCCTGGATGTCGCGGATGGCGAGCAGCTCGAACACCCGCTTGGGCGTGAGGTGCGGGTCGGCCGAGATCTCGTCGATGGCCGCCGCGTAGTCGTCGCTGCCGTCGATCGCCTTCTGGAAGATGGCCGGATTCGACGTCATGCCTCCGAGCCGGTCCTCGGCCACCAGCCGGGCCAGCTCGCCGCCCCTGACCAGGCTGCGGCGAATGAAGTCGAGCCAGACCGACTGGCCGTACTCCTTGAGGGCCGCGACCGGATTGTCGGCGACCGAGCGACTTGAGCTGCTCATGGTTTCCTCCGTGCCGGGATTCTGCGCGCAGCGGAGGCGCCATGCCACTCGGGGCGCACCGCCGGGATCAGGCCGGCGGCGCGCGCTCGATGCCGGTCAGGGCGGGCAGGGCGCGCCGGCGGCCACCCACTGCTTGAAGCTTGCCACGAAGCGATCGTGCGTTATGGACACCGGCTGCCGGCCGACACCCGGGCTCCAGCCCCAGAGGACCAGCTTGTCGCGGCTGACGTGGTCCACCAGCGCTGCGAGATTCTTGCCGCCGTTCTCGCGCGGGTCCTTGAGCCGGCGGCAGAGGTCGCCGCTCTTCGCGCCGATGAAGACCATCTTGTGCTCCGGCGGAGGCAGGCGCCAGCCGGGCGCGCCCGGTGGGATGTGCGCGCCGTAGCTGGCCGGCGGGTTGGCCTCGCCGTGACAGGTCGTGCACTGCAGGCCCACCGCGCCCTTGCCGTCCGGCCCGCGCAGGACGCCGAGCGAGTGCACGCGCCCGTCGTCGAGCTGGAGCGGCGCGTCGCCCGGGATGTGGCAGTTCTGGCAGCGCGGGTGCTGGAGCACGGCGCGCACGGTCTCGAACGCGGCCACGCCGCTCTCGGCCGAGGGAGGCGCGGCCAGGGCGACCAGCGCGGCGCCGGCGCACACCGCCAGCACCGCGCCGCCGGCGGCGACGCGGCGCGACGCCGAGCGACCGCTCGGGCGCCGGCTCACGACCTCGCCTCCAGGCGGAAGGGCAAGCGGCGGAAACGCTTGCCGGTCGCCGAAAAGAGCGCGTTGGCCACCGCCGGGGCGATGGGCGGCGTGCCCGGCTCGCCGACGCCTCCCGACTTCTCCTTGCTCGGCACGATGTGGACCTCGACCTCGGGCATCTGGGACATCCGCAGCACCGGATAGTCGTGGAAGTTGGACTGCTGCACGCGCCCGCGCGCGAGGGTGAGCTCGCCGTGGAGCGCTGCGGTCAGGCCGAACGCGATGGCCGACTGGATCTGCGCCTCCACGCCCGCCGGGTTGACGCACACCCCGCAGTCGACCGCGCACACCACGCGGTGCACGCGCACCTGGCCGCGGTCGACCGACACCTCGGCCACCTGGGCCACGAAGCTGCCGAACGACTCGTGCACGGCGATCCCTCGGTGGCGGCCGCCGGCCGGCGGCTTGCGCCAGCCCGCCTTGTCCGCCGCCAGCTCGAGGACGCGGAGGTGGCGGGGGTGGCCGCGCAGGAGCTTGCGGCGGTAGGCGAGCGGATCGGCGCCGGCCGCGTGGGCCAGCTCGTCGATCATCGTCTCCATGACGAACGCCGTGTGCGTGTTGCCGACCGAGCGCCACCAGAGGACCGGGATCGGCCGCTTCGGCGAGTGCAGATCGACCAGCCGGTCGCGCACCTCGGCGAGGTAGGGCGAGTCGGCCGCGCCCTCCACCGAGGTGGCGTCGACCCCGTCCTTGATCATCCCCTGGGCGAACGGCGTGCCCTCCGCGATCGACTGGCCGACCAGGGTGTGGCGCCAGGCGACCACCCGGCCGCTGGCGGCGACACCCGCGCGCACGCGGTGCGTCCACATCGCGCGGTACCAGCCGCCGCGGATGTCGTCCTCGCGCGTCCATACGACCTTGATCGGCGCGCTGGTGCGGGCCGCCTTGGCCACCTCCACCGCCTCGCCGACGAAGTCGCTGGTCGGGGTGGCGCGCCGGCCGAAGCCGCCGCCCAGGAAGGTGGTGTGGATCTTCACCTGCTCCGGCTTGAGGCCGGCGATCCTGGCGGCCGCCATCTGATCGAAGGTCTGGAACTGCGTGCCGGTCCAGATCTCGCAGGCGTCGCGCCCGAGCCGCACCGTGCAGTTGAGCGGCTCCATCGGCGCGTGGGCGAGGTACGGGAACTCGTACTCGGCGTCGACCACGTGCGCGGCGCGCTCGAGCGCGGCCTCGGGGTCGCCGGCCGCCGCCGCCTTGGCGCCCGGCGTGCGGGCCAGCGCGCTCTGCTCGGCGCGCATGCGCGCGCTGTCGAGCGCCGCGCCGGGTCCGAGGTCCCACTCGACGGTGAGCGCATCGCGCCCGAGCTTGGCCGCCCAGAAGTGCTCGGCCACCACCGCGACCCCCGACGGGACGCGCACGACGTGCTTCACGCCGGGCACCGCGCGCGCCCGCTCGGCCCGGAAGCTCTTCACCTTGCCGCCGAAGACGGGCGAGCGGGCCACCAGCGCGGTCAGCATGCCGGGCAGGCGGACGTCGAGCCCGAAGGTGGCGCGGCCCGACACCTTCTCGGGTGAGTCGAGCCTCCTGGTCGGCCGCCCGATGATCTTCCAGTCGCGCGCGCTCTTGAGGCGCACCCGGGTCGGCGGGGTGAGCTTGTGCGCCGCCTCGGCCAGCTCGCCGAAGCCGAGCCTTCGCTTGCCGGAGATGACCGCGCCGCTCTCGACCCGGCAGCGCGAGGCCGGCACCTTCCACTCGGCCGCGGCGGCGCGCACGAGCATGTCGCGCGCCATGGCGCCGACCTGGCGGTAGCGATCGAACTCCGACCAGGTCGTGGTCGATCCGCCGGTCATCTGCACGCCGAACGCGGTGTGGGCGTAGACCGGCGCGGCCGGGGCGTGCTCGACCCGGATCGTCGACCAGTCACAGCCCAGCTCCTCGGCGATGAGCATCGCGAGCGTGGTCCAGATGCCCTGTCCCATCTCCGAGTGGGCGATGAGCACGGTGACCGCGCCGTCGGTGCCGATGCGCAGGAACGCGTTGGCGTCGGGCAGCGGCCGGTCGGAGCGCTCGGGCTGGGCGGCCCACACGCGGGTCTTCGGCATGACGTAGAGGCCGATGACCAGACCGGCCGAGGCGCCCAGGAACTGGCGTCGGTCGAGGTTCATGGCTTGCTCCTGGTCAGCTCGGCGGCGCGCTTGACCGCGGCGCGGATCCTCACGTAGGTGCCGCAGCGGCAGAGATTGCCCGACAGGGCGGCGTCGATGTCGGCGTCGGTCGGGTCGGGCTTGGCCGCCAGCAGCGCGGCCGCGCCCATGATCTGCCCCGACTGGCAGTAGCCGCACTGCACCACGTCCTCCTCGATCCAGGCGCGCTGCACCGGGTGATCGCCGGCGTGCGAGAGTCCCTCGATCGTGGTGACCGCGCGCCCGCGCACCGCCGACACCGGCATGACGCACGAGCGCACCGCGCGCCCGTCGACGTGGACGGTGCAGGCGCCGCACTGGGCCATGCCGCAGCCGAACTTGGTCCCGGTCAACCCGAGGAGGTCGCGCAGGACCCAGAGCAGCGGCATGTCAGCCGGCGCGGCGACGTCGACCTGCTTCCCATTGACTCTGAGCTTCATGCGACCAGCCTCCTTGGGAGGAGGAAATTGTGCCCGACGCGCGCGCTGCCTCGCCACCGGGAGGAGGCGCGCTTGCGCAGTCACATTTCCCTACCTGTCGTGGATGATCAGCTCAGTTCAGTTCAGCTCAGCTCAGCTCAGCTCGGCTCGCCTCGCCTCGGATCCGGATCTTCTATCGGGCGGATTCGTATCCGCGCCGCGCAGGTCGTCGAGGAGCGCTCTTCCCCGGGCGGCGCGCGCGCAGGCGCTCCGAGCGCGGCGAGAAGCGCTCCCGATCGATCACGAAGCGCTCGTGGGTCCCCTCACCGGCGACGCGATCGCCGTCGTACGCGACCACGCGGAAGCAGATCCGTCTGCCCTCGACCTTCTCGATCACGATCTCGACCCGCAGGACGGCGCCCGCCGGTGCGGCGGCAGAGCGCAGGATCTGGTTCTCGACCTCGACCGAATGCTCGCCGGGCTGGAGGTGGGGCCGCATCGCCTCCATGCAGGCCCACTGGACCAGCCGGACCATGGGATCGCTCGTCGAGCTCGTCGGGAGGCGGGGCTCGGCGAGGTGGTAACGGAGCTCGTGAACCAGGCCGGGGCGGAGCGTGGTCTTCATCGCGGTCTCTGGAGTGCGGACGCCCGCGGTCGTCTCGTTATTCGCATGCCCACCCCCAGCATCACGACGCGTGCCACGTCGCGATGCGGCGGAACTGGCCGCGACTCCTCGACAAGCCCGCTCACCAGGCCGTGTACGCTGAAGCGACAGCTGTCGCCTCGGCGGCGTCGCGACTGCCGGAAAGCCGACAGCTCCGGGAGTCCGCCGGTCGGCTCGCGAGCGAGCCCCGGCGGTTTCCCTCCCCTCCAGGACGGCCCACCCATGAAGGGTGGGCCGGATTCTCTTCCGTGGCCTCGCGGGGATCTCTCTCCGACGAGGCGGCGCTATCCGCTAGGCCGGTCTGACGTTCTCCGCGCGCGGCCCCTTGGGGCCGCGACCCTCGTCGAATGTGACCTGCTGGCCCTCGTGTAGCTGGTCGAAGGTCACGCCCTGGAGTGCGGACGAGTGGAAGAAGATGTCGCCCCGGCCCGTGTCGATGAATCCGAAGCCCTTGTCGGTGAGTCGCTTGATCGTGCCTTGAGCCATTGATGTCACTCCAGTCTCGAACGGATGTGTCGCGTGTGTCGCCTGTGACGCCCGGGATCGACCGGCGGGATGAGTACTTCTAGAGAGATTCGGACCGGGCGGCAGGAGTATGACCACGGATGGGCCCCGCGTGCCCAAAAAGATGCGGGTGGTTCTTTCACCCTGGGCTCGGATCGTGGGCGCGAAACCTACTCGACGAGGCGGCCGGCCTCGGCCAGGCGCAGGAGTCCGCGGCGCGCCTCGGACCACTGGCGCGTGAGCGCGGGGGACGGTTCGCCGAGCGTGCTGCTGACCGCCTCGAGCAGCGGAAAGCTCGACGCCGGGTGGCGCTGGCCGGGCTGGCCCGGGACGATGGTCGTCATGCCGGCGTGGGCGCGGCGCTCCACGTGCACGACGCCGTCGGCGGAGCGCTCGACCAGGTCGTCGACCACGGCCGCGATCGCGCGCCGCGGCAGCTCGCCGCCGGTGACCTCGGCCCAGCGCACCAGCGCCGCCAGGCCGCGCAGGACGTCGTAGAAGTAGAAGCGCGGGAAGCAGGGCTGTCGCCACGCCGGAGCGGCGTCGCGCTCGGCGGCGTTGTGGGCGGTCGGCGAGCCCTCGATCAGCGCGCGCTCGATGAGGAAGCTCGCCGCGCGGTCGAGGAACGCGCGCTGCTGCGCGGTCCGCTCGCTCCCCAGCAGCATCGCCTCGAACGGCGCGACCGTGCCGACCATCGAGCTCGGGCATTCGCCGGCGACGAGGTAGGCCCGCTCGTCACAGGTGAGCCCCCCGTCGGCCATCTGATAGCGCACGAACCAGGGCTTCACCCACGGCAGCGCGCGATCGACGTCGATGCCGCAGGCCGCCAGCACCGGGAGCATGCAGCCGAGCGCGCAGTGGCAGGCGACGTCGCGCTGCGGGTCGTGGCCGGCCGGCGCGTCGCCCGGATGGATGGGGAAGACGTGAAGGAGGCGGTCGATGGCTGCCGCCATGGCCTCGGCCGCGGACCGGGGGATCCGCCCGGTCTCGCCCACCTCGTGGAGGAGCAGCATGTGCCACCACGGCCCGTCCCACTTCGGCCAGTACGGGTCGAGCGAGATCGCCGTGAGCGCGGCGTCGGAGGCGAGATACGCGGCCGACGCCGCGATGCCGCGCTCGATGGCGGCGGTGCGAGTCAACTCCGGGTGGGGCAGGGCGGCGAGCGCCGCTGGATCGCGCACGGCGACCGTATAGCACGTCGAGGCCAGGTCGTCCTCGCGTCGCCCGGAGAAGGCGCTCCATCCGCCGCCGTCGCCTCTGTCCGCTCCATCCGCCGCCGCCCCTGAAGCGGAGAATCGCGTCGGCCCGGTCGGCGCGATCGAGGCCATTGCCGTCGCCGCCGTCGTCGAACACGAGGTCGAGCCAGTCGCCGCCGGCAAGCTCGACATCGAGCGGATCGGGGTGCTGTTACGGCGGAGGTAGATGGTGGTGTCGCCGGGCGGGTGCGCGCCAGCCCCCTGGCGTACACCGTCTGCTGGACGGTGAGCGGGCCGCTGTCGCCGGCCGCTCGCTCGCCGTGGCTGGTGCCCGCTCGACCGGGCCGCGGCCGTTGGTCGACGGGAACGACCGCGCGCTGGCGAAGAGATCCCCGGTCGGCGGCCGGCGGCGGGACCGCGAGCGCCTTGCCGGCGTCCGCCGGAATGCGGCCGGTCTGCGGCCGGTCGGGCCGAGCAAACCGATCCGCCCGCCGCGGCGTAGCTGGATCAGTGCGCCGCGCACACTGCATCCCGGTGATCTCGTTCGGCGCGGCGATGGCCGCCGTCTTGCTGGCTTCCGCGCGGGCCCCGGCGGAGGGCCCGACCTGGCCGCAGATCCGGCGCGTGGCGGCGGAGGTCAATCAGAGCCTGCGGGAGTCGGCGGCCGGCGTGAGCGCGCGCGCCCAGACCCTGGCCGAGCTCCCGCGGCTCGCGCTCGCGACCGCGACCGACCGGCAGACCGTCGCCGACCTCACCGGCGAGGAGCTCGCCATCCGGCCGCGCGCGAGCGAGACGATCGAGCTGGCCCAGGTGCCGCGCACGGGCGGCGCGCCGCTGTCGCTCCTGCGATTTCCGCGCGACGCGGCGTCCACCATGCCGCTCGCGTCGCCGGGCGTGCACCTCATCGTGAGCCAGGGCGCGCTCCGGGTCGCGTCGGTGGTGCGCATCCGGCCGCCGGCCCGCTCCGACGAGATCGACGGGGTGGTGGCGGTGTCCTGGCCGGCCGACATGGCGCGGGTGGCGCGGCAAGTGGCCGCGCTCGGAAGCGGGGTGACGCTGGAGACACAGGCCGGCACCATCCAGATCGGCGGGCCGACGCGCGCCGAGGCGCAGCGCGTCGCGGTCCCGGTCGCCGGACCGTCGGGCCAGGGTCTCGTCCTCATCGCGCCGGCGCCCGCCGCGCGCGGCTGGCGACCGCGCCCGCTCGCCGCCGCGCTCGGCATCGCGCTCGGCACGCTGGTCAGCGCTTCGCTCATCTTCGGCGGGGCGGTCGCGGCCGAGCGGCGCGCGCGGGCGTACGAGCTCGAGGCGTGGGCGACGCGGACCTGGACGCCGGCGCCGCCCGCGCGGCCGCGAACGCCGATGTGAGGGCGCCGCCGATCGCGCGGCCGGTCGCGCCGATCGCCGCGGATCGCGCGGCGGACCGCCCGCATGGAGCCCTGGTAGACTGGGGCGACCATGCGGAGCGGCGGCTCGTGAGGCTGGGCGACGTCCTGGAGGGCCGATTCCAGGTCGGCGACCTCGCCGGCAAGGGCGGCGCGGGTGTCGTCTACCGCGGCGTCGACCGCGCGACCGGCGCCGCGGTCGCCATCAAGGCGGCCCACTCCGACGGGGCCGACGCCCGCTTCGAGCGCGAGGTGGAGACCCTCTCGGCCCTGCGCCACCCGGCCATCGTCACCTACCTGCGCCACGGCGTGTTCGAGGGCGAGCCCTACCTGGTCATGGAGTGGCTCGACGGCGAGGACCTGGGCACGCGGCTCAAGAGCGGCAGCCTCACCCTCGATCAGGCGGTCGGCGTCGCGCGCCAGGTCGCGGTCGCGCTCGCCGCCGCTCACGAGAAGGGCATCGTGCACCGCGACGTCAAGCCGTCGAACGTCTTCCTGGTCGACCGCGAGGTCGAGCGGGTGAAGCTGCTCGACTTCGGCCTCGCGCGCCCCGCCGGGCTGGCGACGCTCACCACCACCGGCATCCTGGTCGGGACGCCGAGCTACATGGCCCCCGAGCAGGCGCGCGGCGCGACCGACCTGGACGCCCGGGTCGACGTCTACGGCCTGGGCGCGCTCCTGTTCCACTGCGCGAGCGGGCGGGCGCCGTTCGTGGCCGACACCATCGACCAGGTCATCGCGCGCATCCTCGGCGACACCGCGCCGCGCCTGCGCGCGCTGGTGCCCGAGGTCTCGCCCGAGCTCGACGCCCTGGTCGCGCGCATGCTGGCCAAGGATCCGGCGCGGCGGCCGATGGACGGGCGGGCGGTGCACGCCGCGCTGGTCGGCATCGACGCCACCGCCGTCCCGCTGGCGGCCGGATCGTCGCCGGCGCCGGGCGAGGACACGTTCTCCGCGCCGGTCCGGTCCATCACGCTCGACGCCCGCTTCCGCGGCTCGTCGATCGCCGTCCTGTCGTTCCTCGACATGAGCGCCGCGGGGGACCAGGGCTACCTTTGCGACGGCATCGCCGAGGAGCTCATCGTGGCGCTCAGCCACGTCGAGGGCCTGCGCGTGGCGGCGCGGAGCTCGTCGTTCCGGTTCAAGTCGTCGTCGACCGACGCGCGCGAGATCGGGACGCGCCTGGGCGTCGACGCGGTCCTCGAGGGTGCGGTGCGCCGGGCCGGCGAGCGGCTGCGCGTGACGGTGCAGCTGGTCGACGTCGCGACCGGGTATCAGCGCTGGTCGCACCGGTTCGACGGCATGCTCGACGACGTGTTCGCCATCGAGGACGAGATCTCGAGCCGCGTGGCGACGGCGATGCGCGGCATCCTGACCGGCCGCGAGCAGGACGCGCTGCGCCGCCCGGGCACCACCTCGGAGGCGTACGGCTACTTCCTGCGCGGCCGCCAGCTCATCCACCAGGTCAGCCCGGCGTCCTACGAGTCGGCGGTGCAGATGTTCGAGCGCGCCATCGAGATCGATCCGACCTACGCGCCGGCCTACGCCGGCCTGGCCGAGATGCACTGCCGCTACTACGAGTGGGCCGCCGGCGGCGAGGCCGCGCGCAGCGCCGCGCACCGGGCCAGCCGCAAGGCGCTGGAGCTGGCCCCGCAGCTGGCCGAGTCGCACGTCGCCGGCGGGCACGTCCTCAAGACCTTCGGCAAGAACGAGGAGGCGGAGACGGAGTTCCAGGAGGCGATCCGCATCAACCCCTGCTCGTTCGACGCCCACCACCTGTACGGGCGCCTGTGCTTCCAGTGGGGGAAGATGGAGCAGGCGGTGGCGCTGTTCCGCCGCGCCGCCGAGCTCCGCCTGGAGGACTTCCAGTGCTGCCTGCTCCTGGCCCAGAGCCTGCGCGCGCTCGGCCGCGGCGACGAGGCGGGCGAGGCCCGGCGCGACGGCATCCGCCGCGCCGAACGCCACCTCGAGCTCGAGCCCGACGACCCGCGCGCGCTGTCGCTGGGCGCGGCCGAGCTCTTCTACGAGGGCGAGCGCGAGCGCGCGCTCGAGTGGGCCGCACGCGCCGCCGCCGCCGCGCCCGACGACCCGGCCGTCTGGTACAACGTGGCCTGCACCTACGCCGGCATGGGCGAGAAGGAGGAGGCGCTGCGCTGGCTGGAGCGGGTCTTCGGCCAGGGCAGGGGCGGTCTCGCCTGGGTGCTGCGCGATCCCGACTTCGACGCGCTGCGCGGCGATCCGCGCTTCCAGGCGCTGCTCGCCAAGGTCTACTGACCGCGGCGACCGCGTCGGTCGGCGGTCGCCGCGGCCTGGCGCTCGCGCTCGGCGATCTCGGCCTCGCTCGGAAACGCGATGCTGCGCGGCCCGGTCAGGTGGCCATCGCCGGCGCGGACCACGACAGGTACGCCGGGCCGCGTCGCCGGGAGAACGAAGACTCGACAGAATATCGGGCGGGCGACACGAGGACGCCACGGTGTCGCCCGAACCGGGTCAGGTCACTGCGGAGCGGAGCTGCCGCCCTGTGACTTCCACGCGCACCGGTTCTTCTCGCACGCCCACTTCCCGACGGTCATGACGTGCATGAGCCCGTCGCAGTCGATCACCGCGTCGCAGTAGGTCCCGGGGACACACGCACCCATGGCGTCGGGGTGCGGGGCCGTGAACGCGCCCGCGCCGTAGCGGCACTTCTCGTTCTTCTTGCAGTGGAAGCCGGCCACGCCGCCGCACTTGCCCTTCGCGCCGGCCGGGCCGCCGGACGGCTCGCCGCCCGGCCTGGTGCCGCCGCCTGCCGTGGTGCCGGCATCGACCGGGGCCTGGCCGCCGGCGGGCTGGCCCGGGTCGGCGGTCCCGCTGGCGGGCGGCGGTTCCGGACTCGGGGGCGTCTCCGGCTGCGGCGTGGCCGCGGTGTCGGCCGGCGGCGTCGGCGACGGCGTCGTCGCCTCGTGGGTGCCGCCGGCGGCCGGAGAGTTGCCCTTGTCGCACGCGGCGAGAGCGAGCCCGGCGCCGAGAGCGGTGATGCACATCATCCATCGCGCGGTCATGCCCCTGGGTTAGCGCGGAACGGCGCGCCCGCGCCAGCTCTGGCGCCGCGCGAATGACGGACGGCCCCGGTGCCCTTTCAATGACCGTCGATCGGGTGACCGTCGATCGGGTGACCGTCGAACGCGCGGTCGCTCTGGACCCAGATGCGCACGGCTCGTGACGACTCGAGCGCGGGCTCGGCGTCGCTCGCTCGCCCTCCTCGCGGTCAGCGATCGACGGCTCTCATCCCCTCCTCCGAGTAGCGCGACCCTGCGGCGGCGCCCAGCGGCAGGGCGGCGTCGATGCGGCCGAGATCGTCGGTGCCGAGCGCGACGTCGAGCGCGGCGGCGTTCTCCTCGATGTACTTCACGCGCTTGGTCCCGGGGATGGGCACGACGTCGTCGCCGCGCGCCAGCACCCAGGCGAGCGCGAGCTGAGCCGGCGTGCAGCGCTTCTCGCGCGCGATCTCGCCGATCTTCGCCACCAGGTCGAGGTTCTTCTGGAAGTTCTCGCCCTGGAAGCGCGGGCTGTGGCGGCGGAAGTCGTCG
>Ga0126377_10000009_pt1 | contig 74739 bp, 127 predicted proteins | sample PanSoiMetPlot_22_FD_92647 | JGI IMG/M metagenome (GOLD analysis project Ga0126377, IMG submission 92647) | Tropical forest soil microbial communities from Panama - MetaG Plot_22 | ecosystem: Environmental > Terrestrial > Soil > Tropical forest > Bulk soil | place: Panama | collected 2016-02-17 | reverse complement strand
ATTTTCAACCTCAAACTTTGAATTTATACTTCTGACTACCCTGATTTAAAGATCATCCGTGGTAGTCAGCCTATATCGACGGTTGTTTATATATAGTAAGGCCCCAGTTTGCCAGGTTTGTCCTAGGACATTTTCTAATTTAAACAGCCTTATCAAGCCGTTCGGCTGACTACCCTGTTTTGGCCTCACGATGTACTCTGTACTTTATACCTCGTACTACCGTCACTCTCTGCAACTCGGCCGTGAGGCATCCAAGATCATCAACGTATAACGAGATTGGTAGCTAAAATGCCTGTCTATCGTCAACCAGAAGGCTTGGTAATCATTAATCCTATTTTTGGAGATGAAGCAGTAAGAACTGACCTCATAGGTATGTCCAGAGAGATGTTCTATTGGCTAGATGCATACAATATTGCTAATAGTGCACCCAACCCTGAAATGCAACAAAATCTACTCAATAGGATCAAGCGTGAAGTCAACCCAATTTCTCTGAGATCTCATTTTGCCGCAACAAGATGTTATAAATTACCCCTTGCCTCTGTGGGACGTGACCTAACCCCCTACGGCGCCAGGGTCGCCGAGCAGGTGCACGATATTAAGATAGCTTGCAAAAATACAAGCTCTACATCAACACTATATAATGCTAATACTCAGGACTCACAGAACCCTCAGAGTTCACAGGGCGAGATTGAGCACATGATGATAAATGCCGAGATAACTTGGAGAGCGGTATATTTGCTCCAAGTACTAGACTTGGCGATATCTCGTGCGGTAAAGAAGTTCTATGCTAAGATGGCACAAAGCTATATACAGGATTCACAACAGCAAGATGTTTCAGATATACCAGAATCTGACTTACTAACATCTGATACTACAAATACTCAACAACAACAAGAATATCAGATGGACCTAGAGGAACTAGAAGGAATTACCATAATTCCAAATCCGATAGACCACTCAGCTAATACTGAGTCCGGGACTGTTTCACATGATTTACTAACATCTGATACAGCTCAAGTCATGACATCAGAATTTGCATTAAACTATATTAGGCAGTTAAATAGTGGTATCATAGGTTCTGGGGTTATTGAACAATCCGATAGGAAATACTATGTTGAGGACATGAAACCTCTGATTGTTCGTAGTCCAGCAGACGAGATCATCACCTACGTAACGGTTGCCTCTCTTGGTGTGGGTAAGGCACGTACAGACTGGCGTAGCCTTGCTCGCTACGGTTTACTTGACGTGCGTACCATTCGGGATGGCACACGTGGACGGGCCAAACTGGCACTCATGATCAACGAAAATGGAAAGAATTTCCTGTCTGAGCTTGTTGACAAAGGTTGGTTAGCGAGTTAGAATTAGATGTGTAGCTCGGATGATCCAGCCGGCGCCGGGTGGATGTGGTGTACACCACAACCTCCTGCCGGTGGGTTGTCCAAGGTGCACATACATGACATATAGTACAAACTAGACATACGGGCGATATTAACATATTATACCCAAACTAGCATAACAAGGATTAACACCTAAACCCGTATCGCCTGTGGTGCAGTGCACCAGCACACCTACCGTGTAACGGACAGGTTATAGTAATATAGTTTTATCCCTACTAGTTTTAGTAATTTCAACTTTTTAACTTTCTAGTCATTTCTTAATTAAATTGGAGATAATCATGGATAACACCCTATCGTCTGTGGATGCTGTTTTTGATGAACTCGTTGGTCCGCAGCAAACTCAGATTCAGGATACTACTCCTGATGAAGATAACGGCGATGGCTTCGACGAAGCCGAGGATTCTGTCTCAGATAATGATGAGCAAGAAGCCGATGAAACAGAAGAGGTATTGCCGCAGGCACCCGAAGGTAGTATGAAGGTTGGCGAGTTTGCCGAGTTTCTGACCTATTATGTGGGTGATGATGGCAAGCACAAGTTTGGTATGGTTTTGCCGCCTAATGTATATCAGGCTGCTAATGCCAAGCGTGAGCCTCTTCCGCATGTTAAGGTTCGCCACCCCGATGATGGCCCAGACGTAAAGCCAACTATTTACGTTCTGATGCCTCAAGGATTGGATTTCTGGACCGAGCGTGCGCAACGGCTTTCTACCCGTGGCTCGGCTACCGGGGTGAGTGCTTCTAAGCGCACTCCTGATGAGCTGCGTGAGCTGTTTGTTCGGCCCGATACGGGTCCGGTGGCTCAGGCACTGTATGCCGAATCCCGCGCCGACCTGTGGGAACAGCGAGCTACCACAAAGCGCGGTCTAGTCGAGAAATATCGTCGCTGGATGCGTGAGGCTGGTATTACCGCTGCTGAGATTGATGAGCTTGAAACTAACGCTAAGCGCAGTTTCGCAGAGGCTGAGCAAGCTAAGGTCGATGCCAAAGAGGGCCGTAACGGCGAGAAGTCTGACAGTTCAGACAATTCTGACGAATAGGTGACACAAACTTGACACCTCATGGTTAGTCGAGTTTAGTAGAATAGGGGTTCATAAGAACCCCTATTTTGCTATGTTTGACTAAACGGATCTAGAGAATCCTTATCTGTTAGAATAAACGAACAGGAATCTACATGAGCAATTTGGAGATCAACTCGTAAAATTAGCTGAGGAAATCTTGAAGCATAAGAGACGTAATTCGATTCCGGAACTGCGTGAGGACATAAAAACGGATTAGTTAGATTTGACAGTATACATTCTTTGACAGAATGTATACTATCATGTCCGATTAATGCATTGGTATTATTTGCTGCCTACGACATGAAGGTAGACCCATTACAGGAATGAGGAGATTCCGTGTCAGATGCGACTGGGGTCCGACGACGACTCCATCGGCTGCTGCCGGCAGGACAAGCTGCCCTTTGGCTTCCGCTTGATGATTCACTGATCGCCGGTCCGGAAGTAGGCCTGCGCCGCCCACGCGTCCTACTTCAAGCCGAACTCGTCCACCACATCGATGCTGTCATCGGCTTCCGAGGTACTTTTGCCGCCTGCGCCGACCAGCTGCTGGACGTTCCCCTCATCCTCAACATGAGTGGCAGCACCACGCTCGTCGAACACACGCAAAAGGTGCCGATCGGCCGAATGAGAGATGCGGTACGGCTCGACGCAGCCGCCGTCGCCTTTCACGTGAACTACACCTCGCCGTACGAACGACAGGCGACTCGGCAGCTCGCTCAGCTGGCCAGCAAGGCGACCGGAGTGGACATCCCCGTCGTTGCGATGGCGTACCCACGGGGTCGCACGTCTGACGGTGGCGACAACAACTACCTCGAGCTGCGATCGGACGATCCAGATTCCTACGCGAGGCTGGTCCGCCACTGCGTACGAACCTCGGTAGAACTGGGCGCGAGTGTCGTGAAGACCATGTACACCGGTTCCGTGGAGTCCTTCCGGACGGTGATCGACGCCGCGATGGGAGTGCCGCTCGTAATCGCAGGCGAAGCGCTCGTCGACGCCGGCGCAGCCATCGCAAAGGCGCGATCTGCGATCCAAGCGGGCGCTGCTGGCGTCGCGTATGGTCGCCAGATTTTCGAGCGCGATGACCCGACCACGTTTGTCAGGCAACTCCGCAAGGCGCTCGATGAGGAATGGGCGACAAAAGTACGGTCGTGACGCACAAGTGCGATCCACGCCCTAGTCGACGACGGTGAGACTCCAAGGAGATGCTAACGCGGTCGAGGCGGCGGTTCCAGAATGTATATCGTCATGTACAATCAAGAACAATACTTATAAGACTTGCCGATAGTCTAAAATAACCGGCAAAAATAATATACAAAATGGAAAGGTATTATTATGCCAGATACTGGGTATGAGATTACAGGTAAGAATGTATTTGGTTTTGAGGTTATAGTCGATAAGGACTCAAGTGGTCAAGTATATTATGCGATATCCATTCCATGGATAGGTGATATTTGGTCATATAACAAGGCTGCGCTACTGCAATATATTAATAATATATATGGCGAGTTGATATCTGTTACATCTAAGGACATACCTAAGGAAAAACCGATCAAGACGGACTTGTGGCCAGAATAGCAGCATCTTCTGGAGGTAGTATGATGCCAAAGTTTAGAATCGCTAAGTATCTGGATACATGGTATCTAGCACGAGGTGATGAGATAATATCTCGCTCTAAATTTTGGCATGATATTATCAAAACCAAGACCGATAGAGAACCTCATGATCTAAATTATAATAAGGGATATAGGCTATTTTGCGATTGTAGTTATTGTTACTATTATATACGCTATCGTAAATGGATATAACATATGAACCATAAACACACTAAGATTGGACGTAAATGAGTCACTTCACCGTAACAGCATGCCTAGATCCTAAAATCGTATCTGAGCTTGGCATAGTGCATGCTCTCAACGCTATATTAGCACCGTACGATGAAAATAAAGATGTCGAGCCCTATCGTGTATATGAAGAGGGATCGCCATCAGATCACTGGTTTGTATCGTCGATGCGGCGTGGTGCCGAGAGCTTTAGAGCCCTACAAGAACTGGGTCCATGCGAATTAGTACGCCGTCGTTTGGAAAATAAAGTAGTAAACTGGCGCGAAGATACTATGGAAAAAGGAATCGCTGCCATTGAGCAATCCGGCGAATGGGAAGAAGACGCAAGCTATGATACGAAGTTGGGCGATAATCCAACCTGGAAAGATGTCGTCGAACTCCAAAATGAGCGATACTATTCCTCTGCTTTATCACTATATCCCCCCGACAACAACAGCGAAAATGATAGTGACAGACTGTATTATGACGAGGAACTAGATAGAGCTTATACAATGAGTACATATAATCCCGATAGCAAGTGGGATTGGTGGCTTATTGGTGGACGTTGGCAGCGTAGCCTCGTCAGTATTTCTGACGCAGATCCACATTTGCTTATTCACGGCGTACCAGGCGTATTCGGAGATAATGACAATCCATATTTAGACTCTGATAATAGAATTTTCTGCGATGGCGGACCTGTTGAGTTGCTTGATTTTCATACAATACGCGAAAATGAAGCAACTAGACAATTAGAGCGATACGATACATGGCAAAGCATTGTTGCTCAGCACGGCAGTCCGCCGGCGTGGCAACATTTACGATCTCTCGTCGAAGTTGGCGAGATGGAAATCGACGATGCACGTAGGCTATATAATGAGCATCCGGCAATTGTTGCTGCTGGAAAAGCAGAAATCTACAGTTTCATGTCTAGAAGCCCAGAAGAGGAATTTGGTCTCAATCGGGATGAATTTGCAGATAACGCTCGCCGTGATGCTGTACCTGGTTGGGCACTGATAACACTTGATGGCAAATGGGCCGAAGCTGGCAAGATGGGCTTTTGGGCAATAAGCGATGCGACCGAAGACTCCACTAGAAATTACAAGGAATTCGCCAATCGGTACTTAGAATCCTTGCCCAAGGATACAATCATCGTAATGCTGGATTGTCATATCTAGTACAGAATACAACTAAGAATCTCGAATAAGGAGAATAAAATGAGAACATATCCAAAGATTCCTAGTCCATATAAAAGACATACCGATGGTCCCAATCGTAATAAGTTTATTATAGGCGATTGGGCAACTCCAGAACTCGAATATCTACAAAATAGCAACTGGGTTTGGACAGAAAAAATTGACGGTACCAACATACGCATATCCTGGGATGGTTATAAGATTACCTATGGTGGTCGTACGGATAATGCGCAGATACCAGCCAAGCTCATTACCGTTCTAGATTCTCTTCTTCCGGAGGAATTGCTAGAGCAAACCTTTGGGAATACTTCGGCAATTCTTTACGGTGAGGGTTATGGAGCCGGTATACAAAAGGGTGGAGTTTATCGACCCGATATGAGCTTTATTTTATTTGATGTACTAATTGGAGGGTTCTGGCTACTTCGAAGCTCGATAGAAGATATAGCCAAAAGTCTTGGCATAGATTGTGTTCCCATCATGGATATTTCTAAAGTTGGAACAATTCATGAAGCAATTAGTGCAGTAAAATCTAAAAAGATTACCATAAATTCAAATTCAAATTCAGACCAAGTAATCGAAGGACTAGTAGGTGTAACCTCAATCGGTCTACTAGACAGATCTGGCGATAGAATTATGGTTAAAATCAAGACTAAGGATTTCTAATATACATAATATAAGGAGCATAAAAAATGGTCACTCGTAAAACAATAAATATCAAGAAATCAGAACCCAGATATGAAACCAGACAGTGTGTGGATTGTCCAAATACATTCACTGTTAGGATCACACGTGGCAGACCGCAGTTTAGATGTGAAGATTGTAGGAATTCTCGATCACATCATGTAGACAGATCTCCACAGGTGGCGGGGGATTCGCCTTATGTGGCTAAGTCTATTTCTCCAGAAGCCAGAGTAGACTATTTGGAGTATCTTCTTAGGTCACGTGGTACTCATATCTCACAACATTGCAAGGATGACTAGTTTATTAAGTGCCCCCGGGAGTGTGCGGTGTCTTTAAGTGCCCACCTCGGCAGCGGTTTGCCCGGATCTGTCGCATTGGCCCCAGGAACCCATGGCGTGTAAGCGCTGGCCCCAGTGCCTGGCCTTCCGGCGGGTACTTGTTTTGATCATATGGGAGTTCTATACTTTCGACAATATGTAATCATTCATATCTAGACGAATAGGATAAAACGGACATGAGAGTAGATATCGTTGCAATATACGACTCAGGAACAAAGCAATTAGAAACTTGGCCATTAGCCGAGGATGTCCCACAGAAATACGACCGTATATCAATAGGAGATGATAAGTTTCTATTAGTAGAGACCCGTCGATTTTCTAATAAAGGACATAGATGTACCGTATATGGTCGATTGTTCATGAATGATAAAACGGACATAGACCATGAGCATGTTTAGAAAACGTCATAAATGTCCATCATGCGGCGCGCGGGGGCGGTTGCCTGGTTGGTCTGCGTGGGAAGATTTCTGGGTTGAACAAGAAACTGGACTACCCGGATTTGAGGCCAACATGTACCACCATAAGTATACTCAGCTTATACAGGTTCGCCATTGTTTGAATGAGAATTGCAATCATGCAGATGCAAGAATGGCCTACATGATCCCCGTTCCTGTGGAGCATGAGTGGAAAGTCCGCCGCGCGGCCGACCTGGATGCGGCCAAACTAAAGGTGCGTAGATATTAATGGATTTGAGTGAGATTGAGAAAACATTAGCGATAACACTTCTACAGTATTCAAAGGATGAGTTAATTTCAATTATCCTTACAATTACAAGGTTAACGCAGAGTACCGAAAAAATACAAATAGTATTAGAAAATTGGAAAACTACGTCCAACAATAATTAAAAGTACGTAAATATTAAACATAAGAATTTATATCAAATATTTAACGGCATAGTTGAGCCAACTTACATAATTGTAATGTGTTCGACTATATCGTTATGTATTTGAATATAACAAATATCAAGGAAAATAATGAATTCAAACTATATAGACCTAGTCACTAGATGCAAGAATTTGTCAGCTTCAATATGATCATAATGCTAGTCTATCCCTTAGAATGCAGCATTATCTCGAAGCAGATTGCGGCGTCATTTCTGCGTTAACTGCCCCTCCTGTGGCGCAAGTACGTCAGGAAGTCGAGCGTAGAGTTGTCGAACAAAAACCTAACTTGATCAGGAAGAATAAAACATGATTAATCTAAGTATCGTCAGAAAGAATGAGATATGATTAATGCAAATGCTGTTTGGTTGGCATTTTGGATAATTATCTCTAGTCTAGTGGGATTTTGTTTTGGATTCTATACAGGTTGGACCGAACACAGGAATCACGAAGACGAGGAGACATGACATTTTATCTAGGATTAGACTTAGTATCTCAATGCGGATTTAGAAGAATCCCTTTTGAATTCGGAAGAATCCCTTTTGATATTTCTAATTTATGGCAAGCAGCATGTTCGCGTCTTGGTAGCGGATCTCACGGTCCTGGAATTATAAGACATAAATGAGATTCAAACTATTATAAACACAAGCCAAATTGGAATTTATGGAGTATAAATGATCAAAGCCATGATTGTCGACGCAATTTATAGTGGTTATGATGTATGCGGTAATGTCCTTTGGATCATAGACGATGATGGTATTTGTGCATTCGAAAATGGGCAATTTAGCCTAGATTTGGGTGAATTTTATTACTGGTTTATCAGCGAACATCATATAAACCTGAATTCCGGCTATTATGTATTTCCAGATTCAATTCTAGACAATCCAAATATTATATGGGTAAACAAACCAAAGGTCAAGACAGGAGTATATTACTATGATTTCACAGAAGACGAAAGACGAAATTATATTTTATCTGGGTATTATGAAGGGAATTATTGAATTACCAGAGTTTGGTGAGGATTACGTATATCAAACCATACACGGTAGATGCAAATATGTGTATGATGGTGAACCGCATTGCCTCATCGGCCACGTTCTTATTACTGCCGGAACGCTAACTCTTGACGAGCTTATTCGTTTCGAAAACAGATCAGCTTTTTGGATTTGCCTTGATCTTGGATTGCCGAGTGAACTTTGTAACATTTTAGATGTTGCACAGGCTTTTCAGGATGTCGGTGAGACGTGGGGATCGGCCTACAATGCCGCGTTAGATGAGGCTAGAAATAGGTATGGGCTAGAAATAGGTATGGGCTAGAAATAGGTATGGAGTAGAAATTGACCAGGGATGAGCTTATCAAAAGACTTCAGGAAACTGGATCATGGATTTCTCAGGTCAAAGCTAGATGGGTCCTCGACTATGATATTATAGAGATTATAGCTGAAGATGATGCTATTATCATAGAACTCAAGCTCAATGCTAATTCTCCTGAGAATCGGACATAGATGTGACAATCCATAAGTTCTACAGCTTAGATTATTTACGCAAACAAGCACATTGGTGTACGATTAAGGCTGAAGAATTTAGACAACGTGCTAATAGAAGACTTATGCAACAAATTGCGGTTATTACAACAGATTATCCTAAGTTATCGGTAACTCAAGCCAAGCGCATGGCCGTGGCTGCAGATGATGCAGAGCGTAATGGATATATCTCTGATAATCAGTTTTATACGGCTCGTGCAAATATGTGGTCATTGCTATTATCCGCAGAAGTTGCGTATTTGAATAATTACGTTATTCCGTATAACTCTAATTTTAAAACAGGAGATCCCGAAGGAGAAAATGAATAATGCAGAGATGTATAATATGCTTCGAGCGAGAAAATGACGGTTTCATTACTCATAAGAAATATTGTCCTGACTATTCGCGTCCTGGACATAAAACCAAAGTAAAGATTGGTTTCTCTCGAACTGAAACTGCTGAATACCTTAGAGATGATCAGCGCAGATTTATCGAAGACTTGGATAATGAGGAGAATGAAAGATAATATATAATTATCAGTAGGTGGGAGATTTCGAGATTCGATGATAAAATTAATAGGAGTATTATAGAAAAATCATTATCCTATTCCTAAAAGGGAGGTTCTTGTTGAAAGAGCTTATAGATCCCGAGATGGTATATAGAACCACCTTGGTGCATACAGCCGAGATAGAAAGATTATCCGGAAAGATTTACGATCTAATTAAACGAATAGAGAACTTAGAGAGGGAGATGAAATATGAAGACGGTAGAAGAACTGGTCGCCCAATCAGTCTACGACGGCGTATGTTGGCTAGACGAGCACGGTCCGCAGCAGTGGTGGAATAGAGTAAATTTATTCGCACTTGATTTGGCATCTGAGGACGGAAACGGACTATTGACTCAAATTTTCGTCGATGAAGATGATCCTCAGCGCGAAGATTATACTCATACACTAGCTATGGCTGGGATGTCAGAACATAGTGCGGCATCCTTTGGCATGGATAATTGGCTTGTTGCATATAATAATGAGCTTGTTGAATGGTCACGAAGCAACGGTTGGCAAACACCGTGGACATTATTGCAAGAAAAATGGATACGAGTTGTTAAAATTCGCAGAGGTGAAATATGAAAGATGATATTAAACAAAGATGGATAGCAGCGCTGAGATCCGGAGATTATGCTCAAGGTAAAGGGTATCTTGCTACCGGACATAAATTTTGCTGTCTTGGTGTGCTATGCGAATTGGCAGTCGCAGACGTAATTATTAATAAATACGACGATATTAGCAACATCCGCTGGTATGGTAATAATTACGATGAAGAATGCACAACACTTCCCGCGGCTGTTCAACGGTGGGCGGGTTTAGATTCTGACGATCCATATATCGAGACCGAGGAAAATACTCTTGCAGCAATTAATGATGCTGGATATACATTCGAGCAGATAGCTAACCTGATCGATTCGGAATTATAGATATATAAATAGATATAAGAAGGATAAAATATGAATCAGAATATTAAGCAACGTTGGATTGCAGCTCTAAGAAGCGGAGAATACAAACAAGGTGATGGTTATCTTGCAGAGTTCCAGGATGGATCATATCATTATTGCTGCCTCGGAGTCCTGTATGAAATCGCGGTAGCGGATGGTGTTATTAATTCGAGTCTGTCACCAATGGATGATTATGACGGGAATTATGGTAGTTCTAAATCTCATTCCTATCTGCCAGATGAAGTTATTGATTGGGCTGAGTTAAGATCTAATAATCCATGGATCGCTAATTCGAGCAATACATTAGCAGGATTTAATGACTCTGGAGCATCGTTCGAGGAAATAGCAAATATAATCGAACGTGATTTATAATAAGTTTGGATGTGAATAGTTTTAATCATAGATATACAAAATAGTATGTCTATGGTTACGATTGTTTATAAGAAATAGAATCTTAAGGAGATTATATGAATTTACATTTGGTATTAACTGTAGATGAAGCGAGTTATATAATAAGTCTATTGGAGCATGATATGGATTTGTATGAAGGATCTGGTGATTCAACCAGATTAGAGGAGCTAGCTCATAATGTGAGTATAGCATCAAAGATCGGTGCTGCCTTTTTTGATCAAATGAGGCAATTTTCGCCAGGAGGTGAAATTGGCAAGACCAATTAGCCAATGTCAATATTGTGGTGTTGATATCCGAATCGGAGCAGATTTTACCTATTGGACTGACTCCATGGGTCATCGTAAGTGTGATAAGAACCCCGATAATGGCGGACACAAACCAATAAAGACAATTCCTATCAGAATTAGAGAAATGAGGAAATAGATATAGAAATCATGGAACAAATCATCATTTTTCGGACATTTTGTCAGACCATTGACAGACCATGATCACCTTGGTAGACTGATGGCGTCGACGGGAAGGACAGACCTGATCGGCTTACTCCCGGCATCGACTTGTCTACTTGATAATTCCATGTGCGACATCTTTATATAAAACGGATAAATAAGATTTCTAGATTGTAAAAAGCTTTTGTTGATGATACGGTCAGCCGCGTTGAATGTTTTTCTGTCCGTTTTACATTCATCAGTCGCGACCGTGTCTGGGTGATGCCTGGGACTATTATGTCCGGTCCTTAGCATTACCAAGATGAAGATATGGTTGGACACTGCTTATACCCGGATCACACCCTCCACGAAATTCGTGGTTTCGTGGAACCGAATAAGTGAGTGCATATCTTCATCAAATGGGTGAAGATATCATCTGTTTGGTATATTCACGTATGGCTGCTACCACACGTGAATATGATGTTCTTCACCCAGATGGATGAAATTATGGAGGTCTGGCCCTGCTGTTTTCATAAATTTTGTGAGGGGTTCCATTTTATGGAAACAGTGAATCTAATTTCATCCAGGGTGGGGCAATGTATCGAGAACCACTACTCTTGATATATCCCCACCCACCCTCAACTTTGAGAACCCAAATATATTGAACAACTTTAGGTGTCTGGTGTGAAGATTAACGGCTACTTCTCTGTTAAAGAATACTACAGACCGGAAATCACATTGATCTCAGACATCTAAAACAGGTTTACCACCTAACTTCTTCTGGGGTTAGGTTTCAGGAATCTCATTTATCAATGAGATTTCATGGTGGGGGCTGGCAGAAGGGTTGATCGCCAGTATGCCTGTCTTAAACGACAAATGTGTGCCCACCATCCTTGTTTCTAAGAAATACTAGAGACAAGGGATACCGCTGTAGATATAGGTGCATAGGAATAATCCGAACACCGCATCCTAAGACTGATTCTCAGTCGGTCTTAGTGGATTACCACAAGTAAGTTTCCGGATCCGTGCTCTCCCTGGCATATGATCCGGATTAGTCCAGATGGCGATTATCCTTCGTATGACTGCTAGGGCTCTATATCGCCATCTGGACGCTGCCTTGCTAGCTCTAATTGGTCAGAGCAAATCCATTGTAGGGATTAGGTTGTGAGTTCGAACCTCACGCAAGGCTCGTTCACGTTTTGCTATCTTTCGGATCCTATACAAATGCCGGACAGGAGCTTGTTTAAACCTCTGCGATTGAATAATGTATTCCTTTCGTGCGGGGCTTGATTTAGGATAAATTAAGAACAAGCTTAGGATGAATAAGGTAGCTTTTTACAGGTAGGGGTTAGGAATGGCACCACCACACCTATTTCCCTTTATAATTGAGGCTCATTAGACCCAAAAAGTCTGAATTGTAAATCCATTCGTGGAGAACCCAACGTAATGTAAAGCGGCTATAATATTAATGTTAACTTTAAGGATTATTATGGATTGGGAATTCACTGACTGGCCCGGCCCGACATATGATTGGCCTGGTCCCACACATAATTAATATGTACCAAAGTATACAGAAATGATACACTCCCCAACTAGACACAGATCTCCATGGGCGGTAGGGTTAGTTAAACCACAATCTGTGTCTAGTTGGGGTTAAATAGGGGTTTTATATGCTAAAGGTTCACGTATCATATCATAAAGATGGCGCCGATATTAGAATTGTCGATGTTCCATTTTGGGCTCTCACGGTTTCGTATCTAACAGAAAAAATATTGTGTTCGCAATGTAATTCATTAATGAAACTACCCTATAAAATTCAATTCTTGGATTACATAGGATGGCGTATAATATCCGCAGCCATGAGTCTGGAATGTAAATACGAAAAACTTCGTTATAGACAACCAATTTCTAATCCCTGCGAAGTAGCGAATAAACTATGGCCTGATGATGACAATTTCCTTTGTCCTAAAGAGGCGTGTTCAGTTCATGGTAATATAGACCTTGGAGGTGATTGATATGACGTAAGGTTCATGAAAGGAGCCTACGTTATGTCCAGAACAGACAAAGATGTACCATATCGTCTTAGAAACAGAGAAGTCTATCCATATCATTGGTTTCGAAGCCCACCGAAATGGTACATAAATCACGTATGGTACGGCCCGCAGCGTGCGAAGGTGCGCATAGATGTAGTAAATGCAATCAAGGATTATAGAGCAAACAGTGAAACTGATATAGAAACGCCATCTTATCAACACCGTCATATCGCGCAGTGGCTATGGTGGTAAAGCAAATATAAGTATTCGATTCAATCACATAATATTAATCAAAGATTATAGTATAAATAATACCGTGAATTAATCCAAAGCGGGGTGGCGCAGTTCGGTAGGCAATCTAATTGACTACCTCAAAGCGGGTTGGGGAAGCTCGGTCGTTCCCGTCGGCCTCATAAGCCGAAGATCAGCGGTTCAAATCCGTTACCCGCCACGAAGGATTTCTCCTTCATATACTATATGGAGGCTCTATGAAAGGTATCGGTCGAGTCGGACTAATCATGATTTCTGGTATAATCATGGTCCTGCTCGTTCCAATCCCGGCGTTCGCTGGAAGTCCACATTTCATCGACTCGGCTTTCTCAGCAACACAAACAGACACCACATTGACTGTGGTCGGCAAAGAAGCAGGTCTCGGCGATGAAGAACAAATTCATGTTGTAGTAAGCGCTACGGCATTATGTATAAACGGTGGCGGTAACCATCCTAAAGCAGTTAACAAAGAAGATCTTACAGCAGAAGGCGATTTCCCGGTACAAAACGGAAAAGCGGACTTTACCTTGACTTTAACTGCGGAACTTAGTCCTAGCTGCGATCCTCCCATGACGGTTAGTTTTGTAGATATTACCGTGACCGATACAACTAATGGACTTGTTGCAAATCTGTAATATATAGAACTCTCATCTGAGAAGGTGGGGAAATATGTGAAATTCATGAGGGTCCCCTATTCGGGTATGGGAATTTTGGCCGGCACCAGCGTTATACTCGCTACCCGAGAACAGGCTGGATATTGGGTGAGGCGTCAAATCCGTTTATGAACGGTGGACGTTAGGAGTTCGATTCTCTTACCAGCCACGAGGCTAATATAGTGCGAGGGGATTCCTAATTAGCCCTTGCCCAAAGTGCAGGATGAGTGGGACTGCCTGCCACTATATTAGCCGCTTGGCCTTGTTGAGTATTGGTTAGCTTTGCGCTCTGTCGGTCTGCGTTAAGACCGGGTTCGATTCCCGGCGAGGCTACGATGTACCATACGATTAATTTAAAATTGTTATTGGATAAGGATGAGAATGGCCTTACTTAATCAGGTTATCGCCCTAGTTAAGGGTGAAAAGAACAGAGCAGAAACATCATTTACCAAAGTTCACCACGATTCACAGCGGGCAGAACCACTAAGCGGACTGACCAGAGTCTATCGTCGTAAGGATGACGAGGGCGATGTCTATCCAAATGAGGGCAATGCGGTTCAGATAACGGTAGATAATCTTTTAGATAGAGCATCAAAGTCACTTTCTCGACTTTTCGATTTGACGGCCACCTTAGAGACTGGTAATACAGCAGCTAAAGCCGATGTTATCATCGACGGCACCGTTTTATTAGCAAATGTGCCGGTGACATATCTTCTCTTCTTGGAAAAGAAGCTGGTTGATATTAGCACATTCGTTAGTAAGCTTCCACTTCTTGATCCTTCGGTTGAATGGGAATTTGATTCTACTACCGGAACATACCGCTCCCCGGTAACTACTACTGTTAAAAGCAAGAAAGTACCGAAAGCTTTTGTGCTCTATGAGGCGACCGAAAAACATCCGGCTCAGGTTCAGCCCTATCAAGAAGACGTGCTCGTCGGCTATTGGGATACCACACGATTCTCGGGTGCTATTCCGGCTACTCGTTCAAGTGAATTACTTGAACGAGTACGTAAGCTTACCGATGCCGTAAAGGTAGCCAGAGAACGAGCAAATTCAACAGAAGTTGATAATGTCAAGGTATCTAACGTAGTCTTTGGATATCTTTTCGCATAGACTCCCGTGATTAGAGCGCACGGGTTACATAGTTAGACTCATTATCAGTCTAACTCATCAGGATTAGATGGTGGTTCGAATCCATCCTGCGGCTTTAAGTCGTGCCGCAGTAGTTTAATTGGCAAAATAAATCCATGTAAGATTGAGATTATCGCTCTAGTCTCGTGGTAACAAAGGCACGAACACCAAATCGAGCAGATGCATACAGTGACATTTGTGTCCAGGTTCGAATCCTGGTTTCCCCTCCAAAATTATATTCATTCCTGCAAAATTATATTCATATACTCTAAAGACTATACCCATGGGGAAATCGTATAATGGCAGTACGCAAAGTCTTAAAGATTGATTTGCATCTTTAAACGGCGTTGGTGGGATACTGACCCAATTTTCGGTAGAAAATCATAGTTTCTTATCCGAGAAAAAGGGGAGGGGTCGAAGGGTATCGGCTCCTCCCCGCCAAAGCCAGTAAAAATATATAACTGCGGGCGTGGTGGAATCGGCATACACAGAAACCTTAAAAGTTTCCGCTCTAGAGAGCATACGAGTTCAAGTCTCGTCGTCCGCACATGATGGATCCTGAAGTTGCAAATGCCGTTGAGGCTTTCAGACTTGTTATTCGAGCAGAAAATCTACTAACTAGACGGCAAAACGAACTTGGTAAAAAGATTAGAACCCTGACAGATAGTCAATTCCAGAATTATGCTAGAATAACATCAGAAATTGTGGATAATAAAACGGATAACGAACAATAAAATGGACAATATTAGACGTAGGCCCTCGCTGGTCTGCGGTCTGAGTACATCAATGTGGTAGTACAACGTTGTCTGGTTAAAGCACCCTCCTAAGCCAAGACTAGTCATGATCAGAAATAAGATTTATTTCTGGGAGTTAGATCTGCCGGACAACTATGATCCTGTGGCCGAATGGATAGGCAGACGATTGCAAATCGTCTTTATGCGGGTTCAAATCCTGTCAGGGTCTCGAAGTATAGCGAGGGAGAGCGTGTTACTGAGTGAAAAGGATTGAGCTCTAGTAAACCTGTCTTAATCAAATGATACACTTTAATTAGATGGTAAAGATTAAACGATGTCTCAATATATCAACAAGGTGCTCTTCGCGATGATCTCGCTATACTTCCAAATGTCGTGCATGGAATATTAATTCTTCCAGAATATCATATCAAATTGGACAGATTACGAATAGTAACAACAAGACGTGACTACCCCAACGATTATACCAGTTGTCCCCAGGCTGAGTCCCCCAATCGTTGGGGTAGTCACTTTATATTATATGAATTCTTGGTCCTATTTGATAGAATCTTGGTCAGAATGGCTAGAACTGGAACCAGACTGAAGGATGGATCTGTAGTTTCTGATCCTCGTCTTGGTAGAATCTTGCAATCCGACATTCGTAGCCGGAATTTCAGAATATCGGCTATCATAGATGTTGCAGCTCCACTTAGGTCTTACACTTGGTCGGTTGGTTTTAGTAAAGTAAACCAATATCATCTAGACCAAGGTAATGAAGGCACATGTGTCCAATATGGATTTTCACATGAGCTTCTAGCTAGACCAGTCCTGGTCAAATTTGATACGGTATCAAATCTTATTAAGAATAATGCGCTTTATTTTCAATTCCAACAAAATGATGAATGGCCAGGCGGTGCATATCCCGGCGCCGTGCCCTTCTATGAAGGCACCTCTGTACTTGCTGGTGCCAAAGTCTTGACATCATTAAGCTTTTATTTGTCGTATCACTGGGCAGATACCGAACAAGAGATTGCATCTGCAATTGCATACCATGGTCCAGTAGTTCTTGGCATAAATTGGTATACGGGAATGTTCAAGCCAGATATTAATGGCTATATAAAGCCCACAGGATCATTGGCCGGCGGACATTGTATTTTGGCCAAGGGTATCAATCTCAAGGAAGATTGCTATATCTTACATAATTCGTGGGGACCAGGTTGGGGAATAAACGGATGTGCAAAGATTAAAAGATCGGCAATGTCTAGATTGATATCTGAGCAGGGTGAGGCTTGCTTGCCGATTAGATCGAGATTGAGATGAATTTCAATCGTATATTAAGTATAATATTAAGAACTCCCCGTAAGCTAACTCAACCGATAATCACATATGTTGCGAACGAAATTGAAGAAAAATGTAGTATACGGACTCAAGATAAAATTGTCAACTTAATTGGCATATTAAATAACATTCCTAGATATGGCAGATTATATAAATGGGATTCTAAAACTCATAAAACGGAAACTAGACCCCAGTGGAGATACATGAAGAATGGTCATTGGGGATTGAATCTCATAAGTAATACTAACCTTTTCTGGTCATGGGTGGATAGACATACGGATCGAACAAATAATCTTGAGGAATAGTATGAGTCGGCAGATCAGAATTTCCGAGAAAGTTGAGACTATTTATGTCAAGGAAGCCACATATAAATGTGATGTATGTGGTACTGATATATCTGATGATCCATATGATGATAATGATGATCGACAAGAGCTTATTATTTACTTAAATCCGGAGCTATGCGTGAACTATAAACATCATCGAGATTTATGTACGAAACATGCAAATGAGTTTTGGGTAAAAATTTGTCGAGCTATAAAAGTAAATCCTGATGAGTTCACATCAGGATTTGAAGATTATGATTAAATCACGAATAAATATAGGAAGATTATGACTAAATCACGAATAAATATAATTGGATTGGATTAGATATGACAGATCAAAAAATTAGAGCTATCGCGTTAAGGGTAGCTGCAATAGCACTATCTGGAAATGCGAATCAGCTGAATTCGATTCAGCTTATGAATAAGGTACTAGATGCAGCCAAAGAGTATGAGAAATTTATTAGGGAAGGAATATGACAGAAATTATTAGTAAGCTAAAATAGTGGAGAATATTTTGTCTAATATTCTGTCCATACAATTTCAGGATATAATACCACGATATGAAGAACCATATTAGGAAGATAGCGAGCAAGGTGCTCAATCGGTCTTGAAAACCGTGCCATGTTAACAACATGAGGGTTCGATTCCTTTATCTTCCGCTGCCACGTTTCTCCCTATCTTTTCGGACCTTATACAAAAGCCGGCTGGTGCTATTAGGTCTATGGAGAAGTTTAACAACAACTCCGGGGGCTGACCGTGAGTAATAGCTTAAGGTGAAAAAGATAGGATTTAGAATTTGATACCAATCTTTGTACCGATTGTGGAGTATAAGTAAATATGAGAGTTAAGCTTTTTTACAAATCTGTAGTTGTTCTAGAAGTCGTCAACCTTTCCGCGTATAATATTAGATGGAGAGCCAAAAATAAACGCATAACTCTCCGCGGTTATGACGAAGATGGTAATCTTCAATGGGATCGTGTATATTGGAATCCGATTTGGGTGAAGATGAATGTAGACGACGAATGAGCTAATTAGCAACTTTAACGGATTGGATAAAACCATGACTAAACGAGTAACTATAATTTCAGCACACAAGATTCAACCGGTTACATCTCCACAGGGGCAAAAGGTTTACCCTTTAATTACTGAAGAAACATCTGGATCTGAATTTATCTCTCAGGGGTTAATCATTATGCAACCTGGGGGTGTATCTAAGGCTCATGTTCATGAGCATAGTGAAATTATAGTTACCTGTTTAGAGGGCACAGCAGCAACATTAATTTTTGATGATAAAAAATGGATTTCCATGATTCATGGGAAATATGAGTCTATTTTCATTCCGGACGGTGTGCCACACGTGGCCGTGAATCTTAGCAATACAACATCGTTGGCGGCTCTTGAATCGCGAAGTGATCCGAAATTCGAAGATGTAACTCTCCTTCCGGAGTATGAAGAAGAAATTTTCGTGATCGCACGAGCAGTACGTCAGCAGTATCTGATAGAATTAGAAAAATTAGGCATTAGGACATAAATAAATGCTTAAATAATATATGTCAGTCTTAATAGTGTAGGCATAAATAACATATGCGTCGCAGTTACAGTCTGGAAGATTTATCTTCTAGGGGGGTAATGTTTTAACTTCTAAAGAGGATTTGTCCTCCGAGATTGGCGGAGATCAAGGTGATTAGGCAACTACTTGGCGGCGAAAGAGATTGCCTGACAGGCTAGAATATACATTTCGTAGAATGTATATTTTACGACTGGAAAGGTTAGCGATGGAGATAGTTAGCCAGATTGCCATACACGAAAAGGATAAGGTTGGATTGACTTCCTGCAGCCAAAGCCAATTAGCCGGATTATGAGAGCCGGTAATAAAATGACTCTAGAACGAATAGTTATTGATGCAATAGCCTTTATCTTAGGAGTATTAATTGGTTTAATAATATTACGAATCAATAGAAAACTATAATTCTTGAAAGGAATTGATCATATATGGCAAATAATCCACCGAAAAAGAAGGACGCGGCGCAGGCACGTGCGCACACTGCGGCTCGTAAGGCACAGCGCAAGGCCGCTCAGGAGCTTCGTGAGGCCGCTAATAAAACTGCCCGTACCCGTGGTGAGCCGACGGGTCATGAATTAAAACTAACCCAAGCCGCCGAGCGCAGAGCTAAGAACAACAAGAATCTACCTATAATAATAAGTCAAGGTGGAAATTATATCGTCAAGATTTCTGTTATTGACGAACATGGTACTACCATGATTGATGGAATTCGCCCATGCTGTAATGCAAAATCGTTCTACAAATGTAATCATATAGGAAGTTCTCTACCAAAGAGGCGTTTCTATCTAGAACCTCATCATATGTAGTTATAACCTCATCATATGTAGTTATAACCTCATCATATGTAGCAATCTAAACGATATAGATACATAAAACGGACGATTGAAGCTAGAAGCAATTTCGATTGTCTTGTATTCGGTTGCTCTTGTAGTAAAGGCTAAGATTTTGCTTCTAAAGCTAGAATGGATCGTAAGCCTCGTTGCGCATTCTGATACAGGTGCCACCTCGATGAGATTCATTCTAGCACTACCTCTGTAGCTCAGTGGATAGAGCAGCGGTTTCCTAAATCGCATGTCGCAGGTTCAAATCCTGTCAGGGGTACAAACACGTACTAAGAGAAATGAGGAAAGTAGTGGCAATTGATTCGAAATATGGAAGCGTAACAACAGAACGCGGAACCATTGCGGATGACGAACCAGTTGTAGTATTTCGAGCACAAGACAAGCTATTACCATTAATGTTACGGATCTACTATGACCTGTGTGATGAAGCAGGATCCCCTGATCACCATTTGATTGCCATTGACGAAGCTAGACATCTGATTGAGATATGGCAAGAAGTGAATACTACAAAAATACCATCTAGCGACTCATTAGATCCGAATAAGGATAAAGATGAGTGATGACTATCGAATTGCGCTAAGGTATGATGATCTCGGCCTCGATGATGTCGTTATAAACTATGTTGAGACATTCCGTATGGAACGGATGGATAACGATCGTATATGGCTGTGCTGCTACTTGACGGATGGTCAGGCGATTCACTTTGATATGTGGCTCGATAACGGAATAAATTATGTACGAAGCGCGTGAGCCCCTTCCGGAAGTTGTATACGAATCCAAATTAGAAGAGAATAAAGATGGATAATGAAGCACGTATGAAATTCGTTCGTCAAGTCTTCGATGTTAACTATGACGGATTTCGAGGAGCTATTCGCGTTGTCGATATGGAAATAATTCGAAAAATCGTTGATCGTTGGGAAGAAGATATTTTGGATACTCGTGAACTGGAAACACGATCGCCCACATTCTTTCCATCTAAGGAAAATATTGAATGGAGATAATATGACAACCTATATTTTAACCATCACTGATATGTCAGGATCCATGTCGCCTGTGGCGAAGGATGTTCGAGGTGGCTTCAATTCATATATTAAAGGTCTTATTGAGGACCAAACTGAATGCTTAGTTACGGCAACGTTATTTGATACTGATTTTGTAACTTTATGCATGAACAAGGTTCCAGCTGAAGTGCCTGAATTAAATAATAGTAATTATGTTCCGCCGGTTTTACCGCATTATTCGATGCGGTAGGCAAAACGATAAATGAATTCCGTAAATCTACCGTATTACAAGACGATGATAAAGTTCTTGTTGTTATCCAGACAGACGGCTTGGAAAATGCAAGTCAGGAATATGACTTTGATACGGTTCGCAAGTTGATTAGTGAGCTTCAGGCAACCGATAAGTGGACATTCGTTTATCTAGGTGCCGGGGCAGATGCTTGGAGTCAAGGTGTTGGCCTGGTTGGTGCAGCAAATACCGTTGGTACAACCGGAAGTGCTGCATCATATAATACAACATTTACAACGTTAAGGTCTGCCACAAAATCATATGCTAGTGGGCAGAGTACAGGTGCAGCGGTAGTAGACTTCTTTGAAGAAGAGCACAAGAAGGAACGAGAAGAATAAATGAATAAATATTTTATAAAAATTTCAACCGATTTGGAATGGATGGAAGTTCCCAAAGAAGAATACGTTAGAATCGAGCGTAATGCTGGATTTCATAATACAATGGATAGGCCAGATGAACCTGCTACAGCGGCTTTCAGAGGCATAACCGGCGTCGAAGGAAAAATCGAATATGATATTAATGACGCAGGACCCGAATGGGTACGTAAATCCATTTAACTCATAATTTGATTGGGCCGCAAGCATTAAGGTGATGCTCTAGACTTTTAATCTAGAGAACAGGGATCAATACCCTGGCGGCCTACTATAGTCAAATCGGGCTATAATACAATAAGGAGAAAACGACCACAAATGTCATTTGAATTCATTGCATTCATATTCTTTCTTATTTTAGCCGTAGCTTTTGTAAGTGTTGCGATTAAGGCGAAGCCAGATGAAGAAAGAAGTCGTAGAGACGATATTCCATGGAAATCTACCAGCAAAATTGTATCATTAGGTTTGGGATTCATCGCGGTAATTTTTCTATTCTTTGCATGTGCTTATCAAGTACCGGTCAACAACATTGGAATTGTTACTAGTTTTAGCGCTCCAACAGGTCGCGTAACAGGTAATGGACTAAAGTTTGTATGGCCGTGGCAGCGAGTCGCTGACTTTGATGCGTCTAGGATCACTGAAAACCATATTGGTGATTGGGATCATGGCTGTACGGTAGTTCGTATCGGTTCTCTTGCCACTGCATGTGTAGAAAATCGGATTCAGTGGCAGGTAGTAGGCGATCAGGCCCCGATTTTGTATAAGACATATAAGGGAGATTTTAATAACCTTAAGGCAAACTTTGTAGATCTAGAAATTCAAAATGCCCTAAATGCTACTTTTGCAACTTATAACCCATTGGCCCAAGTTGACATTCGTACTGGACAAACTACGTTCGATGGTGCTAAACTTGCAGAGGACATGAAGCGGCGGCTGTCTGAGGCAGTTGAGCAATTTGGCATTAAAATTTATACAGTTGCTATTCCCATTGTGCATCATGACGCCAAGACTGAAGAGAACATCAAGAAATTCCAGGATGTTGTTCTACAATCGAGAATTCTTGATCAGCAGAGATTGAATGCTGACAAGGAAAAGGCAGTATCGGACAAACTGCGTCCGGTTCTAACACCCGAATATGTCCAGAACAAGTGTATTGAATATTCTCGGGAGATGGGAATTGCGCCCGGTCTTTGTATGATGAATAGTGGATTAGTGAACGTACCAACGACAAAAGGATAGAACTTGAACATTGCGAGATTGATGAAAATTGTGGCAGTAGCATCTATCCCAATTTTATTGACGGTTAGTTGCGCTTGCACATCGGATAACACTGTTAAAAACCCAACAGCGAAGGACGTAGCAGATAATCGAAAGAATTATATACCAAAGAATGATGTCGAAGGTCACAATTACAACGCACGTCTCATTCAATCTGATGATCCATCAGCACTAATTTGGTGTACTGCATATCCATCTAATCCAAATGCAGCAGCATTTACAGTGCCAATTGCTGGAAAGTTAACATCAAGCAATAAGCGGCCTAAGCCAACTACTGAGGTCGATAACGGAGATAACAACACTTATCTATATAAGTACAATCCTGAACTGCCTGACGATCAAGGCATGTATGGAACAAGTTCTGAATATAGATATGGATATGACCCTGCCGGGAACTATCACGATTTTACAAATCTAGAAATGTATTGCACCAATGTTCCAGATGTGATTCAAAAACAGTCTACAAAGATTGATATTACCGTATCATCTGGTGTAGATTTGCATACGATTGATGCACAAGTTCAGACGGAATTAAAGAAGTGTAGGGCAAAAGATCCAAGGCCAGACTCACCATGTCCTGCTGCGGCGGCACTGCTAGGGTTGGTGCATAGTGGGTAGAACATTCGGACAAATGCATGACGATGAGTACTCGTCTGAAGTTGGGTGGTTTCGTCGTCAGACTCCAATTGGATTACTCTTTAAAACTATTGGAGTATTTCTGATTTTTGGTATAATATTTACCGTAATCGGATTACTTAGTGGTTGGTTTAGCACGGGTGCAAACATCATAAGTCCACAGCATGTCAGTTCTGAATGGGATTTTGCTTACACCTACGATAAGTCATTGACGGCATCGGCGCTGAATTGGTGTTCGGCTAAGAAGGCCGAAGATGCAGAGACAGATCCGGCTATCAAAGTACAGCGAGTTTCGCAAACATTAGCGCGAGAAGCAAACTACAATAGCATACAGGCTAGATACAATGCCGAACTTGCAAATGCTTTCAAGGCAAAGCTAGTCAAGCCACCTGATGTTCCGAGACAGGCTCCTACGCTATCTGAGAAGGTCGAACAGATTGGTTGTCTAAGATGACGTTAAAGCAGCTACTTAGGGAATTGGAGAGTCTTCTACTTGATTCAAATCAACTCAACACTGTTGAAATCATTAGTGAAAACGAGATCGCGGTGGAAACACAAGATGGCACCGAGTTTTTTGTCAAAATCGAAGAAGCGTAAGTGAGCGTACTCCAGGCTGTATTTGTTGCTACTATGATAATTATAGTAGCATATGGATACTACCTGTTACGAAAGTTTAGAGTTTTTAGACTTAAGCGTAAGATTAGACGCCAAGTTAGACGGAAATACAAGCATTTATATGATTAAAAGCTAGCTTAGGCTAGCCCAGGGACAGTGGCCAAGATGGTTAAGGCCCCATTCTTATAAAATGGTAATCGTGAGTTCAAGTCTCACCTGTCCCACATGACCGATAGATTGAGTTTAAGTTTAACCAAAGATGATGTAAGGGCACTCGTAAGTATCATAGACTTCTATTTCAACTATGCTCCGGTAGAGTTTAGATCTACGCTACCTGTAGATCTAGATCGGATAGTGAAAATACAAGAAAAAATGAAAAGTAGATCGAGGCATGAATGATCGGTAAACGATACAAGCTTGCGAATCTGGATTACCAGGACTTGCAGTTATTGGATCTAGCATTATCATACGCTATAGATAATTCTGGCATTCATCTCGATGATGATGAGAAAAAGAATCGCCTGAAAGTTATACTATCACAGGTCCTGTTAAAGAAGATGGGCAAATGAGCGGTAAGATAATAGGAAAATTGCATAAGTGCGATGTATCAGGAATCAGCAATAGAGAAGATAGAACTATTTGGCAGTGTGAGTGCGGTGAGTATTGGCTGCTCATGTATGTATATGGTGATGTAATGATACCCAGAAGGGTATCCAGTGATACCTTCAATTCTTGGAAGACGGAAAATAAGATTGAGAAGACATGAGTATTCCAGCTCAACAGCTTGGGTGGATGGCAGGAGTCATCGACCTTAAAGGAAGAATTGTCGAAAAACGAAATAAAACACGTAATACAAGACAGTTAACTTTATATGTTCAAACTAAAGAGCTTGCCGTGGTTCGCAAACTCTCGTCGCTTACTGGAACAAAACCGGAGATTTCTGAGTCGAGAGCTACCAAGGATTGGATGCGGCGGGCATGTAACGAACATTGTCCCGAGCCTCATGTGCATGTATGGGCAATGCATGATGAATATCCATTTCTTGCCAAAGGCGGAATAGTAAATACATCTAAGTGGACAATGACTGGCGCATCAATGGCAGTAATACTTCATAATGTGCTACCGTTCCTGGTTATAGATCGCGGATATACCGATGCCCTAGATTACGTAATGAACAGTGCTGTTTTCGACGGTCAAGGCGCCGGCGCAACAGTTAAGGCAATAAGAAGACTTATAGAGTTAGGTTGGGATCTTCCGGAACAATTCGAGATAGCGATGGAAAATTATGTTTCAAAGGTTACGTAGGTTTCTCGATTTATTTAATTACAGTTCATTAGATTATATCGATAAAATTCACGATAGACTCGATGAAGTCCAAGAGATGATTTATAGAATTAAGAATCCCAAGTGTATATGTCCAATAGTATTTATTCCAGATGACGAAACCGGGCGTAGCCTATATATCGACATGCTTGATCCGGAAAATGAATGTTCTATACATAAGATCAGCGTCTAAGGTATTTGCCTGAGATCATGGATCTGAAAATTCAAGTTCGAATCTTGACAGGCAAACTTTGGGCGGGCGCCCTGGATGGTAGGGGATTCTAGATTAACCTATTATTTCCCCCTCTCAAAATAAAGGATCTGCTGGTTACTTAGTCCAATTTACCGATCACGGGCTTGGTAATAGGCGTAACGGGAGGCCAGCAGGTCCGATTTAAAGAAAAATATGAAATCTAAGGGATATCTAATGACATTTACCGGACCAGAGAGATTATTAGTCCCAGGCAAGCTACGAGGATATCGGGCATGGATGCCAAAGCTACAACACCTTGATGTGAAGTCCTATTGGGATGCCCAGGATTGGGATCATATCCCATGGGATCATACTTCATGGGGAGAATATTCCTATCTAACGTCTGTCAACGATTATCGGATTAAGTGGCCAGTTACAAAAATAAAGGCTAGGTGCTTGTACGCTTCTGGAAAGAATCGTAATAATCCACACTTTGACCATCCTGCTCCTGCAATAGATTGCACTTGTGGTGTATATGGTGTTTATAATCCCACTAATATTTTTGCGCATTGTAGGAGCCCGTATGCAATATATGGATGCTTTGATGCGTGGGGAAAGGTAATATTAGGTGAAAGTGGATTCAGAGCCGAATATGCTAAAATTACGGCCATTTGTGGTAATAATACGCAAGGTTCACTACTCCGGCATATTGCCGGGCTATATAAGGTCCCGTGTTATCTGGGACTCAGATACTTAGAAACGGAATTTCCTCTACAAAATATCAATGCGATTCTATCCGAACCTAAACACGAGTCCGAACATGATATAATTAGTCGCAAATGTAGGTGTGGCTTGGTGTCGTATCAATCACAAAAAGAGATTGAATCGACGATGGCGGTTTCTTGTATTGTTTGTAGAAATTGTGGATATCGTATGCCATTGATTAATAGACTACCATATTAAGAAACTAATGAATTGTACTTGTAGCATGTAAGGAACTAAGGAACTAAGGATTGATTAGATATGAAAAGTGCTGCAGAAGTTACTATGGTTTGGCAGAAGGAAACGAAGAATACAGTACAGTTTAAGGCCGTCATAGATGATGAGACTTATCCGGTTGTTGATACAATTTACATCAGGAAGAGTTGGTGGAAAAGGCTTGGCGAGCCTGATAACCTATTGCTTATCATTGATGCTGGTGGTGGGAAGGAGAGCGAATGACGGATATGGAATCCTCTATACAAAGGTACCATGATGCTCTGCATGCGATGCAATCCGGTGTAACAGCAAAGATGGAACTTGATGGGGCAGAAACATCGCCAAAGCATCTTAGAGTTGGTGTAAATTCGGCAATGGTGGACCATTCGGCGTTAGTCGCAGTCCTCATGGCTAGGGGAATAATTACACAAGAAGAGTACTTCGAAGCGCTAGCGGAATCTATGGAACGTGAGCGTGATATGTATCAAGAAGAACTTAGTAGTCATTATGGAGCAAATATAACGTTAGGATAGAATATGGATTCAGTGCCTCTATAGTTCAAGGGATAGAACAACGGACTTCTAATCCGTAGGCTGTAGGTTCGAGTCCTACTAGGGGCGCAAGATAGAAATAGGAGGCAAAATGAAATGGATGAGGTATATATGGTACGACCTATTCCATAAAAGTTACGAAATACCCAAAGAAAACGTAGGGATACTTATACTAACATATAAGAGATTTTGGAGTAAACGGAAAGTAAGAGTTCTAATAGAACCTGATATTTATTTTCCGGAAGAATATGACCTGGGATGGATATCTGCTAAAAAATTGAAAAATCTAATGTATGATATTGGTGATCTCCCAGATGGAATAGCTCTCAGAAATTACTTAGAAAATTTTTTGGAAAGAGATGACTTCATGGTGTAGTTGTGCAAAGCCAAGCTTCGGTTTTGCATATTCGCATTATCTCAACTTGTGGGTAAAGCCATGCTGTCATCGGCCAACAAGAGCATTTGTCAATCCAGATGGAAGCTATAGGTCGATGCCGATTAAGACAAACGGTCCAGATATGGCAAGCCTTATTCGCCATTCTAATATGATTGAGGGAGTTGTTTCCCTTAAGGAAATTGATCAAAGTCTAGATGCATGGTTTTATCTTAGGATACGTAAGACTCTAACAACAGAAATAATACTAAGAGTTCATCGCCTAATTATGCTTAATTTCCTTCACGGACCGGAAATAGGCCAATATCGTAAGTGTAAGGTTTATATAACTGGGACTCAATCCAGAGTGGCAGATCCGAATGATATTCCAGATCTTATGGACGACTGGATCAAGTTGTACAATTCTGGTGAAGATCCAAAAATTTTACATATTGAATTTGAGAAAATTCATCCATTCATAGATGGTAATGGTAGAGTTGGTAGAATGCTTATGTGGCACCAACAGATGTTACAAGGCACACAACCGACGTTCATAAGGTTCGAGGAACGTGAAAACTATTATAATTGGTTCCATTAATGCTAAAATGATGGGATTCATTTTAGCATTAGGATTTAGTATCTTTTGTATACTATCAGCCCATGCTTGGTATATCAAGATTGCATATGTATATATCGCTATAATATCAATGGCTCTCATAATAATGGAGGTAAGAAATGAATATAGGCGAAATCATCAAAGAGGTGGAATTCGAACCGATCGAGATTCCTGAGCCCATTCAAGACCCTGAGCCGGTAGTTCCTGAAACGGAAAAGGAACCTGTTAGTGTCTGAATATAGCAATAAAGAAATAGAACTCATTCCTGGGGTACTCAGAGGATATAGAAGCTGGTTCTTGCGGGACAATAAATTAATGTCTATTGGTGGATATCCCATTAATATATGGTCCATAGGCGAAAATTTGGCGCATTGTCATTCTCGCTATTATAGGTCTACATCGAATTTTTATGAACGTTGTTTATATCATGACACTCTAGCTCCTGAACTTGCATGTAAATGTGGATTGTATGGACTGTATATGCCGCCTATTATACCAACAACAAGGATTCCTGTATTCGGGGTAATTGAAGCTTATGGAAGAATTATCCTTGGAACATCCGGATTTCGTGCGGAGAAGGCGAGAGTGGTTGCGCTTGCTCCGAATTTTACTTGGATTCGAGACGGAACTAAACTCGTTTCGGAATGTTTCAATGTTCCATTTTATGAGAGTTTAGATGAGCTCACTGAAGACTTTCCGACGGATTTAGAACAGATTAATAATTTGATTTCTAATGAATTCTCAGTGAGCTGATACTATGGATAAACAGACTACACATAGGGAGACAGTATATAGATTGCAGCGATTAGAAAGAGATATAGAAAACGCTAGAATAGATGCGGGAAGAGCATTAAAATCATTAATTCGCCTAGGTACAAACCCAAGCGATCTATCAAGGTTATTCGGGATGACTAGACCTAAGATATATTGGCTTATAAAAATATATGAAAGCAGTGAGGATGCAAACTCAAACAAGGGTTGAGGTAATCAGCCTGAAGAAAGCTCTTGAATATCTTGAGCATAACAAACTTTTTTCCTACGATAATACCGAACGTACTAACCGTCCGATCAGCATGACTTCTATCCAGCGTTATGCCTTTGACATGCGGCGGGGCCAGTGGAAATTAACTCCACAGGGCATCGGGTTTGATATTAATGGCGATCTTACCGATGGTCAGCAAAGATTAATGGCACTCGTTATGGCAGCAACCGAGACTGTTCGAGGACTTGAACCAGATCCCAACATTACATTTACCACTTTAGTGACTCGCGGACTTCAGCCTGATGTCTTTGATCATATTGATGTCGGACGAAACCGCACTACCGGTCAGATACTTGCCATGTCTGGAGTCCGCAATGGTACAACCTTGGGGGCAGCAGGCCGGATAGTTAGTCTATTCGATAACTACCCAGAGATTACTCAATGGAATAGGGCACTCATTACACCTCACGATATTCGTGAGCTTACACAACAGGAAAATCTCGGCGATTATCTATACGATGCGAACGGTGTCGGACGAGTTGGGATGATTATATCATCCGCAGTAGCGGCCATGCACGTATGCCATAGGGCGCTACCGGATGGTCCACACGAAAAATTTATCGACCAACTTAAAAATGGTGAATACGAAGATAGTCCTGAGAATCTCAAGGGCAATCCAATCTTCTCACTTCGCGAATATATGATCCGTAACTCTCAACACAAAACGATAAGGACTAGACAATCATTCAAGCACTTTTTCTGCTATATCAAGGGCTGGAATGATTATGTAAATGGAGTACGACGGTTCCAAATGAACTGGAACCGTAGTCAAGGTGTTATACGTCCAATTGGTTGGGCAGAAAATGCCCGATAAACAACCATTATTAACTATTCAGACAGCCGTCCAATTATGGGACATGCTATATTCTGAATCAAAACTTGTTAAGCCAATTGATCTGATTGGTATAAATTATCCACAAAATCAGCCAAGCGCGGATATTAGAATTTTTGATGGCTACATCAAAGCTACTGCAGCAAAGCTTGGGTTAAAACCGCTGCAGGCTACTCAGGTCGCAAAGCATCTTTACGACGTTGGAGCCATGACTAGATTATCTGCGTCGAACCGTATCTTACCCGGCATAATACAATTAAATTTCAGACCAACAATAACTCAGATTGAAAAAGTTCACCAGAAGCAAATTAGAGATACTCCAAGGGTACATCCGAGTCGTACAAATGTAATTCTGCAGCAACAAACCGATCAAAAGGCAAAAATAATAAATCTTACGGATGAGATAAAGCAATTGAGGCAAATAGTTGACGGCCTCCGTATTGCAGTAGAAGATATTAGATCGGTGGTGGCGGAGTTAGATGCCAGATACAACTCTGGAGGAAGCAAAGAGATGTCCTAGATGTGGCGAGCAGGGGCGCTTTGCCTCTGCTAGCCCCACAGGGCGGCGCGGCGATATGCTACATGTTTTTGAATGTCTAAATGCACGCTGCAAATGGTACCGTAAATCAGGTTGGGTGGTACAAGTTCGACGCGATGGTACCATTGTGCAGCCACAGGGTCATGATAAGAGCTTCAAGACTGTTGCTGATAGAACAGATGAATGGCAAAACTACTACCAGGGATTATACGAGCAGACATTGAGGAAGGATGAAGTCAGAGGTAGGTAACGATTTTACAAATGTAGATCAATGGGAAGATGATATTATATCGTGCGATTTTGTTGTTGATGAAATAATATCTCACTATGATATTGTGGATGACGAAAGCAGAGTATTTTTCTTTGATATTAGAGTAGATTTTGCATGTGCTTCTGCTTCATGGCCGATACCATTTAGATGGAATGACCTAGAAAATCTAGATAATATGAACGACGATGTTGTAGATTTTTAGGAAATCCATGTAACTATGATTTTTAGGAGGTGATAATAAGATGGAATTGTTTCCCTTTCAGCAATATTGGGTAGACACTTTTAAAACAACGAGATGCATTTTATTGGGCGACGACATGGGTCTAGGAAAAACGGTACAGGCCATTGTAATGGATTTGGAACGTAGGAACCTTCTTTTACCAAAAGATTCTCCTAAGACTCTTATTGTCACCCCGCTTGCTGTGGTAGGATCCTGGACGAATCACTGGCGAATGCTCGCACCGCACCTTAAAATATCAGTAATCAACAACAAAAACAGGACGCCGTTCGTGGATTCCGTTGTTAACGGGGATGCCGATGTCTATATCTGCCATTGGCAAGCTATTCGCTTAATTCCAGAACTTGCAAATAGACATTGGTTTCATGTTATTGGCGATGAGATACATGCTATTCAAAATAGAAAAACCAAGCAGTCAATAGCATTTAAGAAGATTAAAACGGACTACAAGACTGGGTTATCCGGAACACCAGCATTCGATAAACCGGACGATTTATGGAGTATCCTGAATTGGCTATATCCAAGATATTGGAGCAGTTATTGGCGCTACGTTAATGAATATCTAATTGTTGTAGAGCACACTGGATATAAGCAAATTGTTGGTATTCAAAATCCGGAGAAACTTCAGTCATTAATGAGCGGATTTTATCTTCGTCGCAAGAAAGAAGAAGTACTTCCGGACTTACCAGATAAATATTATACGGATATCGTTGTTGATTTAACTACGGAACAAGAACGTGCCTACGAGTCTATGCGTAAAACTATGATAGCCTGGTTGGGCGAAAATGAACGTGAACCTCTAACAGCACCGGTCGTGATCGCACAACTGACACGTCTTCAGCAATTTTCAGATGCATTTGCAGAATTTGACGAGGAGACAGGTCAGGTAAAACTCACCGAACCATCGAGCAAGCTCGATGCGGTGATGGAACTTATTGACGAAAGTACAGAGCCAGTAGTAGTATTTTCTCAGTTCTCGCAAATGATCGAGCTACTAGGAAAACGTCTGCAGAGAGCTGGTATTCCACATGGCCTTTACATCGGCAAAACACCTGCTAAGGAACGTGAAAGAATAATCGAAGATTTTCAGGATGGAAAGCTTAAAGTATTCGCTGGCACAATAAGCGCTGGCGGTGTAGGTATCACCCTAACTCGTTCATCGACGGTTATATTTATTGATCTTAGTTGGTCACATTCAATAAATTCCCAGGCTGAAGACAGATGTCATAGAATTGGCCAAGCGAATGCAGTCCAGGTAATTCACATTAAATCCGCACATACAATTGATAATTCAAGAGCCAATCAGATTCTCCTCAAGCGAGAATGGATCAAAAAGTTAATAGGAGACAATTAAATGAGGGCGGTTGCAGTATATGGAGCTGGTGATTCCACAACAGTGACAAAGGAATTCACGGGTTATAAAATAAGTATCCAAATATTTCCCGATGGGTCCAATAAGCGTGCGATGATACGTGTTTACAATAAAAAAGGCAAATCAACTAAAGACTGGATATGTTCAAATATATACGAGATAGAACTTTTTAAGCAAACTTAGTTGGTGGTAATTATGATTAGAGAAACTGATGCTTCAGTTGAACAATTAGGGAGATTGATTGAGCGGAGAGACACGGAGATATCGCGTCTGAAATCTGGACTGCGGTGGATCAGACAAGCATGTTTTGTGCATGTATGGACTCAGGCCGTAACACCAGATGATGTCAAGGACATTGCTGATTTCGCCCATGCAGTGATAGCCGAGGAATTAGATCCACCAATAATGGGCCTTGACGATTCATGGGATAAGTCTCTTGCGCGTGCAAAAGAATCCGCAAATAGATTAAAGGAGATAGTTAAATGAGTTTTAGGAAATCCAGCTATTCAGCGGATAATGGAGCTTGCGTAGAAGTAGATTGGGTAAAATCTAGTTTCTGCGTTCCTGGCGATTGTGTGGAGATAGGTGTGTGGAATAAATCTAGTTATTCAGGCGGTAATGGGAATTGTGTAGAAGTGGGGGCCTGGAATAAATCTAGTTATTCAGGCGGAGAGTGTCTTCAGGTTAGTGGAGATTGGTTAAAATCAGAAGCAAGTGCTGATAGCGCTAGTTGCGTGGAAGTTAATCGGCCTGAGGAACTTGCTATATTGGTGCGCGACAGTAAGGACCCGAGCGGACCTGTATTAAAATTCAACAAAGCCGAGTGGGAGGCATTCCTGCTAGGTGCTAAGGATGGCGAATTTGACATTAAAGATTAAAGTTATTGAACAACGAATCGTGGTATATATTCCAGATTTAACTTCCGAAGTATATCAAAGCAAAAATATTACAACAATCAATGATGCCATGGAGCTTGATAGAGCGGATGTAGAGAAGGGTGAAATAGATATTTCCGAACTCGGACATCCAGAAGTAATACGCTCATGGCATATATACGAGGATCCCATAGATGACCACTACCAACCCATATGAGCAGATTCAAGATTTCCCAATTGCATTTGAGACAATGCAAGAGCTTGGATTTACTTTGGTAAGTTCTAACATAATAGACGAACTTCGAAACATCCGCGCCTCGGATAATAGTGAATTATCTCAAATGGCGCGTGAGCTATTGGAGAAGTACTTCTATGATTACCAATGATCATTGGTATGATTTTCTTACCGAATTTTTTGGGTATGACAAGGTTTGGATAAAACACGTAACATCACATTGGAATCCAATGAACAATTCACCAGGCTGCGATTGCAGGTCTTGGACGAAATGTGATGAATGGAATTCCATTGTTGCCAGTAGAATTGAAGTTGTTAGTCCGGATATTAGTATTGATGAGCCAGTTGCAGTAATTACCACTGACGATATCTACAATCAAAAAGTAGTATTCCAAACCGATGGAGATTTTCATTCGGTAATTACGCCATGGTCCGATTCTGTAGTTGAAAATTTGAATAGTTATCAAACGATCGGTCTTGGCCACCCATATACATGTCCAAATTGTAAATATTCTCCAAAACTCATCGCTAGGTCTGATGGATGGAAATGTCCTAGCTGTTCATACACTCAAGGATGGGCACATGCAGTACATGGCGACGGTTCGTGGAAAGAGTCCGATAAGGCTATGATGGAGAAAATAGCCTTAGTTGAAGATTAGTATAGAAAGTGGCCCTATTTATGGAAACTCACAATATGGAAATATCTAAAGAACATCTGGGGCCACATCTTTGGCAATATCAGGTTGGGTGTAGCTGTGGTTGGACAGCTACACCCACCACCGATAGAACGCTGGCATTCAGAGAATATGGAGATCACGGACGTGATGCCTATGACCGTATGATTATGGAGAGTGAACGACAATCGTGATTCACGCTACAATTCATTATAAAGATGAATTTTTATATGGTAAAATATATTATGGCGCCAAGAACATTGAGGTGATTCTGAGATCAAAATGCGTTAAGGGCGCAGAACAAGAAATCACCAAAAGAATGCGCGTTATTGGTTATAAGCCTATTGGTAGATGGCATAATAAGGGATTCTACCTTATTAGAAGGTATATTCCAACGGAAGTGAAATGTGATTGATGTCCAATGGTACATACAAAATGGATTAACACATTCAGTTCATACCTCTGAACGGCGCGCTTTTAGAGGTTGCCGGCGCCGTTGGGATTGGTCATATAGGCAGATGTACTATCCAATGGTAACCCCACCTCCATTGGAATTTGGTGTTGCTTTCCACAAAGCGTTAGAATTATACTATACTCCAGAAACATGGCACGATAAGGAAACATCCGCACAACTCGCTCTTGTAGCGTTTAAGCAAACATGTGATGAGCAATTTAGAAATTATAAGAAGTTAAACGGAGAACCAAGTTACGATATCATTGAAGACTATAGTAGTAGAGTTACTCTTGGTCTTAACATGTTAAAGTATTATTTTAATGATGTCGCTCCGTCATATGATAGAAACTGGACACCAGTAGAGGTAGAAGTTCCGTTCGAAGTAGCTGTAATAGATCCAAGTATTAACGAACCATTAATGTGTAAATGCAATAGATGTAGGAGAAGGTGGACAAAAGCTGGCGGTAACGAGCCGTATCCGGATAATGTGTTAAGTCCTCATATCCAGAGTGATTGGCAAGGATTACCGGTAACCTATGGTGGCAGAATAGATGCCATATTCGAAGACGAGATAAAAAGACTATGGCTGGTCGATTGGAAGAGTGCCAGTAGAATCCTAGATGAAGATAAAGAATCATCATTCCTCCAACTTGACGATCAAATTACCTCATACGCTTGGGCACTATGGACCATGGGAATCAAGGTAGCCGGATTTGTTTATGTAGAATTTAAAAAGGCATATCCTCGCTCACCTGAGTTGTTAGCTCGTCCCTACAAGGGTAAGCGATTCAGTACTAATAAGCAATTCATGACAACGCCAAAACTTGTAAAACGGACAGTAAGTAATGAAGATTATGAAGCGTATGTTATGGGATATTATGACGATTATTTAACATGGCTGCAAGATGAAGGGCCAAAGTTTACTCAACGCCATCAAATTCACCGTAACGAGACAGAACTTAGAAATGCCGGCATAAACATTGCTTTAGAATGTATGGATATCGTTCAGGACCCCAGGATATACCCACAACCGGGGCGGTTTAGCTGTCCTACATGTTTATTCCAACAGCCATGTATTAGTGCCAACGACGGCGGCGATCCGCAGTACTTGTTAAATGAACTATTCGAACGGCGTGAAAAGCATTACTATGAAACTGAATCCCCATCTACGGAATAGATATGGAGATTCCTGAAAGTGAACATGGCAAAAGAAGTACCTATAATAAATATAAGTGTAGATGTGATAAATGCAGAGCAGCGAATACGGATTACTTACGGTTATCGCGTATTAGAAAGCTAGCCAAACTTACCGATGATTCACATTTGCACGGAACGCGAAATGCCTATATGAACATGAAATGTAGATGTGAAAGATGTAAGAAGGCGAATACTGAATATCAGCGAGCCAGAAGGATCCGGCTTAAAGAGAAAAGAATAGATAAGTCTAACTTAACAGAAAGTTAAGAGATGGAATATGTAATAGTGATTCAACCGAGCCCCATTGATATTCATTTGACATTCGAACATAGAGACGAATTACGCGATCTTTACGATAGCCTTAGATGTTGGCAACCTCATGATGGTTGGAGCCCAGCGGCCAACAAATTCTTTAAGTGTATAAAGGAAGCTATAGATGAAGACGAAATCTAGTCAACGAAATAAAACAATAATTGCTCAGCGGGTAGAAATAATACGTAATGGCTATTGTACTATCTATTATTGCTGTTGTGATAATCCGGAGTGTGAAACTATAACTGCCGCCATAAAAGATATCGAGCCAAAAAATATCAAACGATCAGAATTCGTAATGGAATATAGGTGACACCATGGAAACCTGTACATGTACTCCCATTGCGGATGCATTTGTTAATGGAAGATACTATAAGCAATTTAGAATTCCGGAAAATGGGTGTCCAGAACATCCATCAATATGCAATTTCCATTGGGACGATCACTGCTGTGCAAGAAGTGCTGTTTACGAACAAGAACATGAACATTTTTGCTGTTGCGGCATGAAATATGTTGACTCCCGAGCAAAATCACAAGTCTAAACATTCTGGCGAATTTGACATTTGCTGGCAGTGTGGTCGGAGTAGAGAAACTTGTAACAGAAAGATAAGATTTTCATCCGTTCAGGAAGCAGACGATTGGGTAAGGGAGTTAAATGCGGCTAAAGCATATCATAATCCTGTTATCAGGTATTGCTGCCGTTGGTGCGGCGGCTGGCATATGGCACGTGCGAAGACTAAGATTCAGCGTGGTAGAGCTGAGCGACAACGAAGAAAATGGATAACATCTTTATTTATAAACGAGAATAATAATGAGACGTAAACTAAAAATTCGCAGTCATGGACGTCGTGGGTATACCGTTCATGGTTGTAGGTGTAAAATTTGTACTGCTGCAAATACTAAAGAAAAGCGCCGTCAACGCCTACGATCTCATAAGACCACATTGAATAACGATGATCCTCGACATGGAACTCGCGCCGGATATTTCGACTTTGGATGTAGATGCGAAAGATGCGGCGAAGCTGGTATCTATTGTAGGAATATATGGTGGACTAGGAAAAGATTTAAGCGGGAAGTACATGACTCTCATACACCGGAATATAGACAATATGTAGATCCAACCTTATGCTATTGCATATCCTGCAATGAGCTGCTATTTGACATAGAAGATGGACTCACTCAAATTGCAAAAGAGGTATGCAGTGCAGGAATTGGAGTTGGACCCATTCCTTGATTGTTGTGGAGAGTGTGAACTATATCCAGATAATAGTTCATGTTTTTGTGAATTCTGCGCGGATTGTGATAGTTGTTTAGAGCATGATCCATGCGATTGTAATGAGGAGGATGATGCATAGAGCCAAGGGGAATATCGACAATACTATTGGCAGTTTTGTTGTCGTATCATTTGATGACTTCGATCCGCCAATATATCCAATGACCGGAGACAAAGTGACTTTCGTGGATGAGTCCTCCGGTAAGGAATTCCTTACTAAAATTCAGATTACTCATTGGGGCAAGAGATTAGTTTATTTACGAATTGATACCAATCAATAGGGCTCGCCAGGTCTTGACAAGCAAACCGGCATGCGATACGATGTCCTAATCAATCCGATTTATTTTAAATGATGCTACATATTCGGACAAATCGGGACAAAAGGGAATAATGTGTCGTTGGCTACTATTGCGGGTTTAGAAATTCGTAGAGTATCTCAAAGGCAGAATCAATTTAATATGTTAGTGTATGGCGAATCTGGGTCTGGAAAAACTACACTAGCCGGTTCTGCCGATGCTGTGCCGCAGATGCGACGTGTCTTATTCATTGACATTGAGGGCGGCACACTCTCACTCAAGGCAACATATCCAGACGTTGAGGTTGTCCGTGTAAAATCCTGGCAAGAAATGCAGGAAGTCTACAACGAGCTTTATGCTGGAAACCATGGGTTTAGTACAATAGTAATTGATAGCCTTACTGAAACCCAGAAGATCAGTATGGATCGCATTATGAAAAAAGTTGTGGACGAATATGAAGATAGAGATGCTGATGTTCCTGGAATCCGTGAATGGAACATTAACATCGAACAAACAAGAAAATTTGTAAGAGCATTTCGCGACCTTCCCGTAAATACGATTTTTACCGCATTAGTAAAAACAGACAAAAACCTGAGAACCGGAGCGATTAAACGAAAGCCATCTTTGTCTGGTAAGGTAGCAGACGAGGTAGCTGGTTTCCTTGACATCGTCACTTATTTATACCTTAAGGAGATAGACGGAACAAATACACGAATGTTATTATGTGGTCAAACGGAAGATACGGTTGCTAAAGATAGAACTGGTAAATTGACCACTGTAATAGCCAATCCAATAATGTCTGAAATCTGGAAAGCGGTAAGAGAAGGATCGCCAAATGACGTCTCCAATGTCAATGAGAGTTAATCTAACATCAGAAGAAGCAGAGTCGCGAACTTTAGACCCTTTGCCGACTGGTAAATATCTTTGCAATCTCGTTGACGGACAAATTCGAGAGGTAAAGCCAGGACGCAAGCACGTCGGAAAGCCATTCTGGAGTCTTCAATTCGTTGTGCAAGAGGGTCCACATGCAGGACGTAATATTTTCGCAACCGTAATGCTCTTCGAAGGCGCACTTTATTCGTTAGTGCAGCTACTTCGTGCATATGGGTATGAGGTCAATGGACCCGGCGAATTACAAGTACCATCACTTGATGATCTCCTTGACAAGAAGGAATCAATCTACGTTCGTGGCCAAAAGAAGCCTGCGACTTCGGCCAATGGTAACGATCTGCCCGAGAGATTTGAAGTAAAGGGCTATACTGTGGCATCCAAGGCTCAAGGAGCAAGCGCAGATAGCTCATACCTCCCATAAATAAAGCTTATGACTGCCTATAACTATATAAGTTATAGGCAGTTATTTTTTGCGGAGGGAGGCAATGCATGGCAAATTACGCCTCGTTCCGGAATGTTATTGAACATACCGTGCAACAGCGGCGTGACTTTTTCAGATTAGTCTTCGGCGAAGAAACCGGATTTGTTTGTATTACGTACATCAGCCATCTTAGTAAGAAGGCTGGAGAATATTATTATGAATATCCTGTTCATCTCAATAGAATGTGCAAAGATATTGATGACAATTGCCAAAATCTTATACATGCATACTTTGGCATTAATCTTCTAGAGAATCCAAAGCGTAATAGAGATGAATCAAATATAGTTAAATCAACAGTCGCCTGGTGTGATCTCGATACTTGTAGTCCATTATTGATGCAGGTAGATCCAAGTATTGTTATCCAGACATCGAGAGCCAGATGGCAAGCCTTGTGGAGATTTGAGGAAACTCAACCCGTTGAGGTTGCAGAGGATATATCCCGAAAGATAGCATATTTCCACTCCGATCAAGGTTCAGATAAAGGATGTTGGAACAGATCAAGAATTCTCCGCATTCCATATACACCCAATTATAAATATGGCGACATAAACACCGCCCCAGTGGTTATAGTCACAGCCACATCTCCATCTCTTTATAGGCCATCAGACTTCAAAGTCTATCCGGAAATTGAGGTATTCAAAACATTCAAGATAGAGTTACCACATGCAGAAAATCTCCCAGATGAAGATCCTGAGGAAATTTTAAAACGCTATAGTAAATCATTACCAGTAGATATCTTCGGCAGAATCAGAGATATTCCAAATCGAGAAGAAGACTGGTCAGAAATACTATGGAGTATTGAAAAATGGTTTGCAGAAGCAGGATTAACCCAAGAAGAAGCATTCAAGGTATTATGGAATGCCGGATGCAATAAATATAAACGAGATGGAAGACCGCAGGAAGATCTGTGGATCGAGATACGAAAAGCATATCTGGAAGTCTTACAAGAAAGAGATTTAATACCGACTCCCACAGCAAAGATACCAGAGATAATCAGTGAAGAAGAAATAAAAGAGGCACAACTCCGCGAAACTTTTGTGGAAAGATATATCAAGTATGCATCAGGAGTAACTGATGCGGCGGTTCAATATCATCAAGCAAGTGCTTTCATTATTCTTAGCTCCATCATCTCAAGTAATGTGTACCTTCCGACATCATTTGGTACGATTAAACCAAATTTATGGTTTTATATATGTGGCGACTCCACCGTAACGCGAAAAACTACAGCGATGAAGATAGGCAACAGGCTATTACAAGAGGTAGATTCTGATGCAATATTCGCAACCGATGGATCACCAGAAGGAATAATAACTGCATTATCTAGTAGACCAAAACGGGCATCGGTATATCATAAGGATGAATTTACTGGTCTCTTGGATTCTATGATCCACAAAGAATACATGTCTGGTATGGCTGAAATGTTCACCAAATTGTACGATGGCGATGATTTAAAACGGATATTAAGACGTGAAGAGATTAGAGTAACTGATCCCGTATTTATTATGTTTGTTGGTGGACCCAAAACGAAGACGCAATTAACTATAACAGAAGAAATGATCAGTAGTGGATTTATACCAAGATTTGTCTTCATTACTGCTAATCCCGACATTCAAAACGTGAGACCAGTTGGACCTCCAATCCAAGAAGATTATGAAGCTAGGGAGTCGTTATTAAACGAACTTCATGTTATCAATAAGCGCTATAACGAACCAGTCATATTCTCTGGAATCGGGAAAAATGCTCCCTCATTTGAGGTAAAATTAACAAGAGAGGCTTGGATAAGATATAATCAACTAGAAACAATATTGACATCTAATGCGTTGGAATCCGGATTACTTCACCTAACACCGGTATATGATAGACTTGCGAAGTCGACCTTGAAGTCGGCAGTTCTGATTGCTGCTTCCAGAACTCTTAATGGTTCGGTAACCGTAGAGCTTGCAGATCTCATACATGCCATTTACTATTGTCGTAATTGGTTTAAATATGCAAGCGAGATAGTAAATAATGTTGGAAAGACTAACGATGAGAGAATGATAGATTCTCTCATGAATATGATCTCCGATACAGGAGACCTAGGAATTCCAAGATCCGAGCTTATGCGGGTTTTTCATTTAGATTCCAAACGGGCTGATCTATTGTTTACTACAATGGAACAGAGGGGACTAATTAGAAGATTAAGCTGGAGAAAAGAATATAGATATGTGGATAACATGAGGTGAATAATGTCCTATCTTGGGGTGAGGCATAAAAGAAATGCTATCACCATAGAGATAAAGCTACATGGTCCAGGAATACCAAACGTTGAAGTAACAAAATTAAAAGATTTCATGGATGTTGAAATAGAACCAGCAGCGAGGGAATCAAGAAAAAATACAGCCATATTTTGCTCAATATTGGCCGGAAGAGCCATAGAGCGCTTTGGTAACAATGACGATGTTGTCTGGGCCGAATGCATAATAGATACTGGTGAATATTGTATGGGCGCCGTAAAGGAAACGTCATTATGAGTAGTCATTCGTATGCGACATCTGCAAGGACATGGACCGTTACCGACACACCATGGTATAAGAAGTATCGTCATAATTCCCGTCATAGCATGCCTAATCATCTAGTTACGCTAATTTGGGAATTGGTATTTCAAGCCGGTGGTCTGGCTATAGAAATAGAAGTTGGACTTAGATCTTCTATAAATAAAATCAAGAGTAAAATCTTCATATTCCCAAAACTATAAATTAGCGAGGTATGGTGAGGAAACATCCATTAGCTGAATGCGAAAAATGTCCGTTTGCCGATGCCCCTTACGTGCCAACACAAAATCTTAATCCAAAGATTAAGTTGGCGGTAATTGGTGAAGCTCCGGGTGCATATGAGGCACAGCGTGGAATTCCATTCACCGGACCGTCGGGTAAGCTTCTAGATCAAGTACTATCCAATTATGGATATAACCGTAACGAATTGATGGTGAGCAATATTTGCTCGTGTCGCCCAGACAACAATGACGATCCGCCGGCAAGCGCCGTGCGTGCCTGTGCACCACGATTGGCCCATGAGATCGCCGCTGCCGGCATAGAACAGATCCTTGCCCTGGGTGGTACGGCGGCCACCAACCTTATTAACACGAAGCAAAAAATTACCAAAATCAGGGTAGGGCCGCCGCAGCCATATAAGAATGACGAAAGTATTGAAGTTGTCAGTACCTGGCATCCAGCATTTTGCCTTCGTACTCCGGATTCATTCATTGATTTCGTCAATGATATTAGAAAGCTAGAAAATGCCTCCAGAGCACCTTACCTTAAACCAAGATACGCAGTACCTCTCACTGAGGCTGATATTAGAAAAGCAATCCAGCGATTGTCAGAGCTGGAAGGACCTATCGTTATTGATATTGAAACTGGCTTTGACAAAGACACGACTGTCGACCATGCAGAAAACTATAATCTGCTCTGCGTGGGAGTCTGCTTTGCAAGCGGAAAGGCAATCGTATTCCCTGGAGATCTCATTAGATCGGGCGCCACAGGCGACGATTTCGGTGAGTTACTACGAAGAAAATCAATTATCGCTCACAACGGAAAATCAGACTTAGCTGGCTTATATCCGCACTTTGGCGAATTAGAACTATTCGCCGATACCATGCTGCAACATTATACGTTGGATGAAAGACCAGGTCACCATACATTAGAAGAACTTGGAATTGAGATACTAAATGCTCCAAATTGGAAAAAAGAAATCAAGGAATATATACCAAGAGGCGGCTCTTATGCTGACATACCGCCTGATAAATTATATGCTTACAACGCCATGGACGTCTGCGTCACATGGGATTTATATTGGCACTTCCTGGCCAATATGGATGAAAGAGCACAAAAAGAACACAACTTTCTGATCGCCGCGTCTAATACACTTAGAAAAATTGAACGAAATGGTATCACATTTGATGTTGAATACAATGAAGATTTAAATAAAAAATACAGTGGCGAATTGTTTAATATTCGCACTGAAATTGAAGAAACTGCCGAGAGGCCAATTAATCCAAATTCCTGGCAACAGATACTTCGCTATTATTCAGACAGCGGATTGACCTTAACTTCTACCGACGCGGACACACTAAATGCGGTGCTGCCATATATGCACGGCAATCCAAGAGCCTTCACCGAGCTATTACTGCTCCACAGGCGCAAGGCAAAGGAATACGGCACTTACGTAAAGGGATTAGCAAAGCGAGTACATAACGGAAAGATATTCACTACATATTCGCTGCACAGTACGACGTCGGGTCGGCTTTCATCAAAGGCGCCTAATCTTCAGAATATTAAGCGATCCAAATCTATTAAGCGACAATTCACGGTTGAAGATGAAAACAATGTACTAATTCAAGTAGATTATAAACAAGCCGAAGGGCGAGTTATAACGGCATTGGCACGTGATGAATACTTAGCGGTATTGTTTAGTGATCCGACAAAAGATATATTTAATGATTTCTGTGATCAGATTTGGGGATTGAGTAACTGGGGGGTAGAAGAAAGAGTTAAAATTAAGACCGTATTTTATGGTCTTGCTTATGGTCGTGGTCCAGTTGCAATCGCTCAAGAGCTCTCTATATCAGAGGCAGAATCCCGTGAACTTGTTCGCAACTTCAAGGCGCTCATACCGGCGACGGTGGCGTGGCAGGCATCGGTCACCCACACTGTATTATCAGGTAATGATCTCATTACACCGTTTGGTAGGAAGAGATCGTTCTACCTGATTACAGATTCTAATAAGGCAGATGTGCTCAATGAAGCATTATCATTCCTGCCACAATCCATTGCATCTGACATATGCCTGACCGCAGCCATAGATCTCGAACGTATGTTGCGTGGAGTTGCAAAACTTAGACTTACTGTTCATGATGCCCTGTACGCAGAATGCCTTGAAGAAGATCAAGAAACCGTAATAGATATGATGTGTAAATCCATGACGGGCGCCGGTAACCAGTTTACAGATTACGTTCCATTTACTGTTGACGTCAAAGTTGGAAAGAATTGGGCGGAATGCTCGTAATTAATTATTCTCTCGACTATTCGGAACTAGTGAACATCATTAATATATTTGATCGAGGAGAATATAAGTGATGTGGATGTGGTATTACTTCGCTGGTAGATATTCCCGCAATGCTGAATTACGTAAATATCGAGATGAATTAATATCAACATTTCCTAATGCACGAGTTATATCACGATGGATCGATATACATCAGGATATAACCGGAGGATTAACAGCATCCTTTACACCGCAAGAATTAGCGGCAGACCCGCAGGATGCTGGAAATTTGGCAGTCACGATTTGAACGATCTTATGACCGCAGGTGCAATTGTATCCTTCACTGGCAACGGCGGCAAGGGCGGTAGGCACATAGAACATGGTATCGGAATCGCACTGCATACGTTCAATAACATGTATCGTATCATTGTAATCGGTGAGCGGGAGAATATATTTCATTGCCATCCGGCAACTGAAATCTACGCAGATTGGAACGAATTTCTAGCTAGCGAGATACAAAGATTATCATGATTACCTTTGATAGACTTTATTCAGTAACAAAAATAAATGATGGCGAAAAGGAAAAGGATTACTATTATCAAATCATCTCGCAGCCAACAAGATACTATGTTATTGCGTGGGCGTATCATCACCTGTGGGAACGACCTAGCACACCCATAATGTTAGTTCTAGAAAAAATACATAAGAAGATATTTGGAGGATACTTAGGTTATATACCACTGACATGTCGTCAGGATTTAAGGTGCTATCGCCTCCACCAAAAGAAAAGGATCGTGCTATATGATACGTACGACGATACTAAATAGCGAAGATAACGATTTGAATACTATCGACAAAGCCATCGAATGGATAATGGATATGTACCTTAGAGAATTCCGAATGCTCGACGAAGTTATGATAGAACTTGTAAGAAGTAGAGAGAAAAGGGGATGGAGCGCAATAATAAGTGGTTCCATAAAGGAAATTAAATGAAAATTGTAACAACTATAGAAGATCTTGGATTATGTCCAATCTGTAATAAACAAACTCACATGATTCTTACTTGCCATACATTTTTCCAAAATGGGCACTGGGCTGCGTGTATGCCGTGCGATTCGGCATGGGATATTCATTGTGAGGATGAAGATTGCCTGTGGCCCGGATATATCTGGGGGCTCAATCCTAAAAATCCACGATCTAGATCAAATGAAATGAATAGGCCAATATGGCTAATAGGAGATAACCCTCCATATCCATAGGAGTAAATGCCTATGAAAACAGAATGGAATTGGGAGCCAGCCAGAGCACAGAGAGTGACTGTTATAGTTGCAGATGCTCCACAATTCCCTCAATATTGGGCACGTCCATATATAGGACAAGAGAGGTTTGCCGTAGAGATTTATCAAAACGGTCAAACGTTCTACATAGACAATGAAGATGGCTCTGGTTGGGATAAAGTAACCAGCGGCGGGCCGTGGATGGGACATAGAAATCTAGAAATCAAGCAAATTATATCTAGGATGCCTAATGAATGGTAATTCCTTTATCCAGAAAAATTTGCGATGACTATCTATAGAATCGTTTTTCAGGAATCCAGGAAGAGAATCTTAGACAACGACCATCCAAGTGCTAGCGTAATTCAAGAATTGATTACTACCGATGAGGCGAGTACCGAAGATGCAAAAACTGCGGCAAATATACTTCGCTCCATAGCCAATAGATTGGATCCGAGCAAGGGTGCGATAAATGTGGAGTAAGAAATTTTGGATGGATTTGGCTGAACGTGCAATCAAATCGTTTGCTCAAGGAGTACTTCTAAATTTAGGTGTAAGTGACACCGGCCCTTTTAATATATTTGAAACAACCTGGATGAACTTAGTAGGGTTCGGTCTTGGTGCAATGACATTGTCAATATTAATGTCTCTTGCTTCGTTGAAGGTTGGAGATAATAGTTCTGCGAGTCTAGTGAAATGACATATTCTATTAATGGTGAAGATATATTGTTAGATTGTTCACAATGCAAATGCTGTACTTACAATCTCAGAAAAAGAACAAAAAATAATTCAAATTTACGACATCATTGTTATAGGTGTCATATGTCGATGTCTGTCGAGGAAATATGCGGATGTGGTGATTGTCTTAATAAAGCATTACATATTGAACAGGTAGGATGGCAATGGAGGATACCTCCAGGAACTCCATGAGAATATTATCGCTGGACCCAGGAGCAACAACAGGATATGCGATATATCAAAACGGCCTAATTAATGCTGATGAATTAACTCTGCCCAAGTCCTTATACCCACACTTCACATTATCTAATTTCATTAGGGATGTGAATCCAAACATTGTCACATTTGAAGAGTTTCGATTCCGTCAGGGAATGACTGGCATTGTCCTGACGGCAATCGAGATGATCGGGGTTATCAGACTCGTTGCACAAGAATCCAGTATCAATATTGATTCTATTTCATCTATTTCATCATCTGAAAATAAAGCGTTTTGGAATAATGAAAAGTTAAAGGCCATAGGATATTATAAGCGAGGAGTATCCCATGGCATGGATGCTGTAAGAGTGCTGTGTGTATGGTTAATGAAAAACGATAAAAATTGGTTCAATGAAAAAGTGGAACTATTACGTAACTAGTGCGGCTACTGATTCACCAACTATGGAAATTACTGGTGAGGATGTATCAATCCATGATAGTATAGGAGCGGGCGTATATATTACATCAATATCAATTCTGTTGCCTATATATGTAGTGGGACCAAATCTTTCCTCGGACTTGATCGAAAATGGTAGTATTATTAATTGAAGGAATCCGAGACTAGTTACGGTTAATCCAAAACGTTCCTCAGACTGAATTGATGCTGCTGTTATTGTTACCGAACCCGCAGTTAATACCGATACACCAAATTTTTCGGATGGTCCAATCGGTGTAGCCGTTATTATCAATACAGTATTAGCATTCCCAAACTTTTCTTCTGATCTTATTGGGAATGCAATAAGATTCTGAGTTATTGAACCATTCCCAAATTGTTCGGCAGATGTAATACTAGCCGCTGCAACGTTATATGTCGCAGATACTAGCGTATTGCCAAATCTTTCTTCAGATACTATAGGAATCGCACTTATTGTATATATTGATGTTATTGATGAATTACCAAGTTTCTCTTCCGAATAAATTGATATACCAAGTACGCCCTGAGCTAGTGATGAACTGCCGAACCGCTCTGCTCCGGCTATGGATGCAGAAGTTATAACTGAACTAGTGAATGTTATACCAAAGCGTTCTTCTGAGCCTACGCCAACAGCTACAATATTCTGTGTAATTGATGAACTACCAAATTTTTCTTCAGACGTTATAGCAAATGCAACGATAGATTGTCCAACAGCAGCGCTTCCGAATCGTTCTTCGGATTGTACAGCAAAAGCAGTAACTGTATATGTTGTCGATACAACAAAGTTTCCAAATTTTTCCTCAGAACTAATGCCTGGTGTAGTAATTGCTTGAGCGACTAGCGTATTGCCAAATTTTTCTTGAGACACTATGCCTGGAACACTTATGGCCATAGCTACTGCAGTGAATCCGAAACGCTCTTCGGAAGTTATGCCAACAGCTACAAGATTTTGCGTTATGGATGAGCTACCAAACTTTTCCTCAGATGTTACAGCAAATGCATTCAGATTCTGATCTGGAGGACCGGACATAGCTGAAGGACGCAGCAGCCTAGTGCCTAAACGACTCGCAGGCAGCGGTTGCCTAGTTGGTGCGCGACGAACAGCAATTGCCATAGTTTAGGCGTCCCAGCTCCAATAAACATCGCTAATCTGACCGGTACCGGTCATTGGCATTACTGCTACGCCATTGGCGGTACCAGAAGGAACTAATAGACCGCGTCCACCAAACGTCCATATGATACCCGATCCGATGGATGCTCCAATTGATGCACGTCGTACCTCGCCAGCCACGAGCGTGGGCGCAACCGTATGAGTATCTCGTGGATCGCCTTTGGCAGTAAAGTTGACGTCATTCTCTTCGTATACCACTGTTTGGGCAGTACCCTGAGTTCCAGCAGTACTAACTCGTTTCAGCGAGCATTCGAATGCAGTGGTTGTGGTGTTTGTTATGCCAACTTCTACCAGCCATAGGCCACCAGTCGATGAAGCATATAAGCTGGCCATAGGTAAGGTAGATGATCCAGCACCAGTTGTGCGATATCCGGCTGACTGGCGCATTACTTATCCTCCAAGAAGGGTGGATGGATTTGTCGGAATGTACGGTGCTGACCATGCTGGATTTTCAATTGGTCTTGGCGAACGAATAGTTGGGTGCGTTGGTTCCGCAGCGGGGGGCTCTTCCCTGAGGGCAATTGTCATTAGGGCCTTAAAATTTGCGGTTAATGCAAGGGTTGCGGTCATTGCACCTGTCGCACCAGCGCTAGCCATCTCTCCGGATGCCATTCCAAAACCGCCCCCTAGACCTGATGCGGTATAGTTGTCCATCTGTTCGGTAATATTGGCTAATGTCGCATCTGCCCATCCTGAATATGCAGCTGTAGACGATGATCCGTCTTGACCTGTACTCACTGCATATAATACTAAACAATTCGAAACTGTTGTGGTAACACCGGGAATGGATACAGATGTGTCGGCTACCAACTCAGTGCTAGTTCCGAGTACATCCCATGGGTTGCCAGATGTAGCACACCCACGTACTATAATCATTCTGCCAATATTGTGATCACCTGCATCGGCAATAGATGGCGCAGTATCCCCAGCCTGTATACGTCTCCAAATAGCCCATAGGCGCGTCACGGTACCACTAGATACAGTAGAATTCGTTACCGCAGACCATCCGCTTGGAGGAGTAACAGTATCTGTATTTTCTGTTTCGCAGAATGTAATTGCTATATCATTTGTAGTGGCGGTATAGCCAGACGGAAACGCCGGAGTAATAGCTGCTTGTCCCGCCGCAGCGGAGGCGCTAACTCCAATAACGGTTGGCATTCCGGCCATACTATACCGCCTTCCACATTAGTCTGGAATAAGACCATAACTCAAAAGATTTCCTACACCATCAAGATTAAGATCAACGGTCCAAGTGGAGTTTGTGGCAACGTAATGGTTGTTGTCTGTGCCATCCACATTCCATGAGAAAGTGGCACCCTTGCCATTATTAGGAGTGGATACCAAGAATCCTAATGCAGAACCACTTGTAGGATCCTGGCGCAAAATCGCACGATGCACTCCATTTAGAGAATCATATGAATCGGATACTACAAATTCTACAGGTGGAGCCCATGCAACTTCGGCAAGAACTGCATGTATCCCAACATCTGGGTTAGCATCGGTCGAGAATCCAAATCGCAATGAAAGAGCATCAAGGCGCGTCTTAGTAAGCTGCCACAGACGGGCGATAAGACCATTATTTGATAGCCTATGCATGCCGCAGATCCACAAGGTTGCCGAAGAATCCTGACCATGATCTGCTACCGTACTATCAAATAGGGTATTTGAGCCGTCGACAGCCTTGATGCCTAAAGTAGCTGCCGTTCCAGATGCTGCCCAAATAGGAACATACCAACGTATTGCCTTTGGTGACATAGTTTGCCCAAGATTTAATGTATCCATTGGAATGTCTACATAATCACTTGAGGCTGCAGTGATTTGCATAATACCATCCGCGGATGCACCAACAGTAGGCGGCATATCATCTATAGAACTGCGCGCAGTAGTTGCATTCCATGCCGTACCGGTACCATTGCTTGAATAAGTTTGGAAATTAGCAGTAGTACCAGAAATGGTGGGTGTCCCAGTCTGGTCCGGTAATACTGGTGAAATTCTCCTGTCACCCAGAGGATACGGCCCAAGTTGTTTGCATACAAATACATCGTCGTGGTATACAGTTACGGTTCGAGCAGATTTCGAACCTATTACTACTGCGCTTGGCATACTATCCGTCATGCCAGTAGCGCTGGCTTGCGTTTGACTTACGGGTGAAGTTGCTGAATCAAGACTATCGTAGCGGATCTGCCAATCGCACGTATGGGTAGTAGATCGGGAATAATATCGCATATTGATTTGGACCCATTTATCCGCAGAAATGGTAGCATCTGATAATTGCTCGGTGCCAGTACCTACTTTTACACCAATTTTTTGGCTGGAACTGCGATACCAAATGGTCACTGAGTTACTAGTTGAACCTGCTTCAACAGAAAATAGCTCAACGTCACTGCCAGGAAGCGAGGTATCAAAATAAAAATGATCTAAAGCAGTAATGGCACAAGTTGCTGGATTAGCAACATTCGGCTGCCAAACACTCAGCACTCCAGTATCAGTCCACGCCACCCATTCGGCCGCTGACGTAGAAGAAAGCTTCAATGCATAATTACCCGTACGCTTAAACGTCGATACTATTTCAGGGCTGCCCGCTGAACTATCAAATGGTCCAGTTCCAGCAACAGCGGTACTAACTGAGGTTAGACCGGATGTAGTTCCCATTTCAAATCCAGTCATAACATCAAAGATGGGCGCGTGCTTGGAAGTCGCATCTGCCCATATTAATTCATTGGCGGTGAAGTAAGATGTTGGTGATACATTCGCGCTAGCATTGAATCGTCCCAAGTCATAATGTTTACGATAGGTAACGGCTAGAGTGAGACTGTGACCTGCAGTAGCTGTCATGGATACTTGTGTTAACTCATTCTGTCCGGTAGAATACCCAGAAATAACTGGCTGTGTTGACGATGGCTCATTAGCTAAAAATGCACTAATTCCAAGTGACAAATAAAATCTAGTGGATTGTAATGTATCAAGATCGGATGGAACATTTGGAGAAGTAATTGAAGATACTTCGCCTGTTGCATCCGATGCATCTTTAGAGGTAGTGGAATAGTACGGCGGCTCCAGCGTACTACTAGCTACACCATTACTAAATGATCCATCCCATAGACCAGTAACTTCCACTGCTATCCAGCAGCCGGTATTTAATAAGGTATTCGCAGGAAGAGTATAAGACGTTTCCCCCGCAGCTACATTTTTTTGTGCCCAAGCTTGAATAAGCACACGCGACGTTGATGACCCAGACCCGGTAAATGGCTGTTCGCTAAACGAACCTGCACCACCGGTAGGTGTAGTAAATCCAACTACTCCGGTAGGAGCATTTATGCCGGAGCCGCCAATAATAAATATTGTATTGCCGGCATCGGTGGCATTATCAAAGGTGATCGTCGCAGAAGCCGCGTTATCAATACTACCCGATTTATATTGCACGATGTCAGCCATACGAACTCCTCACAACTTGAAGATCTTATTGACCCCATTGTCGAACGTTAGAATAATATTGCCACCATTTGGAGTTACCGGTAAACCTGAACCCGTAGCTGGTGCTAGGGCGCGAGAGGCAGCATTAATTGTAGTCGATGATACCGTGATTGAGCGGTCACCAGCATTGGCCAGGGCACTTAAAGTCGCACTTTGACCAGAGGAAAAAGCAAGCACTGTACCATTCGGTATTCCGGCCCTTAACGGTTCGACGAGTAAAGTTGTACCAGCCGATAGTAGAGTATTACAGGTAACAATAAACTTGCCGGTATTGATACATACCATTTCAGATGTTGAGTTGGTACCGGTATCGCGTATAATTGCCCAGGCTTCAACTGAGTTTCCAGAAACAGACGTAAAGGTGACATCATTGGCATCGGCAACACCAGATACAATGGTATTTCCGGTAAGGTTAACTTTAGATCCTATCAAGGCTGCATCGAAATCATCAAAGAAATCGCCAGATGTGGACGGACCGAGATTAAAGCAAAATCCTCCAGAACCAACACCATTACCGACGGCGTTAGCCCCTGACACGGGATCGGTAAGAGAGAATACTGAGCCCGATGCAGCGGTAATTGCCCATATGCCATTACCACTAGTGCCGGTGGCTATACCATCTACATATACAATATCGCCGTTTGTGAAACCATGTGCAACTGCAGTAGTCACGACAATAGGAGTTGCGTTTGTTGAGCTAGAAATTTGTCGAACTCCGGCATCGGAAATTGTTGGAGTCAAGTCTAGCAGCACGGCGGAGAATGTCTGCCCATCCCAGTCAAGAGTGGCACCTAGAAATTTCTGCCGTGCTAATTCGAATAATGCTGTCATGGTCTAGTGACCTCCGGACTGAGTGATACAAAACCTTCCACGAGTCTAATTACTTCTGTTACATCCCCTGATTTGTAAACCTCAAGGTCATATACCGCATCATTGAACGTTAATACTGCAGTTACATCCGCACCAACCCGCACCATGACAATGCCGCCCGGAGCATTTATCGTAATCTGTCCCCCGCTTGTCGTCGCACTCAATAAAGTGCCCGAGGACGTAATACTACTACGAATCTGCATCCTGGCATCATAGCCAGTTAAGTCTTTGACCGTTTTATTTTCATTCAATGCTTGCACATTCATAGTGAATGCGGAGCCCTGTTCTATAACTATGTCATGGCGGGTTGCGGTCATATCTCACCCACAAAAATCGGAGATGATAGGAACCGGATGAGCGTCTCTTAGTCTATCATTGTTTTCCCTTGTTTTTATATATGTTGTTAATGCATTTCTAACCACATCTCTACTTTTGGCATTTGTAACGGTTTTTATCATATTGTCAACAGCATCTCTGTCCGCTTGCGCAATTGTATTCCTAAGCGACGATATACGATTATTTGTTATATTATACGAAAGCTGACATCTGGCCAATTGTTCTTGCCTAACTTGAATCTCTCTAGCTTTAAATGCGAACCACAAACTTGCCGCTAAAGTAAGTAGTATGGCAATTCTGAATAAAAAATCCAATTGTTGGCTTAGTAATATTTGCTTAATTTTCCTTATCATTTCTCCTCTTTTCAATAACTAATCCAACACTTCCCCCTAAGACGAGGAAAACGATTATCCAGAGTATTGATTGCTCAAGGTAATTCACTCTTAGACTCCGCCTCTGGTTGCTTACGTAGTGGTGGAAAAGGTGGATTAAGTGCTAACCATATACCGCCAGGAACCCCCCATAATGCTGGTTCCGGTAGGGGGCCTCTCCCAAATAGGTAAATGACCATATTAGCAACCATATAAACCGACCATATAATTAACACTACAAGCATGACAAAGGACTTAATCCAGCGCTCCACATGATCCTTGCCCTAATTTAGAACGGATTAGATAATGACAGATCTATACCTATAGCCTCCGTCATTAATGTAGTACACGTACCAGCCCCTGACGCACGTCTATGCTGGACCTCAATAAGCTCCGTTATACCATTTATATTAGCTCCGTTCAGCATAGATGATCTAGCAACAACAAATTCAAGTAATGTAGTAGCGTTAGCCGGCCCAGTCTGCGGACCAGAGATCACTGCATTACTATTATTTACATCGACTATTCTTACTTCACTTGTTGTTGTTGCTGGATTACTGGTGTATACTCTGATTCTTATATGTGGATGATATTGGTACCACCTTATATCCGCAATACCGGCAAAGGTTCCGCTTGTTGTTGAAATATATCCGTTGGTGGGATCCCACCACGTATTTGTTAACCTCGGGTGATCAAATCCCTGCCTCGCATTCAAAGAATCTGAAAAGATCGTCGATCCTGTTTTATCATAGAATTTTATAGTAGAATTTTTTGGTGCTGCACTTCCTTCGACCGTCAATAGTTCCATTAAGAGTGAACCATATGCTCCAGCACCACCCTCAACAGCATTGGATCTTATTATATATATCGACATTCCGGTTTCGTCATATATTGTTGCATTTGAACCAATATTAATAATACCCTGCAGGGCGAGTGGATCGTTAGGCATTCTAACAATGACACTGCCTCCTGTTACGGTAATTCCACTTGTATTAACTGCCGAACTTGTTAATTGTGGTGTACGCTCTAATCTGGAAACCCTATCTTGCAATGACTTAATAATATCCAAAAGATCTGGTATGGAATAATTTCTATATTTTTCACTCATATAATTCTCCTAAAATGGATCAGTCAATGATTTATCTATACCAACCATCTGTAAAACCCGCGTCGAGCATGTTCCTGCGCCAGATGCTCTTCGATGTTGAACTTCGACCCAGTTGAGATTACCATTAGGAAAATTACCATTTTGCATCGCTGATCGGGCAACTACCAATTCGATATTAGTTACCGCTCCAGCAGGTCCCGTTACCAAATCCAATACCGCAGAACCATTAAGTAAGTCTACTATCTGAATCTCACTAGTTGTTGAGGCCGGATTGTTAGCTACAACTTCGATTAGCAGATGAGGATGATATTGATACCAGAAAGTCTGGGCGAATCCTGCAAACGTTCCACTAGTTGTTGTGCTGTAAGAATTTGGATTTGACCATTGATAGCAAAGTGTTGGATCGGACATTCCCTGTCTAGCCGCCTGAGAATCGGATAGTAAATAAGATCCATTTTTATCAAAAATTTCTATAGTTCTTACCTTAGGAACTGCATTATCATCATTGGAAAATCTCGTAGAAATAAATCCTGGAAAGGCTGGGTCATTAGATTCTACCGACTGAGATCTGGCCGTATGAAATGTAATAGATCCCGCAGGCGCCACAATCATGTCAGAGCCAAATTCTATAATTCCTTTTTCGAAGAAGAGCGGATTGGATTGCGGCTCGTCTATGGTTTTTGTTACGAAATTTGCCCCTAGCAAATCTAATTCTCCACCGTCAATAGATGCACTTTCCAATTGCGGCGTACGTTCCAATTTTGATATTCTTCTTTCCAAATCATCTATAATTTCGCCCAGGTCAGGTATTGGACTTGTTCTATATTTAGACATCTGGATCACCTTCAAAGATATAGTTAACTTCTTCAGTTGAGTCTGATGATTGTGGTGTTAATTCCCATCGTACCATACGAGAAGTAGCAGTAAACCCTGTCGGATTTCTAGGATCCTTGATTTGTATCTTTACACTGTCTCCTAGCCCAAAACTTCCGAAAACTGGTATCAAATTAGCTTTTAGAGTTGCCTTAATTATAGGCATTGGCGGCTTTCTTTTTGCTCCCTCTTGATTGGCTAATCCATTAATATGAACCTGACTGTTTACATCCTTACGAGAAATATCTATATCCCATCTTGGCCACCCGGCATTCAACATTGCTGTCTGCGTAGATTTTCCCAATATCATGGAGGAGCCTTCTCCATTACCAACAACAAATACATTAGTTGCTGCATTCGAAATCGATTCAGTCATATAATAATTTAATATTGATCCAGGATACTCCATCACAACAGTTGCGTCCGAAAATGTTCCTAGTTGTGGGTACCCAATCAAAAGATCCTTACGATAATATCCAGATGCTGATTTCGATAATGCTATATACCAGTCAAATCCATTATCTGCATCGGCGAGCGATGACATTACCTCGCCATAGTATTTCATATCGGTAGATAGAACGCTTATCGTTTTAAGTATCGCAGTGGTAAACGAGCTTGGAACGTTAATATTTAGATTTCGCTCTGGAATTGATTGCATGGTTGTCCATAAATTCCTGAAAATATTCCTCTGTTCTGTATTGTTATATGTAATATCTGTATCAATTATCTGCCTATCTGGATATTTTTCAAAGGTGACGGCCGCCAACTGACATGACTTAGACTGAGATTGATATACTCTTGATACTATAGGTCCTGCCCATATTGGAATGTCATTTCTTTCGACAGCGATAAATGTAAATCCAGGTATTGTTGCAGCCATTAAATCGTAATTTCGCTTACCAGTCTGATCGAGCTGGAACGTTCCGGTAAAGGTGCCACCATCGTTTAATTGCATATCCATGTAGACGCCATATAAATCAATCTCTTCGACAACTGATTCCGTACGAAGAGTTGAAAATACATAACGATACTCTGACATTAACCAACCTGGAGCTTAGTAGCATTAAGGGCATCCACTACATCTTGTTTGGTCAAGCTCGTAGGAGGAAGCTTCGCAACGATGGCATCTGCCAGCGCATCATAATCAATGGTAGTATTGCTGAGAGTGGCGACTTTCACCTTTACAGCCATAAGATCTTTTGCGATATCATAAAGGTACGTCTCCGCTGTTATAACAGGATTAGTGGCCGAATCTCCATATGGATTTTTGAGTGCATCCGTCTTCCAAACGTCAGAAAATGTACTCACCGATCCTCCTCTAAGATAATCAATAAGCTCTTGTTCCGTACCCCTATAGGCATTAGCATCACATGTTGTTTGTCCCGCTATTACCGCACTAGATGTATACTGTAGAAAAATCGGAGATTGTCCGGAATACGAAGACCAACGTATTGAATTATCGCCCGGATATAAATCTTCATACGGTCCGGAGCCGCTCACATAGCTCGACGCCCACAGGCGGCATGTTAATCCGGTTAGCGTATCTTGATATGCCCATTTCGGACAATATCCCTCAATACACACCAATTCTATATTATATTTTGTTTGCATGTAATTTACTGCATTCTGTATTGATGTTTTACTAGGCTTACCGCCGTTGTAGTCAAAGGGCTCACAGTCTAACTGCCAAATAAATGGATATAGTTCCCCATCAACAGGACTAAGATGAGTTTTCCACCATGGAGTAAGCGTATTTACCTTTTCATAAAACCAATCTATTTGGGCCGTTACGTTCGAGTCCCACAGCACGTGATATGCACCAAGTACCGGAATACCTAGATTCTTAGCCGCATTCATACTTGATTGATACTCTGCATCCGCATAGAAATGTGCACCATCGGTACATTTATGTGTATAAAAACTTAGTCCATCACGCGACGTGGGGGGATCATCGTAATGCGAAGTATCCCATCCATATGCTGTCATTCTTCTTCCTCATTTTGCGGCCTCATGTGTTTATTCCCGCCTGTCAATATTTTATGACATTCCACGCAATTGAAATGTTCATTTGAATCTGGGTCTAATGCTTTTTCCATAAGCACAAATCTTCCGTACTGACCGCACAATATACCATTTTCGTTTGCTACGTGATAAATCATATCTCATCCAAAATATGTATCAACGAGGACTAATCCAGCGGCTCCAGCACCGCCCGCTTGTGAACTTTGAGAGGCACCAGCACGGGCACCAGTACCGCCACCACCATATATTCTGCCACCGCTTCCAGCAGTAGTACCAGAAGCGCCAGCTCTTCTCAAAGATGAAAGAGGGCCAGCGCCACCGTAATTCGCATATACTGGACCCGCGGAAATTACTCTGCCATTCCCGCCATCATCGCCAGTTATTGCTATACTGGAAATTCCACCGGTTACACTGGCGGTACCACCTGTTCCGGATCCAGCAATTGCATTTGTAGTAGTATTTGTGCCACCCGCTCCCCCACCACCACCATTGGAGGTTAAGAATGCTCCAAAACTGGATCCGGTTCCCGCAGATCCAGAATTCGATCCGGTGGCTGCGCCCCCTGCACCACCTGTACCAATTGTTACCGCAACGGTAGATGTTAATGCGGATGCATCAAACCACGCTTCTGCATAACCTCCGCCACCACCTCCAGAACTTTCTGCCGCCTCACTAGCACCAGTTGCGGCAGTACTACCGCCACCTCCACCATCACCAACACATTTTATATGTACCCATCGCGCACCGGTTGGCATTGTCCAAGTTCCACCAGCGGTGAATTTTTGAACGTCGGGTAATTTGGAAACGCCATTTAGGTACGTACGCTTATCGGTGATATTCGCATTGACGATAGATGTAGCATTTGCCGCAACAGCAACTTGAGCCAGCGTTATCGAGTTGGCCGGAGCCGCGGGCGGCGATGGTGATGCCGCAGGAGTTCCAGTAACAGCTACAATTGAGGATGTATTTGTACCACCGGAATACGCCTGATCCTGAACCTTGTATACAATTATGTCAATTCTTGGTAGTGTCGGGTCAGCCGCGGCAATGTTAACTGTATTATCTGCATCATTAAGCACAGCATACATTGCCTGTTTGGAACCTTCAGTTCCAGGAATCATGGCACCGCCGCTTTTGACAATCACTGTCATATTTGGCGATCCAGCCTGGGTAACTGAAAGCTTATTACCAAGCGCCCCGTGTACACCTCCCTGCGCGATAAGGGAGGTTCCACTAACGTTTCCTGCAAAGGCTAATGATAGCCAATTTCGCATCTGCTCCGCAGTATGGGTAGCACCAGCATTCTGCAGAAAGCCGGGTGGATTTAGTGCAGCCATGTGTTATCTCCATGCATTCCTGTAGGCCACAGTCAGCGTGCTACCTGTACCACTAGTTCCACCGTATCTAATAAAGTTGGAACCAACGTCTAACATAAACCAATTAGCCGTTACCATCTTGGATCTCACATTAGTACTTCCGTTTTGTATTGCCGTTCTATTTTTTAAATCTATAACAACAGAATCAGATCCAGTCAATGATAGTGTATTAGAAAACGATATCAAACCACCATTTGTATCGTTAGCAATTAATGGATTTTGTACAGGTCCCTGAATTGTTAATGTCGCTGGAGCTGGTCTATTCCCACTATTCGTTACAAATTGCCCGGCCGGTGATGCTCCACCACCGAAATCTAAATTGAATCCAAAGCTGAATGCAAAACCGTTGCCAGCGTCTCCACCATATGATATAACTACGGTGGTAAGTGTGGCATCATAGACTCTTGGGTCTTCTGCGTATAATAAGAATTGTGCCGCTGTTATGCCAATTCTTCTTAATTGTTCTATATCGTATCTGACACCTCGTGGCTTTACATATAATAGTCTCTCACTAATACCTGGACCTTTAAAGTGAAACTCCACTGGCGTAGTAACTGGTGCATAGTTAAGCTTCAGAGTATCCATGTATGATTCTACATTGCTAGGATCGCAGTATACCAATCCCTCAAGTATTATATCGCGTCCCTTTTCGAATTCTGCATCTATAAATCCACCATCGGTACCTTCATGATCACGTATTGTTTCTCTGTATGGTGCTGAATCTAATCCTACGACTTTTTGTATATCAACAAACGGAAATGACAATGAATCATCATTGAGTACAGTACCGGTACTGGTAGCTGTATCCAAACGATAGGTATAATTAGAGGTAAGTGCCACCATTAACCTCTTGAGGAGATTAAGAAACCAAGTTCTTCAGCATGTCTTCTCGGATCGATTTCCTGTGTCGCAATATTAAATACCTGATTAGTTCCAGATCCGCCCCCACCAGACATTCCGAGTATACTCGAATTCATTCCGGTATTTAACCCTCCAGCTAACATACTTGTGGTTTGTGTTAACATTGACATCCTGCTACGCATACCCTTAGCAAGCAATGTAGCAATAGCTTGTCCAGAATAATACGGATTGCCCATCCCGGCAAATGGTCCACGTTTGGCAGGAGAGAATGGAAGGAAGCTTTTTATCTTATCCGCTAAGCTACTAATAGTACTTGTGACTTCATCAATTTTGCTCTTTATGCCATTAATGAGCGACTTGATTATATTAGCTCCGGCGTCAAACAACTTAGTTCCAAGACCCTTAACAAAATCCACTATACCATTAAATTTATCTCTTATGAAATTCCAAACTCCTTCTAATATTTGCTTAGTATGACTAAATACAGTAGACCACATCGACTTAATTTTATCTATAATGACCTTTGCTCCAACTATTGCTTTTCCTATAACGTTATCCCATAGCCAATTCCAAGCCGACATTACTGCATTCTTAATGGCGTTGAAAACCGAGACTATTGTATTCCATATAAACTTAAAGAATGGAAATGCCCAATTCCAGAAACTAAGTGCAACGGACTTTACAAAATTCCATAAAGTCCGCCATCCGGTCATGAATAATTTAATAAATGTTTCAACCGCTAATAACATAAAGTTGAATGCAAGCTTGACTAATGATACTATAAGATTAATAATTGAACGTAGAAACTGCATTATATCAGAATCCCAGAAGGCATTCCATACTTTATTAAAGGAATCTTTGAAACCTTTAAAGATGTCGACGATACGATTCCAAACATCTACAAAGAAACCTACTATCGCATTCCATATATTTATAAAGAAGTCTTTTGTAGCACTCCATGCCTTGGGAATCTCAACCTTGAACCAGTGTATAAGAGTCTTAGTCCATTCGATAAGTTTGACAATAAGCATAACAACGCCAATAATAGCAGCAACTACTAGTGCTGTAGCAATTACGAATGCGCCTAATGCCGCAACAAGAATAGCTCCTATGACAATTGATATCTTCAGCGCCCATTTACCAAAAAATATAAACCCCGTTACTAGTTGTCCAATTGCTACTTTGTGCTTTTCGTAGAATTTAGCAAGATATTCAAATGCTGGTATAACGACTGTTTTAATAACATTAGATATTGCGGTGAACGCTTTTAGGAATAACATCTTTACGAAGTTAACAATTTCTTTAAATGCAGGCAGCAAACGATCTACAACTACTTTGCTTACCCCTGCTATGGCAGGTTTTAACGCATTGAAGGCTGGAATAATTGCATTATGATAAACATCACTTACCTTGTTGCCAATTGCTATTATGGCCTTTCTGAAGGTTTCACTCTTCTTCCAGGCTATAAATATAGCAGCACCTAATGCTATAATACCTGCTGTAAACCCCGCGATCGCACCAATTGCAATGAAGAACCCGCTTCCTGCAACCGTAATGGCGGCAGCCAGTGCAGCAAGTCCGGAAACAACAAGCAGTATAACGCCAAGTATCGCAGAAAACGCGGTGACTAACGATAATGTTGTAACTACCATCTTCTGTTGACTCGGACTGAGCTTATTAAACCACTCAAATACCTTACTCATTGCATCAACGACTTTTGTAAAAATAGGAATTAGTGCGTCACCAGCAAGAACTTTGAGTACATTCCAACGGTTTGATAAAAGTTGTGTCTTGGCAGCCGTTGTATTTGCCATTTTCTGATATGCAGCCTCAAATTGTCCCGTAGAGTGCTGCATATCGGTAAGGAATCCAATAAATGCTTCGAATTGGCCGGGTTTAAGAACTTGATCAATGAAACGCCTAGCCTGAATCGTTCCACCCGCGCCTTTAAATATATTAGCGATAATTTTCGCGCGCTCAGGTGCAGCAAGCTTACCAAGTCTGGACTCAAGTTGTCTTAAAATATCAACCAATGGCAGGAATTCTCCGCGGGCATCCTTCATCTTGATACCCATTTGCTCTAATTGATTTACCGCCTTTGGATTAGAGAAGGCATCAAGTGCTCTGGCAGCAGAAGCCGCGGCCATCGCAGTAGATAAGCCGTTACGAGTCAGGAATACCAGCATCGCCGACATTGTAGTGAGCGACTGACCTGCACGGTTTGCAGATGGAGCTACCCTACCAATAACTTTAGCGAATTCCTCATAGGTGCCGACACCTTTTCTGACTAACTGAAATTCGATATCAAGAACATCGTTGACTTTTTCAATTGGTATATGGAATGCATTTAAAATAGCCATAGTGCCACGAGAAGCAGCCTGGAGATCTACTTGTCCGGCTACAGCGGTCTTTGAAAATGCCTCAATTAGCTTTTTAGCTTGCGCTACATTAGCATTCGTTGATGAGAAAATATCATACATTGTTGTTTGAATTTGCTCAAATGGTACAGCAATTCTGCGCGCCACATCCGTACCAATTTTTGCCAATTCTTCAACAGAAGTCTTGAACCCATCGGTCTGTGTTAAGGTCAACTTAACTTGTCTGTTATATTCAATAGATGCATCAACCAGCTTTTTTGTTGCAATAAGTCCACCGATACCTACAGCAGTTATGGTAAGCCCCATAGTTGCGGCAACGGAAGAAACACTCTGCATTTGTTGACCGAGAATAAGCATCTTACGGCGATGCTCTTCCTGGCGCATATCTAATACTCGAAGGGCTTTTGCCTGAGCATCGTATTTATCAATAAGACCCTGAGTAGCTGCTATCTGCTCTTTTGTTGCGCCTTGTGCTCTTTGCATTCTTAGCAGACGTTGCGCGTCAGCACGGGCAGCTATCGCCTCCGCCATTTGCGCTTGACGCCCAACATCACGAATATTAGTAGAGAACGACCTTAAGGCGCGAGTCGCCTCATCTCGCGCCTTTAAAACGAGCCATAGATCGCGGGTTGCACTGAATGGCATTTAACGGCCGCCTCTATTCATCGCTTGCGCGGCTTTTGTATCAAGCTCCTCTTTTTCGCTAATCCAGCTAATATAATGCTGGAGTACGTATACAAAAAATGAATCTTGATCGTATAGACCACCAGCACGTGGAAGAATATGAAACTCTCTACAAACGACAATATCGTTTATTAACTGAACAGTTTCTCTATATTGTAATCTATCGACTCGAATCTTAGGTGCGAATATTACTTTTCGCACCTCATGCATTAGTTTTTTACGTTTTCATCACTCTCAAAACTATTAACCTCATCTATATATTTACCTATCTCCTGGCCTATATTTCCGTCTAATTTTCTAACATCTTTTGTATCGGAAAAGTTAAGCAATCTTCCATCAACATCGGTCAGATTATGTTCAGTGATACAATTTGCGAAATCATATAAGGCCAGGGACTCGGTTAATTCTGAGATATCTAGCTCGCCACCAAAATTGTCTTTTCCAGAACTTCCAGACATACGAAACTTGGTACCAAGATTAGATCTCTTCACAAATTGACCATAAGTCATTCGTTTAATAACAACAAATCCATCGGGAGGAGCTGATTTTAATTCAAATCTTGTTCCGTCATCGACAAGATTCACCGCAATCGGCATTCTACTCTTCCTAACTATACTAACTAAGCCGCACAAAATATTATAAATGCTATCAATAGCCAATAATATCAGTATAATATATACTACGAATAGAACATATTTCACGTAACACTTTCTTGAGTCTTCAGAGTGATTTGCCAAGATTTACCGGTACCATCAATAACATTCTGATATTGAATATTAGCCCGAACTAGATCACCTTCACCGGATAGCCCGACTTCATAACTATCCTTAATCGCCACTGGGGCGAGCATCGATATGGAATTATTGGCACCCTTAGAAGCAGTAAGCGTAATCGATTGCGAGGTCGTTGCCTTAAAGGCATCATAATCAGTACGATCAAGGAAATCGCGCTGTAAATTCAACGTAGAATTTCTTTCACCAAAATTGATAAACGTAGCGCCACGCCCAGTGGATTTTAATCTAAATTGAGCTTCCGGATTATCTTCTACACTAAATTCGAATGTATCCGTATCGAGAACGGGCGTCGCTGTGGGAACTTCGATTGAATACTGACCAGCGCCGAATGGTACAGTGGTTGGCCAAGTAGCAGTAGGAAGTGTTTGGACAGCTTCATCTCTTCCAAGCATGGAAGTGCGGAATGTTAACAACCCATCGCTAATGCCAAAGCTGAAGCTTCCTGTTACCATCCCGGTATAACCAAATACTATACCGTTTCTAACAATTGTTATTGACATTGTCTTGATGGGAATGGCGTTCGGTGCTGGTGTAATTGTATAAGTAAAGTTGGTGGTGCCGGACTTTACAATCGTCACTCTTGAGTTATATAGGAAGTATATGACTACATCCTCCAATGATTCCATCTCTATATCGCCGCCGGGATAGAAGTTACCCGCCACAGCGCCGACAATATCTGCAGTTTGGCGAATTGGTCGACGATAAATGGTAGACTGATTAATCATTATATTTTCGCTATTGAACGGTACATATTTCACTGGAGCATAATATACACCTGGATCTGCTGCAGTGTTTAGAGTTGGGAATGCACCAGATGGTGAGCCTGGTGAAGTATCAATATCGGAAGTCACAGCACCGACGGTCTTATAAAGTAATTCCGTACCGGTTGCGCCGCCTGCTGCAGTTTTATAAAGTTTATATCCGGTAGCGCTGGTTACCGTAGCCCAGGTAACTGTTACTGTAGAAGTTGAACCAGATGTAGTAATCGACTGCTCATTACTAGCGGTTGTCTCACCATTGGCATTAATTGCAGTCACAACATATCTATATGTACCGGCAGTAATAGTACCACCTGAGGCTGCAGTAGATAACGCAGATTGAACCGGAGGTGGTAACTGCTCAAAGGCAATCCCAAGTATGCCAGATGCGCCAATTCCAGGATTAGGCATCACGGTCCTCCTGCTGAGCTAAAACGGTGGTTACAATTACATCAGGAGGAAAATTAGCATCCTTTAGCTGAACCCCATGATAGAACTCAAAGAGCCGCAATTGCTCATCATTAAGCTCAAGCGTTTCGCCTGGTTTTAATTCTCCGAGACCATCTATGAAGCACGGCCGGTCGGAGACAATCTCGTACTTCACGACGGTTGTGCCTCCTAGGAGATTAATGTGCGAGTCTTACCAGAATAACTCATAATAACTGAGCGGAACATAGAATTGTTAATAAATGTTTCTCCACGACCAACGTCCGTTATGTATCCATGTATTATAATCCCGCCGACTGTTACGTCATTATTTAATAAATCTTCTATAGCAGTAGCTAAATCATCAACTTCTTTTCTCAGAGTCTCCTCGTCGCCAACTGCACTAATATGAACCTCTATTTGAACATTTAATGAATTGTCAGTTCTTCCACCTGGACCCTGAACACCAACGAGTTGCTTCTGTCTTCCTAATGCTTTAACGATAACGGTTCTATCACTTGGGACTTGTGTATGATTGCCGTATAAAACGTCATTGATTCCCAAGGAAATCATATTATTTTGAATGATGGTCCTGATCGCAATTGCTAATGTAGTATCGTTATCAGTATGAGGCATCATCGCCTACCAGGCTTATTACCAAATCCGTAATACTGATAATCTACTCTTTCAGATAACCAGTGATACATAATAATTTGGGCCTCGGTTGTTTCAGATCCGATAAGTTGTACGAAAGGTCGTGCTGGTAATTCCAAGCGTGGTGTCTCAACTCCACCAATCATTAGTCCAACACGTGCATTAAATCTCATCGCTCCATACTGGTGAAATGTACCATATTTTGCACGTTTCTCTAATTGCTCTTGGTTGAACGAAACCGCGTTAATTTCACCATCGGTTACTGAAAAATAATTCCACATATTTCTTTGCGTAGCAACTCTTCTTAATCTTCCGGTTCTAACCAATACCGGTTGGGCGGAACCTTTCCTATTATCTATTGTTCCTTCAGACAACGGCTGCCAACGTGGACGTCCACCCTCGGCAAAGTTTGTCTTAATTGATGGAATTATAACTTGTTCAACAATTCTTCTTAATGGTGTTCTAAAAGATCTTATGTCTACGGCGAGCTTATCGACTTGGTCTGCAAGCACCATAGCTTGCATGTGAAAGGTGTATCCTCCTATTGTAGTATTTGGGTATACTGTTGGATAAGTTACCGATCGACCAACAAGGAAACTTACTATTGGATCATATTCGCTAAATACTGCGCCAAATTTTAATTTACCAGCGGAGCTAATTATTTGATTTGCGTTAGGACCACCGAACGGGTCAATTGGCATGGTCATTTTAAAACATCTTACCCATCGAGAACTTTGCAGGTCCTAAAGATGGATCTTCAGCAGTCGGTTCCATGGCGCTTGATGCATCATTTGGATAAAAAGCTGCTTGTTGTGGATTATCTGCTGGAGTATTTGGAATTTCTATCGTACCATCTAACAATCCAGTCATAAGCATTTCTGCGTTATTACGAAGAAGTGCAGCATAATCGTTGCCCTGATCTTGATTTTCGCTATATTGTCTATCGTAGAACCATGCAACGTAAAGCTTCGCAATAATTACACGGACCAGGCGAGGGGTAGTCGTTGGATCAACCCATGTTGATGTATCATAGACTGTTCCAAGTCTTGAAAGAACTTCCTCCTCGATTTGAACACATAGATCAGTGTCAAGAGTGGAGAGATTTAATTTGGTTCTCTCTCCCCACCCCTGCGCCTCAGCCGCAGTAATACGATTTGACATTCACTAACTTTCAGGCGTTTCTGAAGCTTCATCAGCAGGTTCGGATGAAACTTCTGGGGTTTCAGTTGCCGCCTCCTGTGCAGCTTCCTCAACCGTAGTATCATCCATTAACACAATGGATCCAGCGTCATAAAGTTCTTTTAATTGATCCTTGTTAAAGGTACCGGCTGTAATGTCGGCACCTGCTTCAATCACACTTTCAGGCCCGGAACCAAATTTAATCCTCGTAACTGCAACAGCACGCTTAGCCACAATGACTCCAATTAAGCAATAGCTGCCTTGATTAGATAACCTGCTACGGCTTTACCAGCATCCGAAGACCCTGGATCGCCCTGAGCAACAAGCTTCAGATCATATCTACGAGTTGCACGAATAAGATCACTCTTACGAGGATCCTCGCGCCAGCGGTCAACGTACTGCGTACCCCAGGTAAATTCATATCCGTAGGCAGGAATCTTTAAGCCGGGACGCGCAGGCACCCAGGCCATTACGACATCCTTGCCCCACAGGTAACCAAGGGAGACCGGCTGACCAAGGTTCGCGGAGTTGATACCAACACCAGGAGCAATAACCCGATCGAAACCTAGAATTGCGCCAAGCAACTCAGGCGAGAAAATGGCCCGCTCGGAATACTTTATACGTTCCAGGAAATCTGGATGATCCTCAAGAGCCGCCATAACCTGGTAAGGAACAACCAGAGTATTCGGATCCATAAAGATACGGCCATTAACGGCAACCTTGCCGGTACGCAAATCCGAAATCGGATCGCTTGTTGCATAGTTTGCACTATTCCACTGCGCCGCACCGGCTAAGGTTGTTGAAAGACCGGTAGCATAGTTACCAGTTGTAGTGGCTAAATTCTTAATAGCAACTTCGCGCCCAAGCATGATCTTCATTGTGACCATCTCGGTTGCATCGCGGTCAGGAGTTAGCGGAGAATCAACATTCTCACGCTCTTCGTCGGTAACCGCAATTTGCAGAGCATGCTCGCGAGCGTAATAGGTGTCTGTCGACACCGCAGCGCCGGCAACTTCGTTGGCAACCGATCCAGGAGCACGGTCATCGTTTTCGGGAAGCCAACCCTCGCGACCGAAGATGTAGTATTTGTTCGATTGCTTTTGTACACCGATTGCAGGGAATAATGCATTCCCAACAAGACCCTCATTAGGCCAACCCACCGAGATTTGGGTTAGAACCTGATCAATATGTACGTTGCCAGAACCAGTTGGGCTGTAGTAAGACATAGTTTTCTACCCTCCTCTCGATTACGGAGCCGCGATGTAGCCGGGAGTTAACAGAATGGAGATAAGGTCACCAGCAGCAACGGTACCACCAGGAACGCTCATACCAACACAAACTCCAACAACGAGGTTACCAGTAGCTGCTAATATACCTCCACCAGCAGCACCAGATGCCACACGGCTGCCAATTGCAATGGCACCAGGAGTCGCATTGGCCGCTATATAAGTAATTCCCTCAAGACGAACATTCGCAAGAGCTTTAGCAGTAGCAACCTTTACCTGATCAATATCATCTTGAACAACACCAAGCGAAGTACCAGTAGCAGAAGTTTGCAAATCAATAAATGCGACAGACGAGGAAACCGAGAACTTTACGACTCTAAACTTCGTAACGCCAGCGGCAGCCGACGAGTTATAGGTCGAAAGAACCGGATATCCCTTATCAAGCCCAGCAAAGTTAGCCATTATTTCACCACCTCACCGGACATAATCTCGTTGCGATAAGCCTTATAAAGGTCACGGTTCTCCGCCGCAGCAGCCTCAAAGGCGTCAGATTCTGTAATCTTACGATCAACCGCGATGGAAGCAGCAAGCTCATTAAACTGCTTAACTGCACTCTTGGGAATCCCATAATTAATTGTTGCACCAGCTCTTTCACCTAATTCTACCAAGAACGTAGATGAAGAGCGCATTTCACTAAGCAGTTTCCAGAAGTCCTCATGTAATTCTGTTGGCATCTTGTCCAAAAGACTGACAACTCGCTCCTTAGAGGTGGGAGTCAGAACAATCTTCGAACGATCGAATTCGGCAAGTCTCGCCTCGATCTGCTGTTCTTTGAGTTTCTTGGCGCCTTCGACGATATTACGCTTCTGAACCTCAACGGCCGTAATAAGCGCCTTTACCAGAGGATTGGATTCCGCAAGCGTCTTAAGCTCAGGATTATCATCAAGCATCGACAAAATGGCAGGATCTGTAGCTGGAGGAGTTGGTGCTTTAGGAACTAATTCTTCCTTTAATTTAGTTACTACCTTAGCAATATCCTCATCAGACAGTGACACGCTATTCCCTCCCTTCAAGGAGTCGATATTAATACCCGAGATTGTTGATACGAGGTCATACGCATTCTCGTATACCTGCTCGGACAAGTTAATTGGAACCAAATTTTTCATGAATGGTCGGTTTGTAAGCGCACCACCAAAAATAACATCCGTGAACTTTTTGCCTGTAGAATCTTCCCATTCGTCCTTAAACTCAGCGGAGAAATACCGCCATTTCTTATCCCTGATGGCCTGAGCTGCATCTTTTACCCATTCAACAAACAGCCAGACGCCATCTGCACGGTCTTGTGCGTCTTTGACCCATCCAGCAGCAACATTATCATTATCATGAACATAGTTGATGCTGAGATCAATGCCGCGAACCTTCTTGGTCACACTTTCGGCAAACCTCTTTGCCCGCTCCGCTGTAACACTAATAGTTCCATATAATGGATGCTTATAATTACCGATCGGTAATGCATGCACCCAAGAGGCATTAGTGTTTTCGTCGAAGGCTAGGCTTGAGGCATCCACTAAATAGGTAGCGGTATATGCCATTTTTAACTAGCCTTTCCCTTGACCTTCTTTAACCTTGGGTTCTTTTTCTTCGCGGCAGCAGAAGCACGCCGAGAGGATGCGGCCAGAATGGCGGCAGCCCTATCATAGGATATACCTTGTCTCCTGGCAATAGCCTTAGCGTTATTTTCGAACCCTTTTCGTTGACGTTCAGATAGACGCACTTCATCAGCTTGTCTAGATGTTGTCACATTTTTACTTGTCGATTCAAGCCTCGATTGTCTGACCGACTTGACTGGTTCTTGGCGCAATATTCTCACCTCTCTTCATAAGATTATTAATTTCCGCCAGCCTTACCAGAGGCATCATTTCCGGTGTTTGCCTTGCCTGGGCCCACAGGAGGCAGGGGTTGCTGTTTAGGCAATCCAACTGGTGCAGGCATAGGTTGACTAGGAGCACCAGGTGGAGTACTAGTAACATCTGGGAATGTAGCGGTTCCAGCTGCCCCAGGAACTTGCTGACGCGCCGTTTCCTTGTCTGCAGGCGGAATGTCGATCTCTCTTCTTACAAATTCCTCAAGTATCTCATCCGGAATAACAACGCCAGCACCGACAAAGTTGCGAAGTGCGAAGCTCATAGTGCGTATATCTTCGGTTTCACCGATGCGCCGCACTCGTAGCTTAGGATATCCACCTCTAGCAAAGTTATAATCCACCATCTGTGGAATAAGAAAATGATTAAAAGTCTCAGCTATGGTAGTAGCCACATACCTAGTCGACTTATAGAACATTGTCATAGAATCCTCTTTCGCCGTTGGATCATTATAGAACGGCGCCAGGATGTTGATCATAATCTGATCATTATGATGCTTTATGGATGTCATACAGTCGACTGGTTGACCTTCAAGCTTGGCAAATTCTATTGTCCAGTTTTCGGGCGCAACTATGTGCGCTCGTTCATTTGTCCTAAGGTTACGTCCTAGATTCTCGGCCGTAACCTTGTCTTCCTGACTAAATCCAAGAGGGAGCTTAATAATCGGGACGCCGATTCCGTGACGTTCCTTCTGAATAGCATCAATCTTATATAGTGCATCCTTGTAATAATAATGTTTGTATGCGGATCTAAGCAGAGATATACCTCTCATATCTCCGCCTTCTTGTTCAATCACAAAAACAACAAGTTTAGCGATGGGGATGTCTATGGGTACCCATCCTGTTGCTTCTGTGGATTCCATAATTATACCGTTTGGTCCACCATTAATGTCGTAGAGCCATTCTCGAATATCAAGTGGGTGCCGAGGAGCTAGTTTCCTCAACATTATTTTACCGGGATTTTTATCGTCAACACCGTATACTTTCTCCATGGGAAAGTATCCGTATTCACACATGGAGAGTGCATCTTCTACTACTCTGTGCCATGGAAGATTTAATCTATTGAAGAGATTATCCTCTATGTATTCAGCGATATTTTGATCAATTGTAGAGTCAGAAGCCGGCTCTAAGTACCAGCGCCCAGCCATAACCGACGTTTTTATGTAGCGTAGCATGGATCGAACTGTGCCATCCGCACGCTTCATATCATAATATGTGCGTATTCCTATTTTATCTCGTAACTCCGGAATCCGTTCATCACGGGTCCATGAGGTGAATGGTGACAATGAGGCGTAGCCAAATTCTTGAACTCCTATAGAAACAGACATACCAGGGTCGCGCTCGGCCAATACTATATATGAACCGTGCGCAGGATCATAATTAGCTGAGACTACATCATATCCTTCCATGGCCTCAGCCAAGGTTTTAGACTTACCATTGACGTAATCCTCAAGATCTGCAATCTCAGACATCATTCCAACCCTGGAAGGTAAATCTTAACATACATCTAGGACATGTGTGCATGATTTTACTAAGTTTACTCACGCCTATTTTCTTCCAATGCAACCTTCTGTATAAGTAGTCCATATTCTAGCATACCCATAGTATCCCAAGCTTTTGTAGAATCTGAAACAAATGTCCACAATGCAATATCACCGTCTTGGTCTAATATTTCAACTATTGCAATCCACTTATTGACAATTGAGCCCTCGATTTTCGATACCGTACCAGAAATTACTCTATCCAGCTCATCCTGAATTTTCTTACCTAATTCACTCTCATCCCTCATATGGCACGGCATTTTCGGACTCTAGCATTAAAGTTCCGAAATCTCTTCCATCTTTAAGAGTTATAGATGCTAGAGTTCTACCATATTTATCCAACGAGTGAGATGTTATAATTACATCTGCGTCTGGTCTGAGAATGGTTTGTGCATATGCGAGCGCGACTTTTCCCTCTTCAGTAGCGAGCTCAGGCGCATTTATATGAGCAACTCTTACGGATACTATATAATGTAAATGCCAACCTAGATCTAAATCTACCTTTACTGTGTCACCATCGTGCACCAATATAATTTTGCCAGGTACTTTCCACTCATTCATTTCTTATTAGTCTTTCTGGTTTTACCAGCCTTTCGCATGGCAATAGCTACGGCTTGTTTCTGAGGATAACCCTCATGTACCAGCTTCGATACATTCTTAGATACAACCTTGTTAGATTTTCCCTTAGCTAATGGCATCTGATATTCCTAACAACCTCTAAACATTTTCATCTGATATTCCTAACAACCTCTAAACATTTTATGCCCAATATAATAGGCCATTGCCGCGCCACCGATCATAATTCCAATTGCAATACCTGCAATTATCTTAATTATGCTTTACCCACACAATTCTAGTTTTTCCATTATGTCCATGTATACTCTCCAAATCCGATATGTTATCATATATAACAGTTGAATTAAATTTCGTTTTCCATCTCATTGCAACAGTGCCATCATAAAATTCTACACCTTCTGCCACGATTCCAACTCCAGAAATTCTAGTTTCATCCTCATCCCTATACAATTCAAATAATTTCATACTCCAACCAATCTCTAATATAATATTATCACCATAATCTCGTGTTATCTATAATCTTGTTAAAAGCTCATGTTATTTATAATCTTGCTAAAAGCTCATTCTATCGGAAACAAAATATCCAGTTTCCGGAATATCCTGCATGTCCATAGGCGAATATATATCGGACAATCTCATCGTTACGCCAAGCTTGAATATATGCATCAAGCCGTAACGTAACGCATCTAATCCATGATCATCATTTTTGTAACCAAGTTCCTTCGCATTTCTAGGTTTCGACGTTCTATTAGTATCCGCACGATAATTGTTAAATTCGCGAATAAGATTCCTGCACGAATGATCGACATATAGCCACGGTTCATACTGTGGAGTTCCAAATTCATCGGATGAAACTTCTCTAACTTTTAAAAATCCCGTTACTAAATCTATACCTTCGCGCCAATCATCTTTACTCTTGGGATTCGCTATGCATGGACCCATCTTCTGACAAATTTCGGCCACAGCGGCGGGGGAGGCTGCGTCACCAAACATTAAAGTTACTACATACCCTGATGGCTGTATACGAGATTTCAGTTCTCCTATGAATCCCTCAATTGTCACACCTTGTTTGTAGTGTTCACGCCAAATATGGATTCTATCAAGTGGGTCGACTTGAAATTCGATAGCTGCCATTGGATTATTATATCCAAAGTCCCATGCTATATAATTGGGCCAATGTGGATTAAACTTACATTCTTTTACGTGAACAATATCATCCCACTCACTAAAAATCTTACCCATGAATGTCGTAAAATCTGCAGCGATTTCTTGCTGAAACCATTCATGTGGCATCGTTTTTTCTTGTAGTTGAATTTCGGGATCGTCACGCCCAGCCGGATAAATGAACGGATTCTCCCAAGAAGGAAATCTCCATGACTCATAGTCAGGCCAAATTGGGTTTCGTCCAATTTGCCATAGATCATAAACCCAGTTTTGGCCTTCTGGTGTCGTTGGAAAGATAGCATATCCTCTATTGTCTGCCAGCGCCGGCCGTATAAATCTTTCCCAAGTTTGAGCATGATGTTTAGCGGCCTCTGACATAATTACATAATCTAACTTTTCGCCTACTAGCGATTCAGCACGATCCGCAGATCTAACTTCTACTCTAGATCCCCAAGGGAACTCAATAAACATTTCTCCGGTACGTTTGCTATAAGCCTTTTTTACCGCTTTTTCTCTACCAAGCCCCAACTTAACAATCATATCTTCCCAGATAACCCGGAATTCTTTCTCTGCCAAATCATACGTTGGGCCTACTATCCATACCCTTTTTCTCGGAACTAATAGTAATGGCTCAACTTCTCGTGCGCCCATAAGCGAATTATGCGTTGGTATGAATGATGAAGTTGCCAGATAAAGACTAGACGGAGAATCCACCTCTATACATTTTACATCTTTTTTGCCTATATATTCAATATTCTTTATAAATCTATAATAATGCTTATGTCTTGGGAGTCCTCTCTGCAAATGTAGCTTTCTTGGTAGGCTAAATACATTAACTAAGCTTCCAGTATGTACCCTGTAACATAATTTTTTATCTATTCCATTAATCTTACCTATTCTTTGTGACCTTGATACCTTACCCCCCAATGAAGTAATAAGGTAATGAACAACATCGGCCAGATTTCTATTTGTATTATCAAAGTCTACATGATTATTAGCTACAGACCCGTCTGTATCCATCAATCCATATAGTAGTTCACTACGCTGGTCGACTGATCCATATAAATACTGAACTGGTACCCGCTTATTTCCAATTAGGAAATTTTCTATAAGTTGCGCTCTTAAACCTACAACTCTCCAAATGCTAGCACCTTGTCGATCGCTTTCCTTGTAAATCTCGTACCCTCTTGATTTAATTTTTTCGACAATCCATTCATCAATTTCCGCTATACATAATGTTCCATCTCTAGTGGTTCCATCTCCAAGCCATACACCTAACAAATATGGATCAATTGGTAAATTTTGTTTTGGAAATTGAACCGGTTGTGATAGTTGGATTGCATGGTTTGGCTCAGCACCGTAATTTAAAGTTTCTAATATCTGCCTAGTTGTCCTGATTTCCGGAGGTACAACTCTCCTTCTCTTATCAGACTCATGTTTGGCTGCATGCACATCTCTCGTTTTACGTGCTCTTTTATCATAAGTCAACCATTCATGCAAGTCATTTGCTACGATATGTACCCCATCGTCAAACTCTATTTTATAGGCATCAAGTAACATGATTGGCGTGGTACCTGTTACATTACATATCATGCCATCTTCTGAAAATACTTGATCTCCAACATCCAAATCTTCCATTCTCCTCATACCATAAGGAGTAGGAATCAACGTGTTTACCTCAAGTGCCTTACCGAAACGACGCCCGCATACCGGTATCTTAAACCTTGCAGTCGACTTGTGGAAAAGCCATTGTCTTTCATGTGGTTTATAACCAATTAAATCAAAGTATTTCTCCTTAGATACAACCTTTCCCTCAAATGTTGTCATATATCGCTCTCATTCACTAACTCATTCACTAACTCATTCACTAACTCATTCACTAACTCATTCACTAACTCATTCACTAACTCATTCACTAACTCATTCACTAACTCATTCACTAACTCATTCACTATCTT
>Ga0126377_10000008_pt1 | contig 77009 bp, 60 predicted proteins | sample PanSoiMetPlot_22_FD_92647 | JGI IMG/M metagenome (GOLD analysis project Ga0126377, IMG submission 92647) | Tropical forest soil microbial communities from Panama - MetaG Plot_22 | ecosystem: Environmental > Terrestrial > Soil > Tropical forest > Bulk soil | place: Panama | collected 2016-02-17 | reverse complement strand
GACGCGCGCGCCCGGCACCGGGGCGTGAGCCACCACACCCTGACCGCGCTCGGGCGCCTGGCGCTCGCGCGCGCGATGGTCGCGGTCCCCGAGCTGCCCGGGCCGCTGGCCGGCACCGTCCGGGCCCAGCTCGACGGCGCGGGGATCGCCGACCGGCACGAGCTGGTCGCGGTCGCGCCGCCGGACACCGGCAAGCTGCTGGCCGGGTGGGGCCTGGACGTGACCACGATGGGCCGGGGACCGGCCGACGACCCGCCGTTCTTCGCGGCCGCCGCCGCGGCCGGCGCCCTCGCCGCGCGCCTGGCGGGACGGCCGTGACCGCCGGCCTGCTGCCGCGCGTCAGGGTGCGGGCGGTCCGGCTGGGCGACGAGGCCGCGTTCGGCGCGTGCCTGGCCGCCATGGCGATCGGGATCGGGGTCTTCCTGACCCTGCGGCTGGCGCCCGAGCTGGTGCCGATGCACCGCCTGCCGACCAACCACGACCTCCACATCCAGGGCAAGGACCAGGGCGGGGTGACCGGGTTCTGGTTCCTGTCGGTGCCCGCCTACCTGGCCGCGATCTGGCTGTGGCGGCGGGGGCGGCGGCCGAGCTGGCGGCTGCTGATCGTCGGCGCGGTCGTGCTGCACCTGCTGTCGCTGGCGGTCCCCCCCGTCGCCTCGGAGGACGTGTACGCCTACTCCTTCTACGGCGCCGTCCAGCGTGACTACGGGATCAACCCCTACCTGGCCTTCCCCGACCAGCACCCGCTGCACCCCTGGTACCCGTTCTGGTCCTGGCGCGATGTCGGGCCGGTGTACGGGCCGCCGTTCGTGCTGCTGCTGCGGGTGGTCGCGACGCTCGCCGGGCCGAGCCTGCTCGCCTGGGTGCTGTGGATGAAGGTGCTGCTGGTCGCGATGGAGGTCGCCGGGGTCTGGCTGCTGGTGCGCGCGCTCGCGCCGGCCCCGGGCGGCCGGGAGGTCGCGCCCGTCGGGGGCGCCGCCGACCCCGGGCCGCGCCTGATCGACCGCTGGTGGCCGGTGCTGCTGATCGCCTGGAACCCGATGGTGCTGCAGTCGGTGGCGATGTCGGCGCACGTGGACGCGCTGCTGCTGCTGCTGTTCGCCGGCGCGGTCCTGGCCCACCGGCGCGGGCGGCACCTGGCGGCGTTCCTGCTGCTGGTGCTGGCGTTCAACGTCAAGCTGTACATCGGTCCGCTGGCGGCGCTGTACGGCTTCTGGATCGCGGCCGGGCGGCCGCGGGGCCAGCGGGCCGTGACCGTGCTGCGGCTGGGGGGGCTCGGCACGGCGGTCACCGTGCTGGCCTACCTGCCGTTCGTGTCGGCCGGATGGCGGCTGGCGTCCAGCGTCCTGGACGTGAGCGGGCACTTCTCCTCGGGGAGCATCGGCAACTTCATCCGCCGGCTGCTGCCGGTGGTGCTGGAGCCGCTCGGGGTCAGCCAGACCGGCGCGAACGGGCTGGGCGACCGGCTGGGCCGGCTGCTCGCGCTCGGGGCGGTGCTGGCGTGGTTCGCCGTCTGCGCCACCAGGGTGCGCGCCGGCCGGGACCCGCTGCCGCTGCTGGCCACCTACTTCCTCGGCTACCTGCTGCTCACCCCGTGGGTGTTCTACTGGCACGAGCTGCCGCTGCTGGCGCTGGTCGCGGTGATCCCGTTCGGGCTGACCAGCCTGGTCGCGATCGTGCTCGGGATGACGCTGATGCCGGCGTCGGCGCCGGTCCGCGCGGTCGTCCAGCCGGGCCCGTCGGACCCCCGCCAGCTGGTGAACACGGCCACCGCGTTCCTGGCCCGCTACGGCGCCGCCGTCGCCGTCCTGCTGGTCGGCCTGGTGCACGGCGGCCGCCGCCGCTCCGTGCCGGCCGGTCCACGCCGGCCGCCGCCCGCCGCCGCCGAGGACCGGCGGGTCACATCGACGCGATGAGCTTCTCGACGCGGTCGTCGAAGGCGCGGAAGGGGTCCTTGCACAGGACCGTGCGCTGCGCCTGGTCGTTCAGCTTGAGGTGCACCCAGTCGACCGTGTAGTCGCGGCGGCGCTCCTTGGCCTGGCGGATGAACTCGCCCCGCAGGCGGGCGCGGGTGGACTGCGGGGGCTCCTGGGTGGCGCGGTCGATCGCGCGGTCGTCGCACACGCGCTCGGTGGCGTTGCTGCGCTCCAGCAGGTAGTACAGCCCGCGCTTGCGGTTGACGTCGTGGTAGGTGAGGTCCATGAGCGCGACCTTGGGGTGCGACAGCGGCATGCGGTAGCGCGCCCTGGCCCGCTCGATCAGCAGGTACTTGGTGACCCAGTCGACCTGGCGGCCGATCCGGTCCAGCTCCTGGGACTCCAGCGCGTCCAGGACGTGCCCCCACATCTGCACGATCCGCCGGGCGGCCGGGCTGTCGCGGTGCTCGGCGAAGCGGCTGGCCTTGTCGAAGTACTCCCGCTGGATCTCCAGCGCCGTCGCCTCGCGGCCGTTGGCCAGCCGCACCTTGCGCCGGCAGCTCATGTCGTGGGAGATCTCCCGGATCGCCCGGATGGGGTTCTCCAGGGTGAGGTCGCGCATGACGGTGTTCTCCTCCAGCATGGCCAGCACCAGGTCGGTGGTGCCGACCTTCAGGAAGGCCGACCACTCGTTCATGTTGGAGTCGCCCACGATCACGTGCAGCCGCCGGTACCGCTCGGCGTCGGCGTGCGGCTCGTCGCGGGTGTTGATGATCGGCCGCGAGCGGGTGGTCGCGCTGGAGACCCCCTCCCAGATGTGCTCGGCGCGCTGGGCGATGCAGTAGACCGCGCCGCGCGGGGTGGCGAGCACCTTGCCGGCGCCGCAGATGATCTGCCGGCTGACGAAGAACGGGATCAGCACGTCCGCCAGCCGCTGGAACTCGCCGTAGCGGCTGACCAGGTAGTTCTCGTGGCAGCCGTAGGAGTTGCCGGCGGAGTCGGTGTTGTTCTTGAACAGGAAGATCTGGCCGGCGATGCCCTCCTCGTGCAGGCGCGCCTCGGCCGCGGCGAGCAGGCTCTCCAGGATCCGCTCGCCCGCCTTGTCGTGGGTGATCAGGTCGATCACCGAGTCGCACTCGGGGGTGGCGTACTCGGGGTGGGAGCCGACGTCGAGGTACAGCCGGGCGCCGTTCTCGAGGAACACGTTGGAGGAGCGTCCCCAGGAGACCACCCGGCGGAACAGGTAGCGGGCGACCTCGTCGGGCGACAGGCGGCGCTGGCCCCGGAAGGTGCAGGTGACCCCGTACTCGTTCTCGAGGCCGAAGATGCGCCGTTCCATGCCGGTCACTGTACCGCTCGAGCCTCCCGGCGTGGGGGATCCGCTGGGCGGTCAGGGGACCGGCAGGGGCCGCGCCGCGGTGCTGAGGGCGAGTACCACCAGGGCGTGCGTCCAGGCCAGCGGCGCGGCTGAGCGCGGCGCGAGGTCGTGGCGCCGGACCCGCTCGGGGAACGCCCCGAGCGCGGTGCGGTGCGCCAGCAGCCAGCCGAGCACGCCGGCCAGGCGCGCCCGGTCGCCCGCGGACGCCGCCGCCAGTGCGAAGCAGGCGGTGGCGGGCGTCCAGGGGTCCTGGCCGGCCCACGCGCTGCCCGGCACGGCCCCGCCGCCGGCTCCCAGCGCCGCCCAGGCGGTCCACACCGCCGCGGTGACCGCCCGCTCGGGCGGGGCGAACGGCGGCGCCAGCCAGGTGACCGCCGCGTCGGGTCCGCCGCCGGCCGGGGTGCGCTCGTATCCGGCGCTGCCCGGGCCGTGCAGGCGCCGCCGGATCGCGTGGTCCAGGCGGGCGGCCGCGGCGCGGAACGCGGCCGCCTCGCGCGGGTGGCCGAGCGTCCCGGCCAGCCTCGCCGCCGCGCGCAGCCCGGCGCGCAGCGGCGCCGCCGTGCCGAGCGTCGGCTGGCGCTCGCGCCGCTCCCAGTAGTCCGGGCCGGCCGGCGGCAGCCCGTCGGGCCGCAGCGACCGGGCCGCCGCGTGCGCGGCGCGCGCGACCGCGGGCCACGCCGCGGCCGCGAGCGCCCGGTCGCTGCCGCCGCCGCTGGCCACCCACGCGGCCCACGGCACCCAGCCGGTCGCGTCCAGCTGCGGCGGGCGGCCGTCCTCGACCGGGCGGCCGTCAGGGTGCGACCGGGCCGGCCAGGTGCCGTCCGCGCGCTGGGTGCGCGCCAGGAACGCCAGCACCCCGGCCGCCTCGGTGCGGTGGCCGGTGACCGCCAGGGCGGCCGCGGCGAAGCTCGCGTCCCGCGGCCACACGTACGCCCAGCGGGGCTGCGGCGCAGCGGCCACGCCGCCGCCGGGGCGGATCAGCCGGCGCAGGAACAGCAGGGAGCGGGCCGCGGCGTCGCGCTCCCTGGCGTCGCTGCCGGGGACCGTGCCGGCCGCCAGCCAGGCGCGGTCGTCCCCGGCGGCGGCGAGCGCCGCCGGGTCGCCGGCCGGGACGGTGACCGGCTCCCGGGCGCCCGGCGGCAGGTAGCGCAGGCGCCCGTCGGCCAGGCGCAGGACCAGGCTGTCGCCGAGCCAGCCGGCGCCGGCCGCGTCGGCCGGCGAGACCGTGGCGAGCGCGTCGCCGTTGCCGAGCAGGCCGGCGGCCAGCAGCGGGACCGGGGTGGGCGCGCGGTTCGCGCTGGTCAGCAGCGCGATCAGCAGGCAGGCGAGCAGCGGCGGGCAGGCGCGGACGAGGCGTCGGGCGGCCAGGGGGCGCTCCTGTCGGTCGGCGGTGCTCGCCCTGATCCTGGGTGGACCCCGCCGGGCCGTCAACCGGGCGGCGGCCCCCGGCGCACGCGCGGGACCGGGCCGGGCTCAGGGGGCGCCGAGCCCGGCGACCAGCCGCTCGAGCGCGCCGGCGTCGGGGGCCGAGAACCAGGCGGCGCGGGTGCCGCGGCACACCAGCGCGGCGCGCTGGCCCCGGCCGGCCCAGCGGCCGCTGCCCGGGGCGGCCCCGGCGGTCCCGGTGCCGAAGCGCTCGTTGGCCCAGCGGGCGGTGGCCTTGCAGTACTCGTCGGCCTGGGCGCTGCTGTCCCACACGGTCCGGACCACCATGGCGGTCGCGCCGCCACGGCTGAAGGTGCGCAGCCGGCCGCCGTCCCAGCCGGCGGCCGCCGACCGCGCGGTGGACACCGCCAGCTCGCCGCCGAGCAGCAGCGACACGTCGAACTCGCCGAAGCCGACGTCGGCCCCCCCGCTCCAGCCGGCGCCGAGCGCGCCCGCCAGGTCCGGCACGCGCACCTGCTGCGGGTCGTCCCGCCGCAGGTAGCGCTCGGGGTGCAGGATCTGCTCGGTGGAGGTGGGCGGGTCGCGGTAGGCCCGGTCGATCGCCGCCGAGCCGCCGCTCCGGTCCAGTGCCTGGACGAACGCGAGGCCGGCCTGGTACGGGAACGCCAGCGACTCGCGGATGACCGCGGGGGCGCGGTCGAGCTTGGGGGTGGTCTGCGCCAGGCCTTCGCGGGCGACCTCGACCTGGGTCGCGGGCGGCATCTGCGACTGCAGGTAGCGCTGCATCGTCAGGGTGGCGTCGCCCTCGGCCAGGGCCGTGTAGGCCAGCAGCTCGTCGTCCAGGCCCTGGTCCTCCAGCCGGTCGGAGCGGGTCAGGTCGAAGTGCTGGTCGGTGACGGCGTGGGTCAGCTCGTGGGAGAGGACGAACTCGGCGAAGGGGGTCAGCCCGCCCTGGGAGCGGACGTACAGGCGGCCCTTCCCCGGCCCGGTCCCCGGGACGTAGAAGCCCAGGACGCTCTCGGCCTGCACCTCGCGCAGCAGCTTCACCAGTTCGGTCCCGGCGGGCAGCTCGCCGAGGAGCACCAGCGCCCTGGCCTGACGGGCGAGGTCGGCCTCGTCGGTCTCGCGGTCGATCTCGGCCAGGAGCTTGCGGGCCAGCTCGCGGTTGGACAGCACCTCCGAGGGCACCGGCCGCAGGAACCTCAGGTCGCGGACCTGCTCGAGCTGCTGCTCGATCTGGCGGAGCTGTGCGGCGACCGCGGACGGGCGCGCGGGGGCGGTCGTCGCGGGCGGGTCCGGGGCGCTGCCGGCGGTCGGCGCGGCCGCGGCCCCGCCGTCCCGGCGGTCGCGGGCGGCGAGCGCGAGCCCGGCGGCGGCGAGCGCGACCGCGAGCGCGGCCGCGGCGGCCACCAGCGGCAGCAGCCAGCGAGGCCGTCCCCGCCCGGGCGGCGGGGGCGGCGGCACGGTCTGCTGCTCGCGCAGCCACACCGTCCGGTCGTCTCCCGGCGGCTGCCAGGGGGGTGGCGCGGGACCCGGTCCGGGGTCCTGCGGCCCGGAAGGGCTGCCGGCGCTCATCACGCGCCGTCGGGCGCCTTGTCGGCGGCTGCCTCGGCGAAGTCCTCGTCGCTGAGGCGACGGAACGCGCGCCGGCTCGGGCCGCGCTCGAGCACGGCGATCTCCAGCCGGGTGCGCTCCCCGTTGGGCGGCGTGACCGTCCGCAGCGCCTCCACCGCGGCGTGCAGCGCCGCGTCCAGCTTCCAGCCCTCCTGGTAGGCGGCGCTCATCGCCTCGTTGAGCGCCTCGACCTGGCCGCCCATGGCGAGCCACTCCTTGCGGTCGACCACGGTGCCGTCGAAGCTGACGTGGTACAGGGCGTTGGGCTCTCCCTCGACGCCCAGCTCGGCGACGCACAGCTCGACCTCGTAGGGCTTGGGCTCCTGCATGAAGACCTGGCCGAGGGTCTGGGAGTAGGCGTTGGCGATCGCCCGGGAGGTCACGTCCTCGCGCCCGTAGGCGTACCCGCGGATGTCGGCCAGCCGCACACCCGCCTGCCGCAGCGTCTCGTACTCGCTGAACCGCCCGACCCCCGCGAACGCGATCCGATCGTACAGCTCGCCCACCTTGTGCAGGTGGGTCGAGGGGTTCTCGGCCACGAACGCGACACCCTGGTCGTACTCGGTGACGATGAGCGGGCGGCCGCGGGCGATGCCCTTGCGGGCGAAGTCGGCCTTGTCCTTGGTGACCTGCTCGGGCGAGACGTAGAACGGCATCGCCATGCGCTAGCCCTCCCCCGCCACCCTGGCCTGGACGACGCGCTCGGCCGCCGCCCGCACCTCGTCGTCCTCCAGCCGCTCGTAGCCCTTGGCCGAGACCGTCGCCACCACCGGGAAGATCCCCCGGACGAGGTCGGGGCCGCCGGTGGCCGCGTCCTCGTCCGCGGCGTCGTACAGCGCCTCGACCAGGATGTCCACGGAGGTCTGGCGGTCCAGGCCGTGGCGGTAGCGCTTCTTCATGCTGCCGCGCGCGTCACGCCCGCCCGAGCCGGTGGCGTGGTAGTCGGTGTCCTCGTAGCGGCCGCCGGTGACGTCGTAGCGGAAGATCCGCCCGGTCTCGCGGCGCTGGTCGTAGCCGGCGAACAGCGGCACCACCACCAGGCCCTGCATCGCCAGGCCGAGGTTGCCGCGGACCATCTGGCCGAGCTTGTTCGCCTTGCCCTCCAGCGACAGCGGGAAGCCCTCGACCTTCTCGTAGTGCTCCAGCTCGGTCTGGAACAGCCGGACCATCTCGATCGCCGGTCCGGCGGCGCCCGCGATCGCGACCGCCGAGTGCTCGTCGGCGGGGAACACCTTCTCGATGTCCCGCTGGGCGATCGACAGCCCCTCGGTGGAGCGCCGGTCGCCCCCGACCACCACGCCGTCGGCGTAGCGCATCGCCACCACGGTGGTCGCGTGGGACGCCTCGAGCGAGCTGCCGCCGGGCAGGGCCGCCGGCAGCAGCTCCGGGGCGTACACGCGCAGCGCGTCGACGAACGACGGGCTGAACAGCGGCGGCGCGGAGAACAGGTCTCTCATGGCCGCCGTCCCCGCGGGGCGGGGTGGTCGGCTGCGGTCAGGAGCAGGTCACTCGCCCCCCTTCTGGATGTACTGCTTGACGAACTCCTCGGCGTTCTCCTCGAGGACCTCGTCGATCTCGTCCAACAGGGCGTCCAGCTCCTCCTTGAGCTCCTCGCCCTTCTCCTGGATCTCGCTGGAGGAGGCCGTCTCCTCCTGGCTGTCGGCCTGCCGCTCGGTCGCGCGGCGCCGCTGCTCCGCCCCGCCCCCACTGTCCTTGGCCACCGCAGCTCCTCCTTGCGGTCGAATGAACATGCAGGTTATCAGGCCCCCGAGCGCTCCGGGCGCGTCACCCCTGGAGCCGCCGGATCAGGTCCTCCGCGGTCGGGCTGGCGTCCAGGATGCCCCTGGTGTGCGCCGCGGTCCCCCGCGTGGGCTCGAGCATCGGCACGCGCTGCAGGGTCTCGCGGCCGATGTCGAAGATGATCGCGTCCCAGCCCGCCGCCGCGATCTGGGAGGCGTACTTGGCCAGGCAGCGCCCGCGGAAGTAGGCGCGGGTGTCGACCGGGGGCTCGGTCATCGCGGCCTGGATCTCCTGCTCGGCGATGAGGCGCTCGATCCTGCCGGCGTGGGCGAGCCGGTAGTACAGGCCCTTCTCGGGCCGCACGTCGTGGTACTGCAGGTCGACCAGGGCCAGCTTGGCGTCGTCCCAGGCCAGGCCGTCGCGCTCGGCGATCTGGCGCAGCAGGGTGTACTTGGCGACCCAGTCGATCGTGCGGCCGAGCTTGGCCGGCTCGTCCTCCAGGCCGGCCAGCGTCGACTCCCAGCGGCCGAGCACCTCGGCCTCCCAGGCCGAGATCTCGCGGTCCTTGAGGTAGGCCTTGGCGGCGTCCAGGTAGGCCCACTGGACCTCCAGCGCGGTCACGCGCCGGCCGTCCCGGCGCTCGACGGTGACCTGGAGGGTGGGGTCCTTGGCGATCGCCCGCAGCGCCTGGACCGGGTTGGCCAGGCCCCATTCCTCGGCGGGGGCGGCGTCGTCCTCGATCATGTTGAGGGTGACCGCGAGCGAGCCCGTCTTCAGGAAGGTGGCGACCTCGTTCATGTTCGCGTCGCCGATGATGACGTGCAGGCGGCGGTACTTCTCCGGGTCGGCGTGCGGCTCGTCGCGGGTGTTGATGATGGGCCGCTTGAGGGTGGTCTCGAGCCCGACCTCGACCTCGAAGAACTGCGAGCGCTGCGCGATCTGGAACGCGGTCGTGCCGTCGGCGGGGTCGCTCACCAGGCTGCCGGCGCCGGCGAAGATCTGCCGGGTGACCAGGAACGGGGTCAGGTCCCGCACCACCCTGGAGAAGGGCGTGGTCCGGTCGACCAGGAAGTTCTCGTGGGTGCCGTAGGAGGAGCCCTTGCCGTCGGTGTTGTTCTTGTAGACCTGGATGCGCCGGCCGCCGGGGGTCAGCTCGGTCGCGCGCCGGGCGGACTCGGCCAGGATCCGCTCCCCCGCCTTGTCGTAGGCGACCAGCGTCCGCGGGTCCAGGCACTCCGGCGAGGAGTACTCGGGGTGGGCGTGGTCGACGTAGTAGCGCGCGCCGTTGGTGAGGATGACGTTGGCCAGCCCGAGGTCGTCGTCGCCGGCCACCTCCGGCTCCCGCGGGGCCTCGAAGCCGCGGGCGTCGCGCAGCGGCGACTCCTCCTCGTAGTCCCAGCGCACCCGGCGGCCCCGGCCGGAGAAGGCGTTCACCAGCAGGCTGGAGGCGAGCACCGGGTTCAGCTCCGGCGCTCCCGGCACGGTGATCCCGTACTCGGTCTCGATGCCCATGACCTTGGTTAGGGCCATTCCTCTCCCTCCGGCCGGACCCTCGTCCGGCCGCGCCGCGGGCGCCCGCCGGCGACTGCGCCGTCCTGACCGGGCCGGCCGCCTGGCCGTGGCCGCTGCCGACGGGCCGGGCGCCGGCTCGGAGCCTACAGGTACTGCCCGGCGTTGACCTGCTCGATCGCGCGGCCGGCGTCCTTGCTGCTGCCGCCGATGAGCGTCCGGACGTAGACGATGCGCTCGCCCTTCTTGCCCGAGATCCGCGCCCAGTCGTCCGGGTTGGTCGTGTTGGGCAGGTCCTCGTTCTCCTTGAACTCGTCCTGGACGGCCCGGAGCAGGTCGTCGGTCTTGATGCCCTTCTCCTTGCTGACCAGGAATCTCTTGATCGCCATCTTCTTCGCGCGAGCGACGATGTTCTCGATCATCGCACCGGAGTTGAAATCCTTGAAGTACAGGATCTCCTTGTCGCCGTTGGCGTAGGTGACCTCGAGGAAGCGGTTCTCCTCCGACTCGGAGTACATGTGGTCGACGGTCTTGTCGATCATGTGCTCCAGTGCCGCCGCGCGGTCGTCGCCGTGCTCGCCGAGCACCGACCGGGCGATCGGTAGGCCCGGCACCAGGTACTTGGAGAAGATGTCCCCGGCGCTGCGCGCGTCGGGCCGGTCGATCTTGATCTTCACGTCCAGCCGGCCGGGCCGCAGGATCGCCGGGTCGATCATGTCCTCGCGGTTGGACGCGCCGATCACGATCACGTTCTTGAGCTGCTCGACGCCGTCGATCTCGCTGAGCAGCTGCGGCACGATCGTGTTCTCCACGTCCGAGGAGATGCCCGAGCCGCGCGTGCGGAAGATCGAGTCCATCTCGTCGAAGAACACGATCACGGGCACGCCCTCGGCGGACTTCTCCTTGGCGCGCTGGAAGATCAGTCGGATCTGCCGCTCGGTCTCGCCGACGTACTTGTTCAACAGCTCGGGGCCCTTGATGTTGAGGAAGTAGCTCTTGCTGGCCGCGTGGCCGGTGATCTCGGCGGCCTTCTTGGCCAGCGAGTTGGCGACCGCCTTGGCGATGAGCGTCTTGCCGCAGCCGGGCGGGCCGTACAGCAGCACCCCCTTGGGGGGCTTGAGCTGGTGCTCGGCGTACAGGTCGGCGTGCAGGAAGGGCAGCTCGACGGCATCGCGGATCTGCTCGATCTGGTCTGCGAGCCCGCCGATGTCCTGGTAGGCGATGTCGGGGACCTCCTCGAGGATCAGCTCCTCCACCTCGGGCTTCGGCACCGGCTCGAGCACGAACCCCGACTTGGCGTCCAGCAGCAGCGAGTCGCCCGCCCGCAGCTTGCGGTTGCGCAGTGGCTCGCTGAGCTGCACCACGCGCTCCTCGTCGGCGTTGGCGATCACCAGCGCGCGGTCCGGGCCGAGCAGCTCCTTGAGCGTCACGACCTCGCCCTGGATCTCGAACGCGCACGCCTCGATCACGTTGAGGGCCTCGTTGAGCATCAGCTCCTGGCCCTGCTGCAGCGACTTGGGGTCGATGTCGGGGTGGACGTTCACTCGCAGCTTGCGGCCGCCGGTCGAGATGTTCACCGTGCCGTCGGGGTTGACGCCGAGGAACGTCCCGTAGCCCGACGGCGGCGCGGTGAGCTTCTCGACCTCCTCCTTGAGGGCGAGGATCTGCTCGCGCGCCTCGCGCAGCGTCGCCGTCAGCCGCTCGTTCTGGGCCAGCGCCTGGGCGAGCTGGCCCTTGGCCTCCAGCAGGCGCTCCTCGAGCACGCGCACCTGCCGGGGCGAGTCCTGCAGGCGGCGGCGGAGCAGGGCGGTCTCCTCCTCCAGGAACTCGATCTGCCGGCGCAGCTCGCCGGTGTCGGCAGTGGGAGCGCTGGCGTCGGGCTCGCGGCGTTGTCGCGGCGTCCTGGGACGGTCGGCGTCCTTCAAGTGCTCCCCCTTCCACGTCGGGCCATCGGTGCTCCGGGCCGGGCCAGCCCGCAGCTACGGCTCGAGTTGCCCAGTATAGGTTCGGTTCTCCTCGACTCCTCGGCGTAGCGGGGTGCGTTCTCTAGCGCCAACATCGCGGTCGCCGACGCCACCGCCCGCGGACACACGCCAGGACGGGGGACGAGCGGCTCGAGAAGAATGTAGTGCTCCGCGCGCGGCCCGACAACGAGCCCCGGGCGCCGCCGGTGCGCGGCTCAGGGCGGCTCGGCCTCGACGCGCCTGGCGGCGATCAGGAAGCCGGTGTGCCCGATCATGCGGTGCTCGGGCCGGACCGCCAGGCCGTCGACGTGCCAGGGCCGCACGATCGCCTCGGTGGTCTCGACCGGCCCGAACGCCTGGGCGGCCTTGAGCGCCTCGACCGTGCGCATCACCTGCGGCACGGTGGCCGTGAACGCCACCAGCGACCCCCCGCAGACCAGCGCCCGCGCCGCGGCCGGCACGACCGTCCACGGGTCGAGCAGGTCCAGCAGCACCCGGTCGGCCTGGCCCACCTGCGCCAGCCCCTCCACGACGTCGCCCTCGCGCAGCTCCCAGGCGTCGGGGAGCTTGCCGAGCCAGCCCTCCACGTTCGCCCGCGCCTGGGCCGCGAACTCCGGCCGCAGCTCGAAGGAGACCAGCCGTCCCTGCGGGCCGAGCGCCTGCAGCAGCGCGATCGACAGCGCCCCGGAGCCGGCGCCGGCCTCCACGACCGTGAGCCCGGGCCGCACGTCGGCGGCCATGACCATGAGCGCCAGCACCCTGGGGTAGAGGACCTGCGCGCCGCGGGGCATCTTCAGGATCCAGTCGGCCAGCGTCGGGCGCAGGACCAGCAGCCGCTGGCCGAGGTCGGTGCGGACCGTGCGGCCCTCGGGCCCGCCGATCAGCAGGTCGTGCGCGAGGCGGCCGCGGTGGGAGTGGAACACCCCGCCGGGCGCCAGCGTGATCAGGTAGCGGCGGCCCTTGCCGTCCTGCAGCAGCAGCCGCTCGCCGGGCTCCAGCGGCCTCACCGCGCGCCCTCCGCCGTTTCCAGGACGACCAAGCCCTGGGTGAGCCGGGCGCGGGTGCGGCAGAACGCGCACACCGGCGCCTCACCCGCCTCGGCCGGCGCCTGCGTGACCATGCCGCAGCGCGAGCAGGCCGTCAGCTCGGCGTCGTCGGCGGCCTCGAGCAGGGGGGCCGCCCGCTCCAGGAAGCCGAGCAGGAAGCCGTGCTTGGTCCCCGGCGCCTCCTCCTCCAGCTCGTCGAGCGTGTGCTTGTAGCGCATCTGCGTGTTGCCGGCGACCAGCGGGCACTCCTCCACCACGTAGTCGATCCCGGTGAGCACGCAGTACGCGGCCGACTCGCGCTCGGCCAGCCGGTACAGCGGCTTGACCTTCTTCACCAGGCCGGGCCGGGTCGCCTCCAGCACCGGGAACTGGCGCGCCATCGCGGCGGTGTCCCAGCGCAGCGTGTTGCCGAGCAGGACCGCCGCCTCGTCGTCGAGGTTGTGGCCGGTCGCCACGACGTCGTAGCCGCGGGCGAAGGCGCTGGAGTTGAACACGTACCGCTTGGACAGCCCGCAGACGCTGCAGGACGAGCGGCCGTGCTGCGCGGCCGCCGCCTGCGGGATGGTGAACCCCTGCTCCCGGGCCAGGTCGTGGGTGACCAGCGTGGCGCCGTGCTCGGCCGCGAACGCCGCGCAGACCTCGCCCGAGCGGTCGGAGTAGGCGCCGATGCCGAGCCCGAGGTACAGCCCGTCGGCGTGGTAGCCGAGCCCGAGCAGGATGTCCCACAGCGCCAGCGAGTCCTTGCCGCCGGAGACCGCCACCAGCACCCGGTCCTCGGGCGCGATCATGCGGTGCTTGTCGATGGCGCGCCGTACCTGCTGGCGGGCGTGGTGCAGGAAGCAGTCCCGGCAGAACGCGCAGTTGTGCCGGCGCAGCTCGATGACCGCGCGCTCGCGGCAGCGGCCGCAGCGGGTCATCGGCCGGCGGCGCCCGGCCGCGCTCATCGCCCACCCCGCGACGCGCCCCCCGAGATCGCGTAGCGGACCTCCACGGTGTCGCCGTCGCGCAGCTCGTCGGCCTCGGTGAGCAGGTCCCCGTCGCGGATCACCAGGACGGTGGAGGGCCTGACCTCCAGGCGCTCCAGGAGCTGGTCGACCCGCCGGGCGCCGTCGACCTCGACCGTGCGGTCCGGTGGGCGGATCCGAGCGGTGACGCGCATGTGAGGCTCCTCGTCCGGACGGTCCGGTGCGGGCAGGCGGCCGGCGGCGCCGGGCTGCCGGCGACCATTGGGGCGGCCGCTGGCTGGTGGGGCCGGGTCCGGCCGCGGCCTCACCCGGCGGCCGGCAGGCGTCCGGCCGGCCCGCGCGCGAGCGCGCCGCAGGTGCGCCGCAGCCGGTCCGCGGCCGACCCGTCGACCACTCCGGCCGGCCTGCCGTCCCCGTCCAGCACAAGATACTCCGCGGCTCCCCCGTCGAGATACCGGCTGAGGAAGCGGTCGGCGCGCTCGTCCACCCGGGCGGTCAGCCTGGCGTCGATCGGCTCGGCGAGCGCCCCCGCGGTCGTGTTCGGCCACTGCACCACCGGCACCTGGACCAGCCGCCTGCCGTGGAGCAGGCCGAGCGGCCGGCCGTCGCCGCGGACCACCACCAGCCGCCCGCCGTCGCGCCGCGGCGCCAGGCCCCTGGCGGCCACGTCGGCCACGATCGTCCAGGCGGGGATGGTCGGCACGACCCGGGTCATGTAGTCGCCGACGGTGCTGCTGGACAGCTGGTCGACCGCCCGGGCCGCGCGCTCCCCGATCCCGGCGGCGCGCCACAGGAACACGCCCAGCAGCGCGTCGAGCCCGTAGCGCGGGTCCCGGGTCAGCAGCAGGGCGCCGGTGCCGCCGAGCACCAGCAGGCCCGCCAGGACCCGCCCGCTCCAGGCGGCGATCCGCGTCGCGAGCATGCGCCGCCCGCCGGTCCGCCACACCACCGCCCTGACCACCCGGCCACCGTCGAGCGGGAGGCCGGGCAGCAGGTTGAACAGGGCGAGCACCAGGTTGGCCAGGCCGATCAGGAGGACGAACTCGCCCGGCTGCCCCGGCAGCAGCCCGCCCAGCAGCAGGCCGAGGCCGGCGATCGTGACCGACACGAGCGGCCCGGCCATCGCGATCAGCGCCTCGTCGCCCGCGTCGTCGGGCTCGGCGGTGATCCGCGCGGTGCCGCCGAACACGAACAGGGTGATGTCGGCGGTCGGGATCCCGAGCGCCCTGGCCACGAGCGCGTGCGCCAGCTCGTGCGCGACCACGCAGGCGAAGAACACCAGCCAGAACAGCAGCGAGGTCAGCGCCGCGCCGGTGCCGGCGAGCGGCCGCCACAGGCCGCGCGTGGCCACCACCGCCAGCGCCAGGGTGATCAGCCAGGAGAGGTCGATCACCAGCGGGATGCCGAACGGCCGCCCGACCCGGATGCCTCGCCCCATCGCGCCTCCCGTCCCGCGCGGGCGCGGCAGCCGGGGCCCGGCGGTCGCCGCGTGCGGCGCCGGGCCCGGCGGAGCGCACCCTCCTCCTGGAGAGCATGGTTGCGCACCTCCCGCGCGTGCGCCAGGCCCGCCGACCGCTCGGGCTCAACTCCGCCGTCGACGCGCGGGAGCGGACGGGCCGCCGTCGCTGCCGGCGGGGGCGCCGCCCGGCTGCGCCAGCGCGCGCGCCAGCGCCGTGCCCGTGCCCGTGCGCCCGGTGCCGTCCAGGACCACCTCGGCCGCGCCGAGCTGCCCCGCCAGCCGCCAGGCGGCCGCGGCGGTCGCCGCCAGCGCCTGGTCGCCCTGGCCGGGCTCCAGGTGGGCCGCGCGCAGCAGCAGCCGGCCGGTCGCGCGGTCGAGCTTGGGGTCCACGCGGCCGACCAGCCGGCCGCCGGCCAGCACCGGCATGGTGTAGTAGCCGAAGCGGCGCCGGGCCGCCGGCGTGTACACCTCGACCCGGTAGTGGAACCCGAACAGCCGCTCGCCCCGCTGCCGGAACCAGATGAGCGAGTCGAACGGGCTCAGCAGCACCGGCGGGAAGCGCGCCGATCCCGGCACGCTCGTGCCCGGCAGCACGTAGGCGGGCTGCGCCCAGCCCTGGACCCCGACCGGCTCGAGCAGGCCGGAGCCGACCGCCTCGGCCAGGGCGGGGCGCGCGTGCTCGGCAGGCAGGCGGAAGTAGTCGGCCAGGTCCGCCGCGGTGGCGACGCCGAGCGCCCCGGCCGCGCGCACGGTCAGCGCCACCGCGGCCTCGACCGGGCCGGGCTCGGACACGTCCAGGCCCGCGGGCAGGACCCGCTCGGCCAGGTCGTAGCGCCGCTCGAAGCGCACGCGGTCGGCGACCAGCAGCACCCCCTGGTCGAACAGGTCCTCCAGCACGTGCTTGACGGGCGCCCAGTCCCACCAGGTGCCGCGGCGCCGGGCGCCGGGCTCGCGGAAGGCCGAGGCGGGCAGCGGGCCCTCGGCGCGGATGCGGTCCAGGACCGGCGCGTAGAGCGCGCCGTGGCGCTCGCGGATCTGCGACCACCAGCCCCGGGTGGTCGCCGCCATCCGCCGCATCCGCGGCAGGAACAGGCGGTAGGTCTCGACCGGCAGGAAGGAGGCGGCGTGGCCCCAGTACTCGAAGGCCGCCCGCTGGCAGTACACCACCTGCTCGAACAGCGCCTCGGGCAGTGCCCCGACGCGGGCGGCCAGCACGAGCCGGTGGCTGCGCGCGACCACGTTGATCGAGTCGATCTGGACGGCGCCGAGCGAGGCGAGCGCGGCCCGGACGGTGCGCGCGGTCGCGCGGCGGGGCGCCCGGCCGGTGAGGCCCTGCGCGGCGAGCGCCAGGCGCCGGGCCTGGGCGAGGGACAGGGTGTCGCGCGGCGGGGCGCCGCGCCCTGCGGTTGCCATCGCCGCCACCCTACCCGCCGGGGCCGACACCGGGCCCGGCGCCGCCCCTGGCGTAGGCTCGCCGCGATGCAGCCGATCCCGGTCGTGGCCAGCGACGCGCACCGCGCCCACGACCCGCCGTACGAGCTGAACGAGGGGCGGGTGGTGGCACCGGTGTACGAGCGCGCCGCCCGGGGCGAGGCGCTGCGCGGCGCGCTCGCCGCCGCCGGGCACCCGGTCCTGGAGCCGCGGGCGCACCCCGAGGCGCCGCTGCTGGCCGTCCACGAGGCGGCGCTGCTGCGGTTCCTGGAACGCGGGCACGGCGACTGGCGGGCCGCCGGCGGTCCCGAGGCGATGATCCCCGACACCTTCGCGCACGCCCGGCTCGGCGGCGGCCGGGCGCACCCGACCCGCTCGGGCCTCGGCCGCCCCGGGGCGTTCTGCTTCGACACGGCCACGCCGGTCGTGGCGGGCACCTGGTCGGCCGCGCGCGCCGCCGCCGACGTCGCGCTCACCGCCGCCGGGCTGGTCGCCGCCGGCGGGCGCGCCGCCTACGCGCTCTGCCGGCCGCCCGGCCACCACGCCGGACCCGGCTACTACGGGGGCTTCTGCTTCCTCAACAACGCGGCGATCGCGGCGCGCTCGCTCGGCGCCCTCGGCCGCGTCGCCCTCCTGGACCTGGACTTCCACCACGGCAACGGGACGCAGGAGATCTTCTGGTCGGACCCGGGGGTGCTGTACGTCTCGCTGCACGGCGACCCCGACGCCCACTTCCCCTACTTCAGCGGCGCCGCCGACGAGACCGGCGGCGGCGCCGGCGCGGGGGCCACGCGCAACCTGCCGCTGCCCGACGGCGTCGACGACGGCGCCTACCTCGGGGTGCTGGAGCTGGCGCTGGAGGTCGTCGACGCGTTCCGGCCGGCGGTGACGGTCGTGTCGATGGGGTTCGACACGTTCGCCGACGACCCGCTGGGCAGCTTCGCGCTGACCACGCGGGGGTACGGCGCGGTCGGCGCGCGGCTGGGGGAGCTGGGCCGCCCCCTGCTGCTGGTCCAGGAGGGCGGGTATGCGCTCGGCGCGCTCGGCGCCAACGCCGTCGCGCTGCTGGCCGGGCTCGGCCGCGGCGGCCGAGCCCGCGCCCGCGGCGCCGCGCCGGGCGGCGCGGGGACCGGCTCGTGAGGATCACCGACCGGATCGGGACACACCCGGAGCTGGGACGATGCGGCCGCGACCGGCCATGACGAGGGCAGCGGGACGTAGTAGGGTGCGCTCGCCCGAGCAGGCAGGCTCGGGGCCGATCACAGGAGTGGCGATGTCCTCCCGCAGTCTGGAGCGCGGCGCGGCCGGGTCCGGCCTGGTGTTCGTGGTCCTGCAGCTCGCGGCCCGGCTCGTCGTCCCGAGGCCGGTCCTGCCCGAGGTCCAGCCCGGCGGCCTGGTGCGCTCCTACTACCTGGACCACCGCAGCCTGCTCGGGGTCCGGGGGGTCCTCACCGGCCTGGCGGTCGTGTGCGGGCTGGTGTTCCTCGGGGCGCTGTTCCACGTGCTGCGCCGGGACTCCGAGCTGCCGTGGCTCGCGCCGGTCGCGCTCGCCGGCGGGGTGGGCGCGCTGGCGTGCTCGCTCGTGGCCACCAGCGCGCTGGCCGCCCTGGTCGAGTTCCGCCAGGCCGAGGTGCTCGCGCCGACGCAGAGCAGCGCCGGCGGGGCGCTGGCGCTGTTCCGCTTGTACGACGCGTTCGACCGGTTCGCCGGCTACCCGCTGCTGGCGCTGGTGGCGGCGACGTCGGTCGGCGTGCTGGCGTCCCGCCAGCTGCCACGCTGGTTCGGCTGGGCAGGCGTGGCGCTCGCGGCGGTCGTCCTGCTCGACCTCACCACCCCCCTGCCGCTCAGGGAGGTCGCCTTCTACGCCTTCCTGGCCTGGGTGGCGGTCGCGAGCCTGCTGTTCGCCCTCGACCCCCGCTCCAGCGACTCCACCGAGGCCGCGACGCTCGGCTGAGGCGCACGGGTCAGCCGCCGGCGGCGGCGCGGTCCAGCAGCCAGGTGACGCTGCCGCCGGCCGCGGCGACCTCGGCGACGGCGCGGCTGACCGGCAGCCGGCGGTCGCCGGCGAGCGCCCGGGCGAGCGCGGCGGCCTTGCCCGCGCCGACCGCCACCACCAGGCAGCCCGCCGTGCCGCGCAGGGCGGGCAGGGTGAGGCTGATCCGGTCCGGCGGCGGCTTGGGGGCGCCGCGCACCGCGACCACCAGGCGGTCGGTGACGTCCAGCTCCGGGTGGCCGGGGAACAGCGACAGGCAGTGGCCGTCCTCGCCGACGCCGAGCCACACCAGGTCCAGCAGCGGCCACCCGGACGCGGCGGCGGGCAGGGCGCGCAGCCGCCGCTCGTAGTCCGCGGCCGCCTCCTCCGGCGGCAGCCAGGTCCGCGGCTGCAGCCGGCCGGCCGGCGGGACCGGCACGTGGTCCAGCAGCGCGGCCGCCGCCTGCCCCCAGTTGGACCCGGAGTCGTCCTCGGGCACCAGGCGCTCGTCGCCCATCGCCAGCCGCAGCCGCGGCCAGGGCACCGGCGGCCCCGGCGTGCCGGCGGCGAGCAGCCGGTAGGCGGCCAGCGGCGTGCTCCCGCCGGTGAGCGCCCAGGTCGCGCTCCCGCGGCGCTCGACCGCCTCGGCGAGGGCGTCGGCGGTGGCCTGCGCCGCCGCCAGCGCGACCGCGGCCGGGTCGTCGAGCACCTGCAGCGTGGCGTCGGCGGCGGCCATCAGCCGGCCGCGCCGGTCCAGGGCGCGGTCGCGTCGAGCGCCTCCTCGAAGACGCGGTCGCGCCCGAACACCTCCAGCTCGGCCTGGAGCGCCTGGGTGTCGCTCACGGCGCCGGAGCCGATGCGGGTCTGGGCGATCTCCTGGCCGCCCGGGTAGCTGGCGAGCAGCAGGCTGCCCTTGGCCTCCAGCGAGACCCGCACGGGCTCGGCGCCGCCGGCGGCGGCCAGGCGCACCGACGCCAGCGCGTGCGGGCCCGCGGCGGCGCGCAGCTCCACCTCGACCGCGCCGGCCGGCGAGCGGTAGCGGGCGGTGCCGGTGCAGGGCCGCTCGCCGGGCGTGACCTCCTCGGCCTGCCAGCCGAGCCGGCTGGCGAGCCAGCCGGCGAACAGCAGCCCCGCGGTCGGCCGGACCGCCGCGATCCGCACCGCGGTCGCGCGCTCGACGGCGGCGCGGGCGGGCAGGCCGTCGACGCCCACCGCGAGCAGCTCCCGCCAGGGCGTGAGCCGCCCCCACATCAGGTCGGTCGCGGGCGGTCCCTGCACCGCCGCCCCGGCCAGGCGGCGCAGGTCCCCGCCGGGATCGCCGAACGCGGCGGAGTCGACCACCAGCCGGTCGGCCACGCCCAGCAGCTCGCCCGCGACCGGCCTGCCGAACGGCACCGCCCCGAGCCACCAGGCGAACACCGGGATGTCCGGCAGCAGCAGCGGCAGCACCACCTCGGCGAGATGCCGGGGCGGCACCGCGGCGTCGACGAGGACCTCCTCGCGCACCCGCCGGGTGCCCGGCTGGAGCCCGGCGCGGGGGACGACCCTCGCCCAGGCCCGCACCTCCGGCCGGCCGTCGGGGGGGCGGGCCAGCAGGGCGATGCAGCGCGAGGGGTTGCGTCCGGTGATCGCCTCGACCACCCGCACGGCGTCGTGGGCCCGCTCGAGGTCGCCGGCGACGATCAGCAGGGTCGCCACGCGCGTGTGGACCACGCCCTGGTCGCCGCCGCGGCGCTGCTCGGCCGCCTGGCGCCGCAGGACGCGCTCGACGTCGCCGAGGGCGACCGGCTCGCCGGGCCAGTCGAGCACCGGCCGGCCCGCCGGGGCCCGCCCTCCGGGGGCCGCCTGGACGCTCACGGCCGCCGCCACCGGCGCCCGTCGCGCGCGATCAGCTCGTCGGCCGCCGCCGGCCCCCAGGACCCCGCCTCGTAGTTGGGGAAGTCCTCCGGCGGGACCTGCGCCCAGCGGTCCAGGATCGGCTGGGTGATCTGCCAGGCCTGCTCCACCTCGTCGCGGCGCGGGAACAGGGTCGGGTCCCCCAGCATCACGTCCAGCAGCAGGCGCTCGTAGGCGTCGGGCAGGTCGTCGGCGAACGAGGTCCCGTAGGCGAAGTCCATGTTCACCGAGCGCACCGCGAGCGACGGGCCGGGGACCTTCGCCCCGAACTTGAGGGTGATGCCCTCGTCGGGCTGGATGCGCAGGACCAGCGCGTTGGGCTCCAGCCCGTCCTGGGCGGCCTCGCCGAAGGGCAGGTGCGGGGCGGACTTGAACTGGACCGCGACCTCGGTCGCGCGCTTGGGCAGCCGCTTGCCGGTGCGCAGGTAGAAGGGCGTGCCGGCCCAGCGCCAGTTGCCCACCGACAGGCGGCAGGCGACGAACGTCTCGATCACCGAGTCGGGCGCGACGTCCGGCTCGCCGCGGTAGGGCGGCACCTCCACGCCGTTGATCCAGCCGGCGTCGTACTGGCCGCGCACGACGTCGCGGTCCACCTCCTCGGGGGCGAGCCGGTGCACCGCCTTGAGGACCTTGGCCTTCTCGTTGCGCACGTCCTCGGGCTCGAACGAGGCCGGCGGCTCCATCGCGACCAGGGCGAGGATCTGCAGAGCGTGGTTCTGGATGATGTCGCGGATCGCGCCGGCGGTCTCGTAGAAGTTGCCGCGGTGCTCGATGCCGAGCGACTCGGCCACCGTGAGCTGCACGTGGTCGACGTAGCGGTGGTTCCAGACCGGCTCGAAGATCCCGTTGGCGAAGCGCAGCGCGATGATGTTCTGGACGCTCTCCTTGCCGAGGTAGTGGTCGATGCGGAACACGTCCTGCTCGCGGAAGACGTCGTTGACCAGATCGGCCAGCTCCAGCGCGGACGCCAGGTCGTGCCCGAACGGCTTCTCGACCACGATCCGCGAGCTGCCGCCGCGGTAGCGGCGACCGCCGATCGCGCTCTCGCCGGTCCCCCGGACGATCTCGGGGAACAGCCTGGGGATGGTCGACAGGTAGAACACGCGGTTGCCGGCGGTGCCGAAGCCCTCGTCGAGCTGCTCCAGCCGGCGCCCGACCCGCTCGAAGGTCTCCAGCTCGGTGGTCGAGCCGGCCTCGTAGTGCAGCCGCTGGGCGAACGACTCCCACACGGCGTCGTCGACCGGCTGGGTGCGGCTGAACTCGTCGACCGCCTTGCGCATCTCGCGCCGGTACTCCTCGTCGGAGAACCTGGTCCGGCTCACCCCCAGCATCGCGAACCCCTGCGGGAGCATGTTGTTCAGCTCCAGGTTGTACAGCGCCGGGATGATCTTGCGGTGGGCCAGGTCGCCGGAGCCACCGAAGACGACCAGCGCCGTCGGCGGCGGCGCCGCCCGCAGCCGCTCGCCGGCGAACAGCGGGTTGGTGCCCGGTCGGTCGTCCACCTACGCCTCCCCGCGGTGGCCGGCGTCCGCCGCGAGCGCCCGGCGCTTGGCGCGCACGGAGTCCAGGGCCTGCTGGTAGCTGGCGGCGAACTTGTCCACGCCCTCCTCCTCCAGGCGCCGGCCGATGTCGGCCTCGTGGATGCCGAGCGCCGCCAGGCGCTCCCAGGTGCGGCGCGCGCGGTCCAGGCCCTGCGTGACCGTCTGCCCGCGGACCTCGCCGTGGTCGGCGAACGCCTCGATCGTGGCCAGCGGCATGGTGTTGACCGTGGCCCGCCCGATCAGCTCCTCGACGTACATGACGTCGCGGTAGGCCGGGTTCTTGGTGGAGGTGGACGCCCACAGGCAGCGCTGCAGCCGGGCGCCACGGGCGGCCAGCGCCTCCCAGCGCGGCCCGCCGAACAGCTCGCCCCAGGCCTGGTAGGCGAGCTTGGCGTTGTCGATCCCGGTGGTGCCGAGCAGCGCCCGGGCCTCCTCGGCGTCCGGGCCGCCGGCGTCCACGATCGGCTGCAGTTCGGCGTCCACCATCGTGTCGACGCGGCTGACGAAGAACGAGGCGACGCTGGCCACGCTCGAGGGGTCGCCGCCGCGCTCGATCAGCTGCTCGAGTCCGGCGAGGTAGGCCTCCACGACCTCCCGGTAGCGCGACAGGGCGAAGATCAACGTCACGTTGATGTTGATGCCGTCGGCGACCGAGGCGGTGATCGCCGGCAGCCCCTCCGCGGTCGCGGGGATCTTGATGAATGCGTTGGGCCTGGCGATCGTGTCGAACAGCCGGCGCGCCTGCGCGATCGTGCCCGCGGAGTCGTGGGCGATGTCGGGCGGCACCTCGAACGAGACGTACCCGTCGCCGCCGTCGGGGCGGGAGCGTCCCCGCTCGAACACCGGGGCGAGGTCGGCGCACGCGGCGCGGATGTCGTCCAGCGCCAGCGCCTCGAACAGCGCGCGGTCGTCCGCGCCCTGGCGGGCGAGCCGGTCGAGCTGGTCGTCGTAGAACGAGCCCTCGGACAGCGCCGTCGCGAAGATGGTGGGGTTGGAGGTCACGCCGGCCACGCCGAACTCGTCGCGCAGCCGCCGCAGCTCACCCTTGTGCAGCCAGTCGCGGGCGATGGAGTCGACCCAGACCGAGGTCCCCTGCCGCGACAGCTCCTCCAGTCGCCGAGCCATCGATCCTCTCCCTTCACGGAAACGTTTTCGTCGCACGGCAGGATCCCTCGCCGGCGCGCTGCGCGCCGCGCGAGCTGCCACCCAGGCATGCTACCCGCCCGACCTCGCGCGGACGCCCACCGGCCGCCGGCGCGTGGGCCGGCCGTTCAGGAGCCGCGGCGGGCCAGGCTCAGCTTGCCCTCCGAGCGCCGCAGCGCCCGCGCGAGCAGCGCCTCGTGCGTGGCCACGCGCCGCGCCCCCTTGACCCGCCGCGCGGGCTGCCAGGAGCCGTCCGCGCCCAGCTCCCAGGCCTGCACGTTGTCGGCGAGCAGCAACGCGATGATCTCGTCCAGGCGGGCGATCAGCGCCGGCCGGGTCACCGGCGCGACCGCCTCGACCCGCCGGTCCAGGTTGCGCGGCATGAGGTCGGCCGAGCCGAGGAAGTACTCGGGCTCCCCGCCGTTCTCGAACCGCATGATGCGCTGGTGCTCCAGGAAGCGGCCGACGATGCTGCGCACGCGCACGTGCTCGCTGACGCCGGGGACGCCCGGCCGCAGGCGGCAGATCCCCCGCACCACCAGGTCGATCTCGACGCCGGCCCGGCTGGCCGCGTACAGCGCCCGGATGCAGGGCGCGTCGACCAGCGAGTTCATCTGCATGAAGATGCGGCCGGGCCGGCCCTCGGCGTGCAGCCGCGCCTCGCGCTCGATGCGCTCGATCACCTGCTCGCGCAGGCCGGAGGGCGCCACCAGCAGCCGCCGGCTGTTGGACTCGCGCGAGTACCCCGTGAGCGAGTTGAACAGGTCGGTGAGGTCCGCCCCCAGCTCCTCGTCGCAGGTCAGCAGGCCCAGGTCGGTGTACAGCCGGGCGGTCTTGGCGTTGTAGTTGCCCGTGCCGATGTGGCAGTAGCGGCGGATCCCGTCGGCCTCCCTGCGCAGCACCAGGGCCGTCTTGGCGTGCGTCTTCAGCCCCGTGAGGCCGTAGGTGACGTGGCAGCCGGCGCGCTCCAGGATGTGCGCCCAGCCGATGTTCGACTCCTCGTCGAAGCGCGCCTTCAGCTCGACCAGGACCACCACCTGCTTGCCCGCCTCGGCCGCCCGGATCAGCGCGGACACGATCGGGGAGTCGCCGTCGGTGCGGTACAGCGTCTGCTTGATGGCCAGCACCCGAGGGTCGTCGGCCGCGGCCTCGATGAATGCCTGGACGCTGGTCGCGAACGCGTCGTAGGGGTGGTGGACGAGCAGGTTCCCGGCCTGCAGCACGGCGAACACGTCGACGTCCTCGCGGTCGATCCCGGCCAGCCTCGGTGGCGTGATCCCCGGCCAGGGCTCGTACAGCAGGTCGGGCCGGCCCACGGCGTCGACCAGGCCGGCGAGGTCGCCGAGGTTGAGCGGCCCCTCGACCGGCACCACCGCCGCGTCGTCCACGCCCAACTCGCGCTTGAGCAGCTCGACCACCCTGGCCGGCATGGTGGTGTCGACCTCCAGGCGCACCACGTTGCCGAAGCGACGGCGGCGCAGCTCCTGCTGGAGCGCGACCAGCAGGTCGTCGGCCTCGTCCTCGGCGACCTCGATGTCGGCGTCGCGCGTCACCCGGAACGGGTAGGCCTCGAGCACGTCCATGCCCGGGAACAGCCGGTCCAGGTGCGCGGTCACCAGCTGCTCCAGCGGCACGAACGCGCCGCTGCCGCCGACCGGGACGAAGCGCGGCAGGATCGGGGGCACCTTGACGCGCGCGAACAGCTCGCGCTCGCTGTCGGGGTCGCCGACCAGCACCGCCAGCGACAGCGACAGGTTGGAGATGTACGGGAACGGGTGGCTCGGGTCCACCGCGAGCGGCGTGAGCACCGGGAAGACCTGCCGCTCGAAGTACTCGTCGAGCTGGCGGCGCTGGTCGCGGTCGAGCCCGTCCATGCCGGCCAGGTGGACGCCCGCGGCGGCCAGGGCCGGCACCAGCTCGTCCTGGTAGCAGCGGATCTGGGCGTCCATGGACGGGGCGAGCTGCTTGGCGATCGCCTCGAGCGTCTCGGCGGCCGTCATCCCGTCGCTGCCGCGCGTGGTGATCCCCGCCTCCACCTGCTCACGCAGGCCGGAGACGCGCACCATGAAGAACTCGTCGAGGTTGGTGCTGTAGATCGACAGGAACCGCAGGCGCTCCAGCAGCGGCACCGACGGGTCGCGCGCGAGCGCGAGCACCCGGTCGTTGAAGTGCAGCCAGGAGACCTCGCGGTTGAGGTACAGGCCGGGGTCGAACAGGTCCGCCCCGCGCTCGCGTCCCGTCATCTCCCGGCCTCCGTCCCGCCCGCCGCCACGCCCGCGGCGCTGCCCGGGCCGTCGGCCGCCAGGGCCGCGGGCATGAGGCCGAGCGGCGGGGAGCCGAGCGCCAGCAGCGCCGCGTGGAAGCGCGCCGGCGACCAGCCGGCCCCCCGGTGCGCCCGCGCCCGCTCACGCAGCCGCAGGATCTCGAGCTTGCCCCAGGTGTAGCGGCCGTAGGTGGGGTCGTACGTCGCCCGGCGGGCCTCGGCCTCGGCGGCGGCGCCGCGCAGGTGGCCGTCGGTCTCGAAGCGGGCGATCGCGTCCTCCAGGCGCATGCTCCCCGCGTGCAGGCCGAGCGACACGGCCAGGCGCGTCACGCGCTGCAGCGCCTCGAGGGCGACCCCGGCGGCGAAGCGCGGGTCGCCGTCGTGGAAGCCCTCCTCCAGGCACAGCTCCTCGGCGTAGTGCGCCCAGCCCTCCACGAACGCCGGGGAGTGCAGGGTCCTGCGCACCTCGCCCTCGGCGCGGCGCAGGGCGCGCCCGTGCGCGAAGTGGCCGGGCGCGACCTCGTGCACGGTGATCGCCGGCAGCGCCGAGCGGTTGAACAGCTCCAGCCAGGTCTCCTGCCGCGCGGGCGACCACCCCGGGTCGGGCGGGGTGATGTAGTAGCGGCTGGGCGCGTCGGCCTCGTAGGGCGCGGCCCAGGACATCATCGCGGTCGCCCAGCGGCGCGACGGGGGCGCGACCGCGACCTCGCAGGCGCCGTCGAGCCCGGGGACCAGCCCGCGCTCGCGGGTGAAGTCGATCGTCTCCTCGACCAGCTTGCGGGCCTCCTCCAGGACCGCGTCCGGACCGGGGTGGTCGGCCATGAGGCCGGCGACGACCTCGGCGGTCCGGCGGCCGGGGGCGAGGCGCGCGCAGGCCTGCGCGAGCAGGGCGCGCAGGCGGTCGCGCTCGGCGTCGGCCGCGTCCTCCAGCCGGCCGAGGTCGACCTCGAGCGCCTCCCCGGCGCCGAGCAGCCGCGCCAGCAGGGGGCCGCCCAGCGCGGGGTCCGGGTCGCCGTGCTCGGCCGCGTGGCGGACCCGCCGGACCAGCCGCTCGTGCGCCGCGCGGGCGGCGTGCTCCAGGGCGTCGCCGCCGACCACCTCGGCCGCCAGCCCCTCGACCGCGGGCAGCAGGGACCGCGCGACCGGCGCGTTCATCCGGTCCAGGGCCGACAGGCCCGCGTCGATCGCGTCCGGCCAGGCGGCCAGGTGCCGCCGGCGGGCAGCCGCGCGCTCGCCGGCGGGCGCGTAGCCGCGGTCGTACCCGGACAGGTCCAGCTCGCTCAGCAGCAGCATGGGGCTGCGCCGGTGCAGCTCGGCCTCGCCCAGCTCCACCCGCAGGCGCTCCTCGAACGCCGCGAGGTGGGCCTCGTCGTGGGGGTCGCGCTCGGGGGGGCCGCCCAGGCGGCCGAGCGCGGCGCGGACCCCGGCGGGCGACAGGTCGGCCAGCCTGCCGTCGTACTGGTGCAGCCCCGCGTACTCGCGGACCTCGCTGATCATGAGGTCCCACACGGCGTGCAGGCGTGAACGCATGGAGCAAGCGTAGGCAATCCAGAGGGCCGCAGCCACTGCCTGCGCGGCAGTTTGTCCGGGCTCGTGACCCTCGGGCGGTCCGTTCGGTGATTCAATGGCAGCGTCATCGCGCTGCGCAGGCATGGAGAGACACAACGTGCAGGTCGCGGTCGGAACTCCAGGCGCGGGAGCCGCCGAGTTCTCCAAACCCGTGGGTGGTCCGGCGATCGAGCTGGCCGACGTCCACCGCCGCTACGGGCGCGCCACCGCGCTCGACGGCCTGGACCTGCGCGTCCACGCCGGTGAGCTGTACGGGCTGATCGGGCCGAACGGCGCCGGCAAGACGACCGCGCTGCGCGTGGCGCTCGGCCTGGTGCGTCCCGACTGGGGCACCGTCACCCTGCTCGGGCAGGACCCACGCTCGGCCGCCGGGCGGCGCGGCCTGCGCGTCGGTAGCCTGGTCGCGGGCCCGGCGCTGTCGCCGAGGCTCACCGGCCGCGAGCACCTGGCGCTGATGGCGCGCTGGGCGGGCGCCCCCGAGGTCGAGGTCGACCGCGTGATCGCCGGGCTCGGGATGGGGCGCATGACCGAGCGGCCGATCGCGACCTACTCCACCGGGATGCGGCAGATCCTCGCGCTCGGCGCCGCGTTCATCGGCCCGCCGGAGCTGCTGGTCCTGGACGAGCCCACCACCGGGCTGGACCCCGCCAACCGCCGCCGGGTCAACGAGCTGCTCGTCGAGCACGTGCGCGCCGGGGGGACGGTGCTGCTCAGCTCCCACAACCTCGACGAGGCCGAGCGGCTGTGCACCCGCGTGGGGCTGATGAGCGACGGGCGCATGCTGCTCGAGGGGCCGCCGGCCGACCTGGGCGCGGCCGCGGGCCGCTTCGAGGTGCTCGTCGCCGACATCCCCCAGGCGCTGGCCGTGCTGCGCTCGGCCGGCCTGCTGTCCTGGCAGGACGGCGACCGGATCGTGGTGGACACCCGGGGCGGGTTCCCCGACGGCCCGGTCGACGGCAGCACGGTCGCCCGCGCGCTGGCCGCCGCCGGCGTGTACCCCTCCGGGCTGCGGCGCGCGCCGACCCTCGAGATCGCCTACGCCGACCTGATCGGGGGGTTCCGCGGCCGTGCCTAGGTCCCGGCAGCGGCACCCGTTCACCGGCGCGGTCCGGATCCGCGCGCGCGAGCTGCTGCGCCGTCCTCTGGTGGTGACGCTGTTCCTGGCCCAGGCGGTCGCGGTCGCGGTCATCTCCGGCCTGCGCTTCGTCGACGTCTACGCCAGCGACACCGACGCCAGCCTGGTCCTGGACTGCCTGCGGCTGGTGGTGGCGCCCGGCGGGCTGCTGTTCGGCGTGCTCGCCGCGACCGTGGTGGGGGCGGAGTTCAACTGGGCGACCGAGCGCGCCCTGCTCGCCCGCGACCCGCGGCGGCCCCGCTTCGTGGCGATGCAGCTGGCGATCGTGACCGCGCTGATGGTGGTGTGGACGCTGGTGCAGTGCGCGTTCGCGGTCGGCGCCGGCACGGTCCTGCGCCTGCTCATCGAGCCGCCCGGGGTCGAGTTCCAGGACCCGGGCGCGCTCGCGCTGGCGGTCGCGGCGGCCGCCGCCGCGACCGCCTTCTACGGGTTGTTCGGCGCCGCCTGCGCGCTGGGGTTCCGCGGCGGCCTCGCGGGCGTGTTCGGGGTGCTCAGCTACGGCCTGCTGGTGGAGCTGCTGCTCGGGTCGCGCTGGCGCTCCGTGGCGCAGTGGTCGGTGCGCTCGGCGGCCACCAGCCTGACCGGCCAGGGCGGGCTGCCGACGGCCGAGGCGGTCGCGGTGCTCGGCGGCTCGGCGCTGGTCGCGCTGGTCGCCGCGTTCGTCGTCTACTCCGGCCGCGAGGTCCGCGAGTAGGGGCGCGCAGCAGGCGAGCTACAGCAGGTCCTCCAGGGAGGACCTGGGCCGGCGGCCGGCGCGGTCGATCAGGTCCTCGAAGCTCGGCTTGCGCGCCTGGCGCTCCATCGCCTCGGTGAGCGGGTCGCGCCCGCCGAGGTCCTTGCCGGCGTGGAGCAGGTCCTCCAGGGAGGCGCGCTCCTTGCCCTCCAGCCGCAGCCGGATCGCGGTCAGGGTCGACGCCTGCTCGGAGCTCAGGCCGTGCTGGTTGTTGAGCTGGGCCAGCGCCAGCTCCGCCCGCTGCAGCAGCTCCTCGTCGTCGCCCGCCGCGCGGGCGGGCTTCGCGTCCTCGGCCATCTGTCCCTCCCAGGGCTCCGGCCTTCCGGCGGGCGCGGGGCGCCCGCCGCCGCGCCACGATGCTACAACCGCCTGGCCGCCAGCTCGGCGAGCGGGCTGCGCTCCCCCTTGACGAGCATGACGTGCCCGAACAGCGACTCCCCCTTGAGCCGCTCGACCAGCGCCGCCACGCCGGTGTCCGGGTCGACGTAGGGGTGGTCGACCTGGGTGGTGTCGTGGCACAGCACCAGCTTGGATCCCTCGCCGAGCCGGCTGGCGAGCGAGCGCAGCACGCCGTACTCGACGTTCTGCGCCTCGTCGAGGATGGCGAACGTGCGCACCAGCGTGCGGCCGCGGATGAACGTGAGCGGCTCCAGCTCGACCGTGCCGTCGTCGAGCAGCCCCTGCACCAGGTCGACGGTGTAGCTCTCGCGCCGGTCCAGGTCGTGGGTGCCGCGGAACAGCTGCGCGAGCACGTCGTGGATCGCCTTCATCCACGGGGACACCTTCTCGTCGACGTCGCCGGGCAGGAACCCGAGGTCCTGGTGGCCGACCGGGACGATCGGGCGGAACACCAGCACGCGGTCGTAGGCGCGCTCCTCGACGGTGGCCTCCAGGCCGGCGGCCAGCGCCAGGTAGGTCTTGCCGGTGCCGGCCAGGCCGGCCAGCGACACCAGCGGGACCTGCGGGTCGCGCAGCAGGTGCAGGGCGAACTGCTGCTCCTTGGAGCGTGGCCGCACGCCGAACGTCTCCGGCGGCTCGGTGAGCAGCGCGACCTCGGCCTGCCCGCCGGCGGCGACGGTCGCCCGCACCTGCGCCAGCGCCGACTGGCTGCCCGCGCGCAGCACCAGGAACTGGTTGGCGGCCAGCGGCTGGGGGGCGACGAAGCGGCCCCGGCGGTCGGCGTACAGCCGGTCCAGCGAGCCGGGCAGCTCGAGCGCGGCGACACCGGTGTAGCCCTGCCCCACCGTCACCCGCTCGTGGCGGTACTCCTCGGCCTCCAGCTCCAGCGCCTCGGCCTTGATCCGCAGGCTGGCGTCCTTGCTGACCAGCACCACCCGCCGGTGCCCACGCAGCTCCTTGGCCAGGTTCGAGGTCGTCGCGAGGATGCGGTTGTCGGCCGTGTCGAATGCCAGCCCCTCGGGCAGCGCCACGCTCACGTGGTTGACCTCGACCCGCAGGATGCCGCCGCCCGGCAGCGTCACGCCGTCGTGGAGGTTGCCGTGCTCGCGCAGCGCCTCCAGCCCCCGCAGGGCGCGGCGGGCGGCCACGCCCGTCTCGTCCAGGCGCGTCTTGAGCCGGTCCAGCTCCTCCACCACGGTCAGCGGGACCACGACGTCGTGCTCCTCGAACTGCCAGGGGGCGTCGGCGTCGGCGACCAGGACGTTGGTGTCCAGGACGTAGGTCCGCGCCCGCTCGGGGTCGGCCGGGGCAGGATCCGACTCGGCTCGGGGCATGGGCGGGCTCCTCCTTCGCCTCCGATGGCCAGTGCCCGGTCCGGCCCGCCGCGGGAATGCGAGCACGGGGGGTTCCGCGTCGATTATGGAGCCCGACTGCGCAGACGAAACACCCCGCTGCCGCCGATCCGCGGGAGGGCCCTACCGCCCGGGCGCCGGCGCGCGGTGCAGCGACAGGTCCACCGGCGCCAGCCGCGGCGAGGCGCGGTACCGCCTGCCGGCCTTGGCGCAGGGCACGCCCGCGCGCAGGACGACGTCCGCGGTGTAGTCGGCCGATCCCTTGAGCAGCGAGGAGCCGACCGCGTAGGAGTCCACCGGCACGTCCTGGGCCTCGAACGCGAGGATCCGGTCGGCGGTGAAGCCGCCGGAGCAGACCACGCGCACGTGCGTGAAGCCCTCCGCGTCCAGCGCGTCGCGGACCTTGCGGACGAGCCGCTCGTTGACGCCGGTCGGGTTGAAGTCCCCCAGCTCGTTCCACAGCGACCGGTCGACCATCGTGCTCGAGGTGTCCAGCCGGACCCCCCACAGGCGCTCCCGGAACTCCCGGGCGCACGCCAGGGAGGTCCCCACGCAGTCGTTGTCGAAGTCGACCAGCGCGATCAGCGGCACGTAGGGCACGTGCCGCGCGAACGCCCGCATCGCCGTCACCGTGTCGCCCTCGAACGTGGCGATCAGCGCGTGCGGGATCGTCCCGAGCCCCCGCTCGCCCCACCAGGCGGCCTGGGCGTCGGTCGCGACCCCCTGGGCGCCGCCGATGAACGCCGCGTAGCCGTCGCCGCCCTGCGTCGCCCAGTGGTCGTAGCGGTCGGCGAAGAACAGGACCGGCTTGCCGCCGGCCGCGTCGACCACCCGACGGACGTTGGTCGCGACCAGCGTGCGGCGCGCGAGCGCCCCCAGGTACACGCTCTCCAGGTGCGCGACCAGCCGGTAGGGCGCGGTGATCTCGATGACCGGCTCCCAGGGGTCCACGCGGTCGCCGTCGCGCAGCGCCCGGACCCGCAGCCGGTCGCCGGGCGGCCGCCACAGGCGGTCGAGCGCGACCTCGGCGGCGAGCTGCGCGCGCATCGCGGCGAGGTAGCCCTCGCCGCCGCCGGGCCGCGCCCGCCGTGCGGCGTCGCGGCTGGTCAGGTACTCGGCGAAGGCGGCGTCGGCGGCGTGCTGGTCGTCGGGGGCGCCGGCGCCGAGCGCGAGCACCGCCAGCGCCTCGTCGATCCCGCACGCGACCATGCGGTCCGCCCGCTGGAACACCTGCATGGTGACCTCGGTGTCCAGCGCCTCCGCGGCGAGGATCCGGCGGGCCCGGTCGAAGTAGACCGCCGACCGGTAGCCGGCCCGCAGCTCGGCCACGGGGACGTCGAACAGCCAGGCGGCCAGCCGGCCCTGGCTGGTGCGCGCCTCGGCGCCGAGCGGCGGCAGCGGCGGCGCGAAGTTCGCGCCGCGGCGCCCGCGCTCGGCCATCGCCGGGCGGCCGTCGGGCGCGGGCTGCCGGGAGGCGCTGCCGGGCTGCATGCCGGCAAGGCTACCGGTTCGCCGCCGCGGCCGCGCCCGCGCCTGGCGCGTGCCTGCGCGGGCGCCTACATTGCGGGTGCGCGCCCGCCCCGAGCCAGGACGTCCGGGGACGGGTGCGCGCGTCCGGCACGCGGGTCGAGCGCCCGGGTGCGTCCAGGAGGGACAGGTGACCCGGTTCCAGCGGCTGGCCGTGGCGACCACGGTGGCGACGTTCGTGCTCATCGGGGTCGGCGGTCTGGTCCGGGCGACCGACTCGGGGCTCGGCTGCCCCGACTGGCCGGCGTGCTTCGGCAGGCTGGTCCCCCCGCCGGAGCTGCACGCCTGGGTGGAGCACTCCCACCGGCTGGTCGCCTCGGTGGTGCTCGGCATGGTCGCGCTGCTGGCCGTCGCCGCCTGGCGCACCCGGCAGGACCGGGCGGTCCGGCGCGCCGCCGCCGCGGCGGCCGTGCTGGTCGCCTGGCAGGCGCTGCTGGGCGCGATCGTCGTCTGGGCGCGCCTGCAGGCCGAGTCGGTCACGCTGCACCTGGCGACCGCGCTCGCGCTGGTCGGCCTGCTGCTGTTCGTGACCGTGCGCAGCCGGACCGGCCGCCCCGGGGCCGGCCGCAGCCGCCTGGCGGCGGCGGCCGCGGCCGCCGCGGCGGTCACCTACCTGCAGATGCTGGTCGGCTCCACGGTGACCGGCGCCGACGCCGGCCTGGCGTTCGCCGACTTCCCGCTGATGGGCGGCCGGCTCCTGCCGCGCCCGGACGGCTTCGCGCAGCAGCTGCAGCTCGCCCACCGGGCGCTGGCGCTGCTGGTCGCCCTGGCCGTGGTCGCGACCTGGGTGCAGGCCAGGCGCGTGCGCGCCACCCGCCCGCGCCTGGCCCTGCTGGCCGCGACCGCGTGCGCGCTCGTCGCGGTCCAGATCGCGCTCGGCGCCCTCAACGTGTGGTGGCGGCTGTCGGCGCTGAGCGTCGTGCCGCACCTGCTCGTCGGCGCGCTGCTGTGGGGTGCCCTGGTGACGCTCGCCCTGGCGGCGAGGACGCCGGCCGGCGACGCGGCGCCCGGGCGCGGCGGCCGCCGCGCCGCGCGCGGCCGGGTCCGCCAGACGGTCGGCGCCTACCTGCTGCTCACCAAGCCGCGCATCATCGAGCTGCTGCTGGTGACGACCGTGCCGGCGATGTTCCTGGCGGCGCGCGGGCTGCCGCCGGGGTGGCTGGTGCTGGCGACGCTGGTCGGCGGCACGCTCAGCGCCGCGAGCGCGAACACCATCAACTGCTACCTGGACCGCGACATCGACCAGGTGATGCGGCGCACGGCGCGCCGCCCGCTGCCCCGCCACCAGGTCGCCCCGGCGAGCGCGCTGCGCTTCGGGCTGGTGCTGGGGCTGGCCGGGTTCGCCTGGCTGTGGGCCACGGTCAACCTGCTCAGCGCGCTGCTGGCGACCGGGGCGATCGGGTTCTACGTGTTCGTGTACACGCTCGGCCTCAAGCGGCGCAGCACCCAGAACATCGTCATCGGCGGCGCCGCGGGGGCGGTGCCCGTGCTGGTCGGCTGGGCCGCGGTCACCGGGACCATCCAGGTCCCGGCGCTGGTGCTGTTCGCGATCGTCTTCTACTGGACCCCGGCGCACTTCTGGGCCCTGTCGATGCGCTACGCCGAGGACTACCGCAGCGCCGGGGTACCGATGCTGCCGGTGGTCCACGGCCAGCGGGAGACCTCCCACCAGATCCTGTTCTACACGCTGCTGGTGGTCGCGGTGACGCTGCTGCTGTTCCCCGCCGGGCGCATGGGGCTCATCTACCTGACCGCCGCGGTCGGGCTCGGCGCCGCGTTCGTGTGGCGGGCCGCGCGCCTGTGCCGCCACACCTCGGGGGCGCGGGCGGTGCGCCTGTTCGCGTTCTCCAACCTCTACCTGCTGCTGCTGTTCGCGGCGATGGCGCTGGACACGATCGTCCCGGTGCGGGTGTAGGCGGGCGGCTCAGCCCGGCCCGCCCCCCGGGGGCGCCGCCGGCGTCCCGCCGGGCCCGCTCCGGGCCGCCGGGCGGCGCTCGCCGGGGCGCGCCGGGCGCAGCGGGCCGGCGGCGCGCTCACGCTCCAGGCGGTGGTCGATGCGGGCGGCCTCCTTCTGGTCCTGGTTGGCCCAGGCGACCATGACCCCCAGCGCCGCGACCACCGACACCAGGTCGCCGACCGCCCACAGGATGCCGCCGCCGGCGTGCTGGTCGGCGAGCGGGTCGGTGAGCCAGGCGGGCGCCAGCGCGGCCATCCGGGGATCCAGCAGCGCCCCGGAGTCGAGCAGCGCGACCCCGAGGAAGGCGTGGAACGGCAGCATGAGGAACAGGTAGCCCAGGCGCGCCGCAGGGTGCAGCCGCCAGCGGGTCGGGTCGACCCCGACCACCGGCCACCAGAACAGCAGCCCGGCGGCGATGAAGTGCACGTGCACCAGGTCGTGCACCAGGGCGTTGCGCAGCGACAGCCCGAACAGCGGCGAGTAGTACAGCGCGTACAGGCTGAGGGTGAACACCAGCCAGGCGAACAGCGGGTGCCCGAGGACCCGTGCCGGGGCGCTGTGCACCACCCGCATCACCCGCCGGCGGCCGGCCGTGGAGCTGGCCATGAGCGTGAGGGTGACGGGCGCCCCCAGCGCCAGCAGCGGCGGCGCCAGCATGGTCAGCGCCATGTGCTGGGCGACGTGGACGGAGAACACGCGGGTGTCCCAGGTGGCGGCGGCCGACTGCAGGGCGACCTCGAGCACGGCCAGCCCGGCGAGGAAGCAGGCGCTGCGCCGTCGCGGCCAGGTCCGGCCGGCGGCGCGCACCCGGCGCACCCCGAGCAGGTACAGCAGCCCGGCGGCGAGCAGCGCCGCCAGCACCGCAGGGTCGGCGTGCCAGTCCAGCAGCAGCGTCCCGAGCCCCGGCGGCCGCGTTCCCGCCTGCGCGAGCGTCGGCTGCATCGTCCGCCCTCCCCCTGCGGCCGCTCCCGGCCGTCCGGCCCTCGCCGGCGGCACTCATTCTTCACCCGCCGGCGGCCGCCGGGCACGCGCCCGCGGTCCCCCGAAGGCGCAAGAGCACAAGGTCAGCGACTTGTGGCGGTCCGGCGGGCGCGACTAGATTGGGTCGGCGCCGGGGTCGCACGGCGGGCCCGGCAGGGTCCCGGGCGGCGCGGCGAGGCCGCCGGCGGAGGGTCGCCGCGCGGGGTGGGCGCCGGGGTGCGGATGCGTCCGACCGGGTGCGCCCTGGACGGGTGGTCGAGGTCCTGATGCGCGTGGGGGTGTGATGCGGGAGGCGTGGCGGCGGGTGGGGCGCCGCGGCTGGATCCTGCTCGGCGCGCTGCTGCTGGCCGGCTGCGGCCTGGGCGGCGGCGGGACCCCCGAGGCCCGAGAGATCACTCACCTGTGGAACATCCTGTTCGTCGCGGGCGGGATCGTCTTCGTGCTGGTCGAGGGGCTGATCGTGTGGGCGGTGGTGCGCTACCGGCGGCGCGACGACGAGCTGCCGCGGCAGACCCACGGCAACAACCTGCTCGAGATCGCCTGGACGCTGATCCCCCTGGCGATGGTGATCTTCCTGTTCGTGATCTCCTGGCAGGGGATCAACCGGGTCGACGCGCTCAGCGCCCGCCCCGACCGGACGATCCAGGTCGAGGGGTTCCAGTGGCAGTGGAACTTCACCTACGTGGGCGAGCGGCTGCCGGCGCGGCCGGGCGTCGAGCCCAAGGCCCTGACGCTGGAGGGGACGATCGCCCGGCCGCCGGAGCTGGTGCTGCCGCTGGGCGAGCGGGTCCGCTTCGAGCTGCAGTCCAACGACGTCATCCACTCGTTCTTCGTGCCCGGCTGGCGCTTCAAGCGCGACGTCGTGCCCGGCCGCACCAACCGGTTCGAGGTCACCGCCGACCGCCAGGGCACGTTCCCCGGGCAGTGCGCCGAGTACTGCGGGCTGGCCCACAACCAGATGCACTTCACGATCCGGGTGGTGCCGCGCGGGGAGTTCGCCGCCTGGCTCGCCAAGGCCAAGCGCGACGCGGTGGCCGGCTGCCCCAACGACCCCCACCCGCTCGACATCGCCGCGCAGAACATCGCGTTCGACAAGTCGTGCCTGGCCGCGCCGCCGGGCAGGCCCTTCGAGATCGCCTTCGACAACAGGGAGGCGGTGCCGCACAACGTGGCGGTGTTCCAGGGCGCCGACGCCGCCGGCCGCAAGCTGTTCACCGGCCAGATCGTGACCTCGGCGGTGGTGCGCTACCACCTGCCGGCGCTGCGGCCCGGCGACTACTTCTTCCATTGCGACCTGCACCCGCAGGCGATGAAGGGCAAACTCGTCGTCAGATGACGGCCTGAGGGACCCCGCTCGCCGGGCGCGAGGCCCGCGCCCGGCCCGGCGGGCGGTGTGGAGGAACTGGCATGGCCATCACTGAGGCTCCTCGCCCCGGCGTCGCGCCCGGACGCGACGACGAGGAGCGGCTCGTCCCGCGGCGGCACCCGATCCTCGAGTGGCTGACCACCACCGACCACAAGAAGATCGGGATCATGTACCTGGTCAACTCCTACTTCTGGTTCCTGGTGGCCGGGCTGATCGCGGTCTTCATCCGCACCGAGCTGGCCCGCCCCGGCCAGCAGTTCTTCGACGACGCCAGCTACAACCAGCTGTTCACCATGCACGGGACGACGATGATCTTCCTGTTCGTCATCCCGATGCTCGCCGGGCTCGGCAACTACATCGTGCCGCTGCAGATCGGCGCGCTGGACATGGCGTTCCCGCGGGTCAACGCGCTGTCGTTCTGGATGCTGCCGCTCGGCGGCGTGCTGCTGTACTCCGGCTACCTGTTCGGCGGCGTGGCGGACGCCGGCTGGACGTCCTACGCGCCGATCGCCGAGCGGGCCACCGGGCCGGGCATCGACCTGTGGCTGGTGTCGCTGCTGATCATCGGGATGTCCTCGGTGCTGGGCGCGGTCAACTTCATCACCACGATCTTCAAGCTGCGCGCGCCGGGCATGACCATGTTCCGCCTGCCGATGTTCACCTGGACGGTCCTGGTGACCCAGCTGCTGGTGCTGCTGGCCACGCCGGTGTTCGCCAGCGCGCTGTGCATGCTGTTCATCGACCGCAACCTCGGCGGGTCGTTCTTCGACCCCGCCCGCGGCGGCAACGCGATCCTGTGGCAGAACGTCTTCTGGTTCTACTCCCACCCGGCGGTGTACGTGATGATCCTGCCGGGGATGGGGATCGTCTCCGACGTCCTGCCGGTGTTCAGCCGCAAGCCCCTGTTCGGCTACAAGGCGTTCGTGTTCGCCACCGTCGGGATCGGCGCGCTCGGGTTCAGCGTCTGGGCCCACCACATGTTCACCACCGGCGCGGTCCTGCTGCCCTTCTTCGCGCTGATGACGTTCATGATCGCCGTGCCGACCGGGGTCAAGATGTTCAACTGGATCGGCACGATGTGGCGCGGCAAGCTGCGCTTCACCACGCCCATGCTGTTCGCGGTCGGGTTCCTGACGATGTTCCTGGTCGGCGGCATCAACGGCGTGGTCATGGCGTCGCCGCCGGTCGACTTCCACCTCCAGGACACCTACTGGGTGGTCGCGCACATCCACTACGTGCTGTTCGGCGGGAGCGTGTTCGCCATCTACGCCGGGCTGTACTACTGGTGGCCCAAGTGGACCGGCAAGATGCTCAACGAGGGCCTCGGCAAGCTGCACTTCTGGCTGCAGTTCGTCGGCTTCAACCTCACCTTCGTGCCGATGCACGTGCTCGGGCTGCTCGGCATGCCGAGGCGGGTGGCCGACTACCTGCCGCAGGTCGACTGGGACCGGCTCAACCTCACCGCCACGGTCGGCGCGATGCTGATCGCGGTGTCCACGGTGCCGTTCCTGGCCAACGTGGTCCTGACCTCGCGCCGGCGCGACCGCGACCCCGAGGACCCCTGGGAGGGCAACTCCCTGGAGTGGTACACCACCTCGCCGCCCCCCGCGCACAACTTCGACAGCCTCCCGCCGATCCGCTCCGAGCGCCCCCTGTTCGACCTGCGGCACGCGCAGGAGGTCGCCGCCGAACCCGACGCAACCACCACGGGAGCCCGCTAGATGGCCGCCAGCGACGTCAGCCTCCGCGAGGAGGCGCCGGCCCCGAGCCACGCGGGCATCAGCCCGTCGCTGCTCGGGATGGTGCTGTTCATCGCCTCGGAGGTCATGTTCTTCGGGGGCCTGTTCGGCGCCTACTTCACCATCCGCGGCGGCGCGCCGCAGTGGCCGCCGCCGGGCACGCCCGAGCTGAACGTGCCCTACACCGGGGTGCTGACCGCGATCCTGGTCACCTCGAGCCTCTCGATGCAGCTGGCGGTGTACGCGGTGCGCCGCAACGACCGCAGGTGGCTGGTCCGCTGGCTGATCGTCACCCTGGTGCTGGGCGCGGCGTTCCTGGTCGGCCAGGGGTACGAGTACTCCAAGCTGATCGGCGAGGGGATGACGCTGCGCAGCGGCGTGTTCGGCTCGACCTTCTACACCCTCACCGGCTTCCACGGCGCGCACGTCACCGGCGGCGCGATCTTCATGACGATCGTGCTGCTGCGGTCGATCTCCGGGCAGTTCACCAGCACGCGGCACGACTCGGTGGAGATGTGCTCCTACTACTGGCACTTCGTCGACGTGGTGTGGGTGGGGCTGTTCTCGACCATCTACCTGCTCGGGTGACCGCGATGCCCCCGCCACCGCCCGCCGGAGCCGCCCGATGATCGTCGCCGGCCGCCTGTTCATCGTCCTCGGCGTGTTCGGCCTGGGCGCCGGGGTGCTCTACTACGCGTGGAACGCCGACAACCCCGAGCTGGCCGGGGTCGGGCTGCTCGGCGCGTTCTTCGTCGCCTGCATCTACCTCGGCCTCGTCCTGCTGCGCTCCAGCCCCGCCAGCCCCAGGCACCGCGGCGAGCCCGACACCGGCCTGGTCGGCTCGGCGCACCCCGACCGGGGCGCCGCCGACGAGCACGGCGACATCCACGTGATGGGGCCGACGATCGCGCCGGCCGTGTACTCGCTGGCCGTGCTCGTGCTGCTCGGCGGGGTCGTCTACCGCCACAAGCTGCTCGGCCCCTGGGGCATCGCGCTGGGGGTGCTGAGCGCGGTGGTGGCCACCGCGATCTGGTACCGCAACGTCAGCGTCGACGCGCGCGCGGCCCTGCAGGGCGCGGACCACGGCGGCCACGGCGACGGCGCCGGGCCGCTCGCGGCCGGGCAGCCACAGGCCCCGCCGGGTCCGCCGGGACCGGCCAACTACTTCGAGCAGCTCCGCCAGGCGCTGGAGGCCGGCGACCTGGACTGGGCCGCGGCCGCGTACGCCGAGGACGCGGTGTACTACGAGCCGGCCAACCCCCCGCACCTCGGGCGCGACGCGATCCGCGCCTACCTCAACGACTTCCTCAAGGGCCACCGCGACCTGCGCTGGAGCGTGCAGCGGATGGGCGCGGACGGCGACGTGGCGATCGTCGAGTGGGCGCTGTCGTTCCGCAGCCACGACCGCCGGGTCAGCGACCAGGCCGGCGTGACCGTGCTCCAGGTCGGCCCGGGCGGCGTCCGCTACCACCGCGACTACCTGTAGGGCCGGGGAACGGCCGCCGGCGCTGGTAGCCTGCCAGGATGGACGCCTCGCCGCGTGTGGACACCGACCGGCCGGGGCCCCGGCCCCCGCGCCGCGGCCGGCCGCGGCTGCTGGTCCCCGCGCTCGGCGTGGGCGGCAGCCTGGTGCTGCTCGCGCTGCTGCTGGCGGTCGTGGCCCTGGCCGGCGGCGGGCGGGGCGGCGTGCGCTTCGACGCCCCCGCCGGTCCGGTCGGCTACCAGCGGCTGCGGCCCGGGACGCCCGCCGCCCCGATCCGGCTGGCGGGCCTGGACGGGGGCGCGGTCGACCTCGCGGCGCTGCGCGGCCGGCCCGTGGTGGTGAACTTCTGGGCCTCCTGGTGCGAGCCGTGCAGGCGCGAGCTGCCGCTGCTGCGGCGCACCCTGGCCGAGCACTCGGGCGAGCGGCTGGCGGTCGTCGGGGTGGTGGTCCGCGACTCCCCCGCCGCCGCGCGCCAGCTCGCCCGGGAGACCGGCGCCGGCTGGCCGATGGGCCTGGACACCGCCGGGCAGGTCGCCGGGGCCTGGCGGGTGGCCAACCTCCCGCAGACCTTCTTCGTCCGTCCCGACGGCACGGTCGCCTCCCAGCAGCTCGGCGAGCTGCACCCCCAGGGGCTGCAGGAGCAGCTCGCCGCGATCCTGCGCTGAGCCCCGCCCGGGGCGCCCGGTGCCGGTCCTCCAGCCGGCCGGCCGGGCTGGTGCTGCCGTCCCGGTCGGCCAGCACCACGGCCAGCGCGGGCACGGAGCTGCCTTCTCCGGTCGAACCGGTCAGGCCACCTGCGGTATATCCTGGGATCGCACCTGGTTGCCGCGTTGCGGCGACCTGGTGCCGCCACCCCCTGACCTGGCGCAGCGGTGACGAACAGGCCCCGTCGCAGCCCATGAGGAGACAGCTCGACCATGACCAAACCGGTCCAGACCCTCGACCGCGTGATCATCCGGTTCGCGGGCGACTCCGGGGACGGCATGCAGCTCACCGGCGACCGGTTCACCAGTGAGACCGCGGCGTTCGGCAACGACCTGTCGACGCTGCCCGACTTCCCCGCGGAGATCCGCGCCCCCGCCGGGTCCATCCCCGGCGTCTCCGGCTTCCAGATCCACTTCTCCGACCACGACATCCTGACCCCCGGCGACGCACCGGACGTGCTGGTGGCGATGAACCCCGCGGCGCTCAAGGCCAACCTGCGCGACCTGCCGCGCGGCGCCGCGATCGTGGTCAACACCGACGCGTTCACCCGGCGCAACCTCGACAAGGCCGGGTACGCGACCGACCCGCTCACCGACGGGACGCTCGCCGACTACCGGCTGCACCCCGTGGCGCTCACGTCGATGACGACCCGGGCGCTGGCCGACCTGGACCTCACCAAGAAGGACGCCGAGCGCGCCAAGAACATGTTCGCCCTCGGCCTGATGTCCTGGCTCTACGGCCGGCCGACCGAGCAGACGATCGCGTTCCTGCGCAGGAAGTTCGGCCGCCGCCCGCTGATCGCCGACGCGAACATCACCGCCTTCCGGGCCGGCTACCACTTCGGCGAGACCACCGAGACGTTCGCGGTCAGGTACGAGGTCAAGCCCGCCAAGCTGCCGCCCGGCACCTACCGGAACGTGTCCGGCAACCTCGCGCTCGCCTACGGGCTGATCGCCGCCGGCCGGCTGTCGGGACGGCCGCTGTTCCTCGGCTCCTACCCCATCACGCCGGCCTCGGACATCCTCCACGAGCTGTCCCGGCACAAGCACTTCGGCGTGCGCACCTTCCAGGCCGAGGACGAGATCGCCGGGATCGGCGCGGCGCTCGGCGCCGCGTTCGGTGGCGCGCTGGGCATCACCACGACCTCCGGGCCGGGGATCGCGCTCAAGTCCGAGACGATCGGGCTGGCGGTCTCCCTGGAGCTGCCCCTGATCGTCTGCGACATCCAGCGCGGCGGCCCCTCGACCGGCCTGCCGACCAAGACCGAGCAGTCCGACCTGCTCCAGGCGATGTTCGGCCGCAACGGCGAGGCGCCGGTCCCGATCGTGGCTCCCCGCAGCCCGGCCGACTGCTTCTGGGCGGCGATCGAGGCGGCCCGCATCGCCCTCAAGTACCGCACCCCGGTGTTCCTGCTGTCCGACGGCTACCTCGCCAACGGCTCCGAGCCGTGGCGGCTGCCCGACGTCGCCGAGCTGCCCGACATCTCGGTGCCGTTCGCGACTGCGCCCAACCACGACGGGGAGTTCTGGCCGTACCTGCGCGACCCGGAGACCCTCGCCCGCCCCTGGGCGGTCCCGGGCACGCCCGGCCTGGAGCACCGCATCGGTGGCCTGGAGAAGGCCGACGGCACCGGCAACATCTCCTACGACCCGGAGAACCACGACCTGATGGTCCGGCTGCGCGCCGCGAAGGTCGCCGGCATCGCCCGTGACATCGGCCCGCTGGAGGTCGACGACGACGGGACGGGCGCCCGGACGCTGGTGCTCGGGTGGGGCTCCACCTACGGGCCCATCGGCGCCGCCGTGCGCCGCGTCCGCGGACGCGGCGAGCCGGTGGCGCAGGCGCACCTGCGCCACCTCAACCCCTTCCCGGCCGACCTCGGCGACGCCCTGCGACGCTACGACAAGGTCCTCGTCCCCGAGATGAACACCGGTCAGCTGCGGCGCCTGCTCCGCGCGGAGTACCTCGTCGACGCCGCCGGCTACAACCGCGTGACCGGCAAGCCGTTCAAGGCCGAGGAGCTGGAGCACGTCATCCTGGAGACGGTCAAGTCATGAGCAGCAACAACGGCAACGCCACCACCCGCGCGGCGGGACGCCCCGGCGTCGGGACCGCGGTCGCCCCGCGCCCGCCCGCCGCCGCCACCCTCAAGGCCAAGGACTTCAAGAGCGACCAGGAGGTCCGCTGGTGCCCCGGCTGCGGGGACTACGCGATCCTCTCCGCGGTCCAGGCGTTCATGCCCGAGCTGGGCATCGCCCGCGAGAACATCGTGTTCGTGTCGGGCATCGGCTGCTCGTCGCGGTTCCCCTACTACATGGACACCTACGGGCTGCACTCGATCCACGGGCGCGCGCCGGCGATCGCGACCGGGCTGGCCGTGACCCGGCCGGACCTGTCGGTATGGGTGGTCACCGGCGACGGCGACGGGCTCTCCATCGGCGGCAACCACCTGCTGCACGCGCTGCGGCGCAACGTGAACCTCACGATCCTGCTGTTCAACAACCAGATCTACGGGCTCACCAAGGGCCAGTACTCCCCGACCAGCGAGCGCGGCAAGATCACCAAGTCGACCCCGATGGGCTCGCTCGACCAGCCCTACAACCCGGTCAGCCTCGCGCTCGGCGCGGAGGCGACCTTCGTCGCCCGGTCGATCGACTCCGACCGCCAGCACCTCACCGGCGTCCTGCGCCGCGCCAGCAGCCACCGCGGCACCGCGTTCGTCGAGATCTACCAGAACTGCAACATCTTCAACGACGGCGCGTTCGACCTGCTCAAGGATGCCGACAGCCGCGACGACCACCAGATCCGGCTGCAGCACGGCGAGCCGGTCCGGTTCGGCGCCGAGCGTGAGCGCGGGGTCCGCGTGACCGCCTCGGGCCGCCTGGAGACCGTCGCCGTGGCCGACGTCGGGGAGGACGCCCTGCTGGTCCACGACGAGCACGCCGACGACCCCGCGCTGGCGTTCATGCTCAGCCGCCTGGCCGACGGGCCGGTGAGCCCCACCCCGATCGGCATCTTCCGCGACGTCGACCGGCCGGTCTACGACGAGCTGATGGCCGACCAGCTCGCCGCGGCCTCGGCCAGGCAGGGCCTCGGCGACCTCGGCGCGCTGCTGCGCTCCGGGGACACCTGGGAGATCCGCTGAGCGGCGGAAGGCGGGGGCAGTGACCTTGGTCGACCTCGCCCACCCGGACATGGACGCGCTGGTCGCGCTCGCCCGGTCGGCGGGGATGCTGGGGATCGACACCGAGTTCATCTCCGAGGGCCGCTACCGCGCGCTGCTGTGCCTGGTGCAGGTCGCCGTTCCCGACCCGGACGCCGACGGCGGCACCCGGGTGATGCTGATCGACCCGCTCGCCAGCCGCGACGAGCCCGCGCCGGCCCCGCTGGTGGCGCTGCTCGCCGACCCCGGGGTCCAGGTGGTGATCCACGCCGGCCGGCAGGACGTCGCCATCCTGCGGCGCGTGTGGGGGGCGCAGGTCAGCAACCTGTTCGACACCCAGATCGCCGCCGGGTTCGCCGGCTTCGGCGCGCAGACCGGCTACGGCACGCTGCTCGCCGACGTCCTCGGCGTCCACCTGTCCAAGTCGGCCGGGTTCACCCGCTGGGACCTGCGGCCGCTGACCGGCGAGCAGGTCGGCTACGCCGTCGACGACGTGGCGCACCTGCTCGACCTCGCCGAGGCGCTGCAGCGGCGGCTGCGCTCCGCCGGCCGGCTGGAGTGGGTCGCCCAGGAGTGCGGCCGCGTCGAGCAGGCCAGCGACGAGCGCGACCCGGACAGCGCCTGGGAGCGGCTGCCGCGCGTCCACCAGCTCAGCGGCCGCGCCCGGGCCGTCGCCCAGGCGCTGGCGGCCTGGCGCGAGCGCACCGCCGCCGCGGAGGACCGGCCGCTCGGCTCGGTCCTGGCCGACCAGACGCTCCTGGAGATCGCCCGCCGCCAGCCCGCCGACACCGCCGGGCTCGAGCGGATCCGCGGCCTCCAGCCGTCCACGCTGCGCCGCCGTGGCGGCGACCTGCTCACCGTCGTCCAGCAGGGCCTGCGCGCGCGGCCGCCCGCACCGCGCGAGCACGACCGGCTGGACCTACGGCCCGGCGACATCCCGCTGATCGCGCTCGCCGAGGCGCTGATCCGCTCGCGTGCGGCCACCGCCGGGCTCGCCTACGAGCTGGTCGCCTCCCGCAACGACCTGGAGCAGGTGATCACCTCGGTGCGCCGCCGCGACCCCGAGCCCGACGTCCGCACGCTGCAGGGATGGCGTCGCGAGCTGGTCGGCGCCGAGCTGCTCGACCTGCTCGCCGGGCGCCGGCTGCTGGGCGTGGACCGCAACGGCCAGCTCGTCGTCCACGACACCGCCGCCGACGGGGACGCATCGGCGCCTCCCGCGGGCTCAGCTGCAGGAGACGTCCAGCGGGTTGGCGCGGGTCGCCCGGTCGACCACGAGCCGGACCTGGACTGACCGCCCCGGGGGGATGGGGTCGGTGACCAGCTCCGGCGCCGTCTCCAGCTCCCCGTCGACGCTGCGGCCGGTCACCCGGCAGCGCGCCCGGCCCGCGTGGCTGCCCTTGTTGGTCACCTCGAGCTGGACGGTGATGCCCGACCGGTCCGGGCGGCTGGCCTCGTCGACCACCCGCGCGGCGAACGGCCCCACGCCCCCGAACGCGTTGAAGGCGAGCACCCCGAGCACCAGCAGCGCCACCGCCACGCCCACCAGCACCGTCGCGTGGCCCTGGATCGGGCTCGGCACCGCCAGCCCCGCGGGGTTGTGGCGCGTGCCCGCCGGCCGGTCGATCGGCTGCTCGCAGCGCAGGCAGACCGACTTGCCGGCGGGAACCTCCAGGTCACATCGAGGGCAGCGTCGAGCCATCACCCGACGGTAGCAGCCGGCGTCCGACCGGGCACGACTCCCCGGACGGCGACGGCCCGCCCGGGCCGGGACGCCCACGGCTCGGTGGGCGCCCCGAACCGGCCGCGGCGGCGGGTGGACGCCCGCCCGAGGCTCTACCCTGGTGGGGCTGCTCCACGTCGAGACGGAGGATGCCATGCTCGGAGACCACCCGATCTCCCCGGTGCTGCTCGCCAAGGACCTCGCCGTGACGCGGGAGTTCTACCACGACCGCCTCGGCCTGGAGATCCTGAACGAGAACGAGGCCGCCATCACGTTCCGCTGCGGCAACGGCACCAAGCTGGACGTCACCAAGAGCACCACCGGGACCGCGGACGAGCAGACGCAGGTGTCCTGGGACGTCCCCGACATCCGGGCCGAGGTCGCCGAGCTGCGCTCGCGCGGCGTCCAGGTCCAGGACTACGACCTGCCGGGCCTGAAGACCGAGGACGGCATCGCCGACATCGGCTTCGCCTGGGCCGCCTGGATCGTCGACCCGGGCAGGAACGCCCTCGGCATCCTCCAGGTCAAGAGCTGAGGGCAGGCCGAGGACCGGCTGCCTTCTCCGTCTCCCAGTTCCGTCGTCGAGGTCGACACCGACGGGCGGGTGAGGCGGTCTCCGCGCCGAGCGGCTCATCGACGAGCTCTGGGGCGAGCGTCCTCCGGCCACCGCTCGCACGGTGGTCCAAGTGCTTGTGTCCAGGCTGCGCAAGGAGCTGGAGCCGGGCCGTCGCAAGGGCGAGCCGCCGGCGCTGCTGCAGACGGTCCAGAGCGGCTATCGCCTGGCCGTCGAGCCGGATGCGGTGGACGCGGCTCGTTTCAAGCGGCTGGCGTTCGCGCGTGAGTTCGAAGAACGCGACCAGATCCCCCAAGCCGCCGCCCGGCTGGCGCTGCTCCTGCGCCGGCAGGGGCGACCCGTCGAGGCGGCGGAACTCGCGCTCCTGAGCAGGGAACATCATGTCGGCCGAACGGGTGCCGCGGCTCTAGTCGAGCCGCACGCCCACCGTCCCGGCCACATCGGCGTACCGGTGTTGACCGTCTCACGCGGCTCCAGGAGCAGCACGCGGGCCTCCTCCCGCAGCGATCCGATCTGTTCAAGCATCACCCGGACACGCCGTGTTCAGCATCAGCCGAATCTTGACATCCCTGGCCGTCGCATCATCGCCAACCCGGAAAGCAGCACCGTCTGTGCAGCACGGTGCGGGCCTGCCGCACACTGTCGGGCATGGCCGACCTCGACACCGTCCGCTTCGGCACCTGCGGCTGGACCGACCCGAGCCTGATCAAGGCGGGGACCTTCTACCCGTCCGGCGCCAGCAGCGCCGAGGACCGGCTGCGCTTCTACGCCTCCCAGTTCCCGATCGTCGAGGTCGACGCCACCTACTACGCCCCGCCACGCGAGGAGCAGGCGGGGCTGTGGGTCGAGCGGACCCCGCCGGACTTCACCTTCAACGTCAAGGCGTACAGCCTGCTCACCCAACATCCGACCATGGCGCAGACGATCCCCAAGGACCTGCGCGACGCGATCCTCCCCGAGCACCAGGGCAAGCAGCGCGTGTACGCCAGCCACCTGGAGCCCGACGCCGTCGAGGAGATCTGGCGCCGCTTCGCCGCGGCGCTCCTCCCGCTCGACTCCGCCGGCAAGCTCGGCGCGGTCCTGCTGCAGTTTCCCGAATGGGTGACTCCCGGTCGGGCGAACAGGGAGTACCTGATCCGAGCGCGCGAGCAGCTGGCCGGTTACCAGGTGTGCGTGGAGTTCCGCAACGGGGCCTGGCTCGCCACCGAGGAGGACCGGCGCAGGACCCTGGCCTTCCTGCGCGAGCACGAGCTGCCGCTGGTGTGCCTGGACATGCCGCAGGGTTTCCGCTCGTCGATCCCGCCGTTGGCGGAGGTGACCGACGCCAGGCTGGCAGTGGTGCGGTTCCACGGCCGCGACCCGGAGGCGTGGAAGCAGAAGACGGTGACCGAGCGCTTCCGCTACCGCTACAGCGTCGACGAGCTGCGTGAGTGGGTGCCGCGCATCGAGCAGCTCGCCGACCGGGCGGACCAGGTGCACGTGCTCATGAACAACTGCTATCGGGACTACGCGGTGGTCAACGCGCGGCAGTTGACCGCCCTGGTCCGCGGCCAGGACCCCGAGGCGGCGGTCGCCACCCAGGAGGCGCTGCCGGGGACCTGAGCTCCGGCGGCCTGCCCGGGGACGATCAGTGGGAGCGGTCGTCCAGGTGGGCCTTGACGGCGTCGGCGGCGGTGGCGGCGTCGCCGGGGAAGCCGTGCAGGATGCTCGAGCCGCGGCGGGTGAGCCAGCGCAGCCCGGCGTACCAGAGGCCCGGTGCGACCCCGGCGGCGTCCTCGTGCCGGGGCCGACCGCCGGCGTCGAGCAGGGCGGGGTCGAGCCAGGTGAAGTCGCCGGCGAAGCCGGTGCACCACACCACGCCGCCGATCTCCTGGGTGTGCAGGTCCAGCGCCTCGGGGGGGTCCAGGTCGACGGGCGCGTCGGTGTCGTCGGGCGCGGCGGGTGGGGCGTCCAGGCCGCGCCGGCGGATGATCTCGTCGGCCATCGCGCGCACCCGCGCGGCGAACGCGTCGCCGGCGGCGACGTTGGCCCGGACGCTGTCGTCGAAGGTGATCCGCTCGCCGGCCACCGCGACCGGGCGCCCGACCAGGGTGGCGCCGGCCCGGGCCAGCGCCTGCAGGCTGAGGCTGCGACCGCCGGGCGCGACGATCGGCTGGGCGGCGCGCATCGCCGAGGGGTCGGGCAGGTCCTGCGGGCGCTGGTCGAAGAACCCGCCTGCGACCAGCCATTCGAGGCTGGGGCGGCCCCGGTGCCACCAGGGCAGGCGGCCGGCGGCGCTGGTCGCCAGGACCACCCGCCGGCCGGCGGACAGCAGGTCCTCGGCGATCTGGCAGCCGGACTGGGCGCTGCCCACCACGAGCACGGCACCCGCGGGCAGCGCCCCGGGGCCGCGGTAGGTCGCGGCGTGGAACTGCGCGACCCTGCCGGGGAGCGTCCGGGCCAGCGCGGGGACCCTGGGCACGTTCTGGTCGCCGGTGGCCACGACGACCGTGCGGGCACGCAGGTCGCCGTCGCCGGCCCGCAGCAGGTACCCGCCGGCGGCGGGCGCCAGCCGCTCGACCCGGACCCCGAGGCGCACGGGGCGGTCGCCGGTGAGCGCCTCGAGCCGGCGGACGACGTCCACGCCAGACAGGAAGTCGTCGCGCGCCTGCTCGCCGAGCAGCGGGTTCATCCAGCCCGGGGTGTTCAACCGGAAGGAGTCCCACCGCTGGGTCCGCCAGCTCTCCCCCGCCCGGCCGCGTTCCAGGACCAGATGCTCGACTCCCCGGTCGGTGAGCGCGGCGCTGGCGGCGAGCCCGGCCGGCCCGCCGCCCACCACCACGCAGTCCACGATCGCCCGGCGTTCGCCGCTCATCGCCACCTCCTCCTCAGCGGTCGCCGTCCGGGCGGTCGCCGAGCGCGGCTCGCAGCGCCGCCAGGAACGCCGCCGGCTGGTCCGCCGGCGAGAAGTGCCCGGCGTCCTCGATCACGTGCAGGGGCCAGCCGAAGCGGGCGCTCGCCGCCTGTGCGACCGCGAGCCGCATCACCCGGTCGTGACGGCCCCAGACGAGCGTCGTCGGGACCGTGATCCGCCCGAGGTCCTCCGGCGGGATCTGCCGGTTGCCGAGCTTCCACAGCATCCGGCGGTTGGCCGCCCGTACGCTCGGTGTGCGGGCGAGCTCCAGATGGTAGGCCCTGAACGGCTCCCAGCGTGCGCCCATCCGCCGCTGCAGCCCGCCCGGATCCTCCGCGACCTGCCGCAGGAACCGGGCGTGGGTCCGCTCGTTCGGCCGGGTGATGAAGCGGATCAGGGCGATCACCACGCCCGGCGCGGGCCGGAAGGGGGCGAGGCTGCCCGAGTCCACCAGCACCAGCCGCGACAGCCGGTCGGGGTGGGCGACCGCGAACCGGGCGGCGATGGAGCCGCCGAGCGAGGCCCCGACCAGCGCGGGCGGCGCCGCGCAGGTCCGCTCGACCAGCTCGCCGAGCCAGGCGAGCACGCGGTCGGGATCCGGCGGGCCGTCGGGCGTCCGCGAGGCGCCCAGGCCCGGCAGGTCGGGCGCGACGGCGTGGTGGGTCGCCACCAGGCTCCCGAGCAGCGGCAGCCACATGCCCGCCCAGCCGCCCTGGCCGTGCAGCAGGACGACCGGCGGGCCGTCGCCGCCCTCGAGCACGGCGGTGGACACCCCGGCCAGCTCCAGCTGCCGCTGCGTGACCGGTTCCCCCGCCAGCAGGCCTTGCCTGGCCTCGTCGGCTGCCGCCCGGCGGCCGCCGTCCTCCACGCTGCGCTGGCTGCTCATGCCGATCCTCTCCTCGGACGACGCGTCGGCCTTCGCGCCGATCGTCGGGGATGCCCGGAGAGCAGCCTAGGACAACTCGTGAACCGCCCGGAACCGCTCCGACGTGCTCGGGTTCACGATTGGAACTGGTCGGCCCGTTCGCGAGCAGCCAGACTGGCCGTATGCGCACCTACGGCCAGTTCTGCCCCATCGCGCGCGGCTCGGAGATCCTCGCCGAGCGCTGGACGCCGATCATCCTGCGCAACGTGCTGCTGGGGTGCTGCACGTTCAACGAGATCGCGGCGGGCGCTCCGGGGCTGTCACGGGCGCTGCTGACCCGTCGGCTGCGGGAGCTGGAGCGCGCCGGGGTGCTCCGGATCCGTCCCAAGCCCGACGGTCACGGGTCGCTGTACGAGCCCACGCCCTCAGGACGTGACCTGTCCAAGGTCCTGGACGCGATCGCCGGCTGGGCCGAGCGCTGGACGGAGGTCACCTCCGAGCACGCCGACCCCGACGCCGTCCTGTGGTCCTGGGGCCGGACCTTCCTGCGGCGCGACCTGCTGCCCGAGCGGCGGGTCGTGGTCCGCTTCGACTTCACCCGGGGCGGCCGGCGGGTTCGGGTCTGGCAGCTCGTCGAGCGGCGCGACATCGAGCTCTGCCGCATCGACCCCGGCTTCGGCGACGACCTCGTGGTCACGGTCGACGACCCGCTGGTGTTCGCGCGCTGGCACCTGGGCCTGGTCGAATGGCCTGCCGCGCTGCGGTCGGGCGGGATCCGCCTGAGCGGACCCCCCGCCCTGCGCCGCGCCCTCCCCACCTGGAACGCCGGACCCGAGACGCACGCGCGGCTGCGCGCCGGGCTCGCACCGGTGCCCGAGGCGGACCGGCGTGCCTCGGCACCCAGGTCAGCGCGTGGGTAGCTGGTGCTCCAGTTCGCGAGCCCTGGTGAGGGCCGAGACGGCTGGGGAGCCGATGACCTGCCGGCGACGGCCCGACCGCTGTAGCCGTCGACTCCTGGGCTGGACGTCCGCTTAGATCCCCGGGCATTCGCCGGTGCGCCCCGCCCGCCGCGTCGTCGAGACTGGCCCCGGGAGACGGCCCGTGGGTGGACGGTGGAGGCGGGGACGATGACCGGCAGCGGCCAGGCCCGGCCCGGGCTGCCCGGGGACACCGGGGCCCGTGCCGGGCACGCGGCGGCCGGCCCGCTGGTGCGGCGGATCCGGGAGTCGGTCGTCGGCGACGGGCGCGAGCTGCCCGGCCCCTACGGGCCGCGCCGGATCACCTACGCCGACCACACCGCCTCGGGGCGGGCGCTGACCTTCGTCGAGGACTTCGTCCGCGACGAGGTCCTGCCGTGGTACGCCAACACGCACACCGAGTCGTCGGGGACGGGCATGCGCACCACCCGCCTGCGCGAGGAGGCCCGGGCGCTGGTCCGCGAGGCGGTCGGGGGCGGCGACGAGCACGCCGTCATCTTCACCGGCTCGGGCTCCACCGGCGCCATCGACAAGCTGGGGCGCATCCTGGGCCTGCAGGTCCCCTGCGACCCCGGCGGGCCGCCCTGGCGCGCCGCCGAGGTCCCGCGGTCGGCGCGGCCGGTGGTGCTCATCGGGCCGTTCGAGCACCACTCCAACGAGCTGCCCTGGCGCGAGTCCGTCGCCGACGTCGTGCCGGTCGGGCAGGACGCCGACGGCCGGGTCGACCTCGCCCAGCTGGAGCGGGAGCTGGTCCGCCACGCCGGGCGGCCGCTGCGGATCGGGTCGTTCTCCGCCGCCTCCAACGTCACCGGCGCGATCACCGACGTCGACGCCGTCTCGGCGCTGCTGCACCGGCACGGCGCCCTCGCCTGCTGGGACTACGCCACCGCCGCCGGCCACGTCGACATCGCCATGGGCGGCGGCGGTGATCCGCTGGCCTACAAGGACGCGGTCTTCCTGTCCCCGCACAAGCTCGTCGGTGGCCCGGGGACCCCGGGGGTCCTGGTGATCCGGCGCGCGCTGGTGCGCAACCGGGTGCCGACCGTGCCCGGCGGCGGTACCGTCACCTACGTCCACGGCGACGGCCAGCACTACCTGGACGACCCGTCGCAGCGGGAAGAGGGCGGCACGCCGGCGATCGTCGAGTCGATCCGCGCCGGGCTGGTCTTCCAGCTCAAGCAGGCCGTCGGCGCCCCGGTGATCCTCGACCGGGAGGCGCGGTTCGTCCGGCGCGCGATCGCGTCCTGGCGGGCCGACCCGGCGATCGAGCTGCTCGGCGACCTCGACGGCGACCGCCTGCCGATCGTGTCGTTCGTGGTGCGCACCCCCGGCGGGGGCCGGCTCCACCACAACTTCGTGGTGGCGCTGCTCAACGACCTGTTCGGCATCCCGTGCCGCGGCGGCTGCTCCTGCGCCGGCCCCTACGGCCACCGGCTGCTCGGCATCGGCCGCGACCGCGCCCGCGCGCTCGCGCGCGAGGCCGTCGGCGGCCGGCTCGGGATCAAGCCGGGCTGGACCCGCCTGAGCTTCGCCTTCTACCTGTCCGAGCCGGAGTTCCGGTTCATCGTGGAGGCGGTCCACCTGGTGGCCGCCCAGGGGGCGAGGCTGCTGGACGCCTACCGGTTCGACCCGCGCTCCGGGCTGTGGCGCCACCGCGACGCGCCGGCCCCCCGGGCCGGCCTGCGCGCGGTGTCCTACGGCGCCGACGGCCGCCTGCGCCACTCCGGCGCCGTCCCCGGCGGCCCGGGCACCCTGCCGGAGGGCGAGCTGGAGGCTGTGCTCGCCGGCTACCTCGACCGGGCGCGGGCGATCCTCGCCGCGGCTTCGCGCCCGCGGCCGCGACCCGCCGCCGGCGGGCGCTCCGCGGCCGCACCGGACCGGTTCGAGCGGCTGCGCTGGTTCGAGCTGCCGGGCGCCTGTCTCGACCCCGCACCGGCCGGCGAGGGCCACTGACCGGCGCCGGGCGCCGCGCAGCGGGGAACCCCTGGATCTCGAGGGGCGACGGCGATCCGGCGGTTTCATAGACTTCGTCCGTGATCGTCGGTCGGGTCCCTGAGCTCGGCCAGCTCGAACGCCTCGTCGCGGAGCTGCGGGCCGGGCACGGCCGTGCGCTCGTCCTGCGCGGCGAGGCCGGGATCGGCAAGACGACGCTGCTGGACGCGCTCGTCGACCGCTGCGGCGAGGACCTCTGCGTGCTGCGGGCCGGCGGCGTCCAGACCGAGGCGGAGATCGCCTTCGCGGCGCTGTCGGACCTGCTGGGCCCCGTGGCCGGCGACCTCGGGGCGCTCCCGGCCCCGCAGGCGGCGGCGCTGGCCGCCGCGGTCGCGACCGGGCCGCCGCAGCCCGGCGACCGGCTGGCCGTGTGCGTCGCGACGCTCGGGTTGCTGCGGGCGTGCGGCCGGCGGCGACCGGTGCTCGCCGTGGTCGACGACCTGCAGTGGGTGGACGCGCCGTCGCGCGAGTGCATCCTGTACGCGGCCCGCCGGTCCGGTGGCCCGGTGGCGTTCGCGCTGGCCGCCCGCGACGCGGGCGGCCCCGGGGACGCCGGCCTGCCCGGCCTGCGGCTGGACCGGCTCGGCGCCGAGGACTCGCTGGCGATGCTGGCGCGGGCGGCCCCCGACCTGGCCGCGCCGGTCGCCGGCGCCCTGGCGGCCGCCGCTGCGGGCAACCCGCTGGCGCTGCTGGAGCTGCCCGCGACGCTGCGGCCCGAGCAGCGGACGGGCCGCGCGCCGCTCGACCTGCCGCTGGCGCCGGGGGAGCGCCTGCACGCCGCGTTCGCCCGCCGGATCGGCGAGCTGCCGGCGCCGGCCCGGCGCGCCCTGCTGGTCGCCGCGGTCCACCAGGGCGACGACCTGGCCACGATCGCGGCGGCGTGCAGCGCGGCCGGGGTGGACGTCGCCCTGCTGGCCCACGCCGAGGCGGGCGGGCTGGTGCGGCTGGCGGACGGGCGCCTGGCGTTCGGGCATCCGCTGATCCGCGGCTCGGTCGACCGGGGGGCCGGCGCCGACGAGCGCCGCGGCGCGCACCGCGCGCTCGCGGGCGTGCTCCGCGGCGAGCGGCGGGCGTGGCACCTGGCGGCCGCCGCCATCGGCCCGGACGAGCAGGTCGCCGCCGAGCTGGAGCGGGCCGCCGGCGCCGCCGCGGCCCGTCGCGGGTTCGCGTCGGCCACGGTCGCGCTGGAGCGGTCGGCGCGGCTGTCGCCCGACGCCGGCGCGGCCGCGCGCCGGCTGGTCGCCGCCGGGGAGACGGCCTCCGCGGCCGGCCTGCCCGAGCGGGTGCTCGCGCTGCTCGGCGAGGTGTCGGCCGCGACCACCGACGCCCGCCTGCGCGCCCGCGCCGAGCACCTGCGCGGGGTCACCATGACCTGGACCGGGGGCGCGGTGGCGGCCGTGCCGCTGCTCCAGGCCGAGGCGGAGCGCGTCGCCGGGGACGACGCCGAGCGCGCCGCGGCGATGCTCGCCGACGCCGCGATGGCGTGCGCGGCCACCGGCGACTGCCACCGCACGCTGGCGATCGCCGAGCGGGCGGCCGCGCTGCTCGGCGGCGGCGGGGCGCCGCCGCAGCGCGCGCTGGTGCTGGCCGTGCTGAGCTGGGCGCTGGTCCTCCGCGGCCAGGTCGGCCGCGCCCTGGGCTGCCTGCAGGAGCTGGAGGGCCTGGCGGCCACGGTCGACCCGCTGTCCCCCGCCGCCCAGTCGGTGCTGATCGCCCTGAACGCGCGCGTGCCGACCGGCGAGTTCGAGCGCGCCCGCGCCGACAGCCTGGCCATCGCCGGGCGCGCCCGGGAGGCCGGGGCGATCGGGGTCCTGCCCGCACCGCTGAACGTGGCGGCGGACGCCGCCTACCGCCAGGGCGACTGGGCCGCCACCGTGACGCTGTGCGAGGAGGCGCTGCGGGCCGCGGAGGAGAGCGGGCAGCTCAACTGGTGGGCGCACACGACGGTGATCCGCACCCGCCTGGACGCCGCCCGCGGCCGCGAGCAGGAGGTGGTCCCCGTGGCCCGCAGGCTGCTCGAGGTGGTCCGGTCCACGGGCGTCGGCAGCGGCCAGACCTTCGTGCTCGGGGTGCTCGGGTTCCTCCAGCTCGGGCTCGAGCGCGTCGAGGCGGCCATCGCGGAGCTGGAGGCCGTCGAGCGGCTCGTCGCCGAGCAGGGGCTGGAGGAGCCCACCCTCGTGCCGTGGGCGCCCGATCTCGTCGAGGCCTACGTCCGGGCCGGACGGCCGCAGGACGCCGCCCGCGTGCGGGCCACCCTCCAGCGCCAGGCGGCGGCAGCGGGCACGCCCTGGGCGAACGCCGTGCTGGCGCGCTGCCGCGGCATGGTCGACGAGGACTACGACGCGGCGTTCGCCGAGGCGCTCGCGCTCGACGACCGCCGCCCGCTGCCGTTCGAGCGGGCCCGCACCCTGCTGGCGTACGGGCGCAGGCTGCACCGCGCCCGCCGGCGCGCGGAGGCGCGCGACCGGCTGCGCGAGGCGCTGGCGGGGTTCGAGCGGCTGGGCGCGGTCCCGTGGGCGGCGCAGGCGCGCAACGAGCTGCGGGCCGCGGGCGCGCGCCGCCGGGCGGCACGGGCCGACGACTCGCTCACCCCGCAGGAGCAGCGCGTCGCCGCGGTGGTCGCCCGGGGGGCGTCCAACCGCGAGGTCGCCGCCGAGCTGTTCCTGGCGCCCAAGACGGTCGAGTTCCACCTGCGCCAGATCTACCGCAAGCTCGGTGTCCGGTCGCGTGCGCAGCTCGTCGCGATGCTGGCGCGGGGCGCTCCGGGGCCGCCGCCGGAACCCGGGCGCCCGCCGGAACCCGGGCGCTGAGGCCGCCGGGCGCCCGGAAGGTCGGGGTGGGCGCCCCGCGTGCGCGCCTGCGGACGCTGGCGCCCGTCGCCGGTCAGCCGCCGGAGGACGGGCCGGCGGCGACGGTGGCCGGGGCGCCGAGGAAGCTCCCGAGCCGGTCGGCCTCCCGGCCGATCTCCTCCAGCCGCCGGGGCTCCAGCTCGCGGAACAGCTCGACCGTGACCTCGACGCGGCCGCCGGCCCGCTCGTGGCGCCACACCCCGGCGACCGTCCCGTCCACCAGCACCACCGGCGAGACCCAGCCGGCCGCTCGGAACACCCGCGCCTCGACGCCCGGGTCCACCAGCGACCCGCGCGGCCGGGTCCCGGCGACGTACACGTCGAAGCCGGGCAGCAGGCGGGCCGGCGCCCGCAGGTCCGCCACGCGCATCCCGGGGACGTCCTCGGCCAGTGCCCACGCGCGCCGGCCCTCGACGTCCACCTGGGCAAGCTCGTCCCCCTGCGCGGCGAGCACGCGCCCGGCGGGGGCGGGCTGCATGCCCCACCAGCGCGCCAGCTCCTCCCGCGTCGCCGGCCCGTAGGCGCGCAGGTAGCGCCGCACGACCGCCCGCCAGGCGGCGTCGGCGGTGGGCTCCCGCCACCCCCCGAGCCAGCGGTCGGGCCGCACGAACGTCACGCTCTGGCCCCGGGGCGGCCCGCAGATCAGCGACCCCTCGAACGCGGCCGGCTTGAGCAGCTCGCCCCAGCCCGACAGCATCCGCTCCCGGGCGCGCGGCCCCACCTGGCCGGCCACCCGCTCGGCCAGCTCCTCCCTGGTCAACGGCTCCTCGCCGAGGCTGTCGGCGATCGCGTCGAGGATCGCGCGCAGCTCCTCGGCGCTGAACCCGATCATCCGCAGCCACGCGCCCTTCCACCAGCGGTCGTGGGTGCGCAGCGCCGCGACGTAGCCGGGCAGGTCCTCGGCGGTGAGCAGGTGCAGCGTGCCGCGCATGCACCAGGTGCGTACGAGGCTGCGGCGCTCCCACAGCGCGTCGCGGACGTCCTGCGGTCCCACCCCGTCGACCCTCGCCCACACCTGCAGCTCGGCCGAGGACGGCACCTGCGCGTGGAGCCCGCAGACCTCGCCGGCGACGGCGAGCATGCGCCCGGCCGGCACGCGCTCGACCAGCTGCTGGCGGGCCAGGCGCCACGCGCGCACCTGCCCCCAGGTGAGCCGCGCGGTGACGGCGGTCATCCCCTGGTCACCTCCTGGTCGCCGGCGGGCCTGCCCACCGGTCATGATGCCTCGCCCGGCGCGCGCCGCCGAACCGGGCAACCACGCGCCGGCCGCGTGCGCGCCGCTGCGGCCGTCCGGTTTCCCTTCTTGCGTGGTGGTTCGGTAGAGTTCCCGCGGTGGTCCGGTCCCCCTTCCCCCACCCATGGACGTCGACTTCGACGCGGAGTCCTGGCGAACGTGCGACAGCTTCGGAGACGCTTGCGCTCCGCCCCCCCTCCAGCCGCAGGCGCCGTCATCCTGGTCGTCGTCGTGGCGACGACCCTCGCGGGCGCCCGCTCCGCGCGCTCGGCCCCCGGCGACCCGGCGACGCCCCTGGAGGCGGCCGCCGCCCCGCGCGGCTGCGGCCCGAACGCGGTCAAGAAGGCCAGCCGGCAGGAGGCGACACGCTGTGCCGAGGCCGCCAAGAAGCGCCTGTTCCAGAGCGAGCGGGCCCTCAACGAGGTCGTCCGTGACCGCCGGTTCCTCACCGCGCAGATCCGGGAGTACAAGCGGCTGCGCATCAGGCTCGCCGACCAGCGCCAGGCGCTGCGGCAGATCTGGGGCGCGACCGCCCGCGAGCACTTCATGACCGGCTCGCCCACCAGCGTCGCCTCGATCGTCAGCACCAGCGACGCCAACGACCTGCTGGAGAAGCTGGTCACCTCCCAGTACCTCGCCGAGCGCGACCACGACCGCCTGCGCGACCTGAACGGGCTGGAGCGGGCCTCGGAGGTGGCCAGCGACGCGCTCAGCAGGAGCGAGCGCAAGCTCGCCACGCTCGAGGCGCAGCTGCGCGCCAAGCTCGGGCAGGCGCAGAAGCTGTCCAACGACTGGCTGAAGACGCTCGAGGTCCTGCGCACGCGCAACATCACGATCCCGCGCGACACCGGCGGCGTGGTCGGAGGCGGCGGCGGCGGGCTGTGCGCCCTCGCCGGGGTCCCGGACGCGGCGCGCCAGATCATCATGAAGGAGTCCGGCGGCAACCCCTACGCCGACAACCCCAGCTCCACCGCGTTCGGGCTCGGCCAGCTCCTGCTGGACAACCGCATCCGCCTGATGGGCGACGACTACGCCTCCACCGACTGCGGCAAGCAGTACGCCGCGTTCAAGCAGTACACCCTCAGCCGGTACGGCACGTTCGAGAATGCGTGGGCGTTCTGGAGCGCGCACCACTACTACTGAGCGGCCCGGGCGGCGCGACCACGACCCCTGATCGCCACGCCGGCGGCGGTCACCGCGGACGGCGCGCGGCGCGGACCGCGAACGCGGCCAGGACCCCCGCCGCCAACCCGGTGAGCAGGCCTGCCCAGGCTCCGAGCTGGGCGAGCGCGAGCAGCCAGCCGGCCAGCAGCACGACCGCGAACGCGCCGTCGTTGAGCCGCTCGGCGGCCGAGCGGTGCCGGGCGGGCCCGCGGCCCAGGCGCCGGGTCAGCCACGCGCCCAGCGCCAGCCCGGCGGCGAACCCGGCGGCCAGCAGCCCGGCGGCCAGCGGGCGCGCCGCGGAAGGCCGGGTGACGACCACGACGACCGCCGCCGCGAGCGCGGCGGCCGCAGCCGCCGCGGCGGCGGGCGGTACCCTCGTCCGGGCGTCGGCCGGCATCGCATCCCTCCCGCTGTGGTCCGCACCGCAGACCCTACCGGTCCCGGGGCGCGCGCTTCATCCACCACCGGCCGGGTCGGACGTCCACGACGGTCCGGGCGCCGCGTACCCTGACCGGTGGGTGGTGCGGCGGGGCGCCGCACCCCTGGTGAACGGTTCGTGGCGATCGGTCACCCAGGGCATACGATCCTCTGACCGCGGCCGGCAGGCTGGAAGGAAGGAAGGGTCCCGGATGGCAGCGACGATCCGCCGCATCGGTGTCCTGACGAGCGGGGGGGACGCCCCCGGCCTGAACGCCGTGCTCCGGGCGGTCGTCAAGTCGGCCGAGCTGGAGTACGGGTGGCGTGTGGTCGGGATCGAGAACGGCTTCGAGGGCCTCCTGACCCCGCCGCGGACCCGCCCGCTGGGACTGCAGGAGGTCCGCGGGCTGCTGCCGCTCGGCGGGACCATCCTGGGCTCGACCAACAAGGGCCACTTCACCTCCGTCGAGGTCGACGGCGAGCAGCGGCGGGACCCGGCTCCCTACCGCGAGCTGGCGCAGAACACCCGCCGGCTGGGCATCGACGCGCTGGTGGTGATCGGTGGCGAGGGCAGCCAGGGGATCGCCAGCGTGCTCGCCCAGTACGGCGTGCGGGCGATCGGCGTGCCCAAGACGATCGACAACGACCTGTACGGCAGCGACCGGACGTTCGGCTTCGACACCGCCCTCACCGTCGCGACCGAGGCGCTGGACCGCCTGCACACGACCGCTGCCAGCCACGAGCGGGTCATGGTACTGGAGGTCATGGGCCGCGACGCGGGGTGGATCGCGCTGCACTCGGGCGTCGGCGGCGGGGCGGACATCATCCTGATCCCCGAGATCCCCTTCACCATCGACGCCGTCGTCGCCAAGGTGCAGACCCGCGACATGCTCGGCTCGAGCTTCTCGATCATCGTGGTCGCCGAGGGCGCCGGCGAGAAGGACGGCGGCCAGATCTACCAGGAGACCACCGGCACGCTCGGCGGGATCGGCAACTACGTCGCCGTCGAGACGGGCAGGCGGACGGGCAAGGACGCCCGCGTGGTCGTCCTCGGCCACCTCCAGCGCGGCGGCGTGCCCACCCCCTACGACCGGATCCTGGCGACCCGCTTCGGCGCGGCCGCGGTCCGGGCGCTCGCCGACGGCCGCTTCGGCGAGGTCGTCGTGCTCCGGGGCGGCGCGATCACCACCCTGCCGATGAGCGAGTGCGCGGGGCGGGTGCGCACGGTCCCGCCCGACGACGAGATGATCCTGACCGCACGCGGGATCGGCATCGCCTTCGGCGACGAGGACCAGAGCCCCATGGGGGCGCCTGAGCCGATCGCCTGAGGACCGCCGGCCCGGGCAGGTGCGAGCGGCCGGCGGTCAGCGCCTGCCGCCGTCCTTGGCCTTGTCACCCTTGTCGCGCTCGTGCCGCCCGCCGCGTTCCCCGCCCCCCGACCCGGAGCGCCCGCCATAGCGCGCCACGGCGTCGCGCGCGGGCGTGCCGTCCGGCTCGCCGGTTGTGCGTGCTGCCTCCCTGCGCTGCTGCGTGGAGCCGGCTGCGGCGCCGACCCGCGGCGGTGCGGGCGTGAGCGTGCCGCGCTGCCGCGGTGCCGTGGTGTCCGGCGGGCCGTCCGTCGGCGGCTGCACGAGGTCGGTCAGGGCGCCGCCGGTCAGCAGCACCCCCACCGCGAGGCAGACCACGGCCAGCCAGCCGAGCAGGACGGCACGCCCGGACCTGCGGCGCGGCCATGCCGGCGCGGGCCGGGCGTGCAGGGGCACGGTGTCGCGCGCGGGCCGGTGCCGCCAGGCGGAGACCGGCCCGCGCCGTGGCGGCGCGGGCGCGCGCTGCAGCTCCGCGCCGAGCTGGCGGGCGGACGCCTGCCGCTCCTCCGGGCGCTTGGACAGGGCCCGGGCGACGGCGTCTGCCAGTCCGCGCGGCACCTCCGGTCGCAGCCGGGTCAGGGAGCGCGGCCGGTCGTGCAGGTGCCCGTTGGCGACCGCGACCTGGCTGTCGCCCTTGAACGGCGCGTGCCCGGCGAGCAGCTCGTACAGGCACACACCGAGCGCGTAGAGGTCGGCGCGGTGGTCCGCGGCCTCCCCGGCGAGCTGCTCGGGTGCCATGTACCGGACACTGCCCAGCACCGCGCCCGGGTCGGTCAGGTCGTCGGCCACCCCCGCCGCGTGGGCGATCCCGAAGTCGGTGACCTTCAGCACGCCGTCCGGCCCCAGCAGCAGGTTGCCGGGCTTGACGTCGCGGTGGACCACCCCGCGCCGGTGCGCGGCGTCGAGCGCGGCGCAGACCTGCGTGCCGAGCGCCACGACGCGCTCGGGCGGGAGCGGCCCGCCGCGCAGGACCCGCGCCAGGCTCGGCCCCGGCACGTACTCCAGGACCAGGAAGCTGCGGCCGGCGTGCTCGTCGAAGTCGTACACGGCGACGACGTTGGGGTGGTTGACGCTCGCCGCCGCCTGGGCCTCCCGCCAGAAGCGCGCCAGGAACGCGGGGTCGTCGGTCAGCCGCGGGTGCAGCACCTTCACCGCGACCGGCCGGGCGAGCAGCAGGTCGCGGCCCTGGAACACCTCGGCCATGCCGCCTGTGCCGAGCTGCCTGCCCAGCTCGTACCTGCCCGCCAGGATGGTGGGTGTGGCGACTGCCATGGCGGCTCCGCGGTTGCCGTGCGGTGGGTGCTGCGCGATGGCTGATCCGCGAGCGGCGGCGCTAACCGTCGGATGGCGACCGATCGGCACGGACGGGCGCGCCGGACGTGGTCGCCGAGCGGTTCGCGACCCGCCAGACTGGTCCGGTCCGGCAGCGGCGGTCCTGACGCCGCCGGAGCCCGGGCTCGATCGGGAGCGCGCGCTCGCCGAGATGCTGGAACGATGTCTGGAGCCGTCGGTCTCCGACCGCCCGGCCCGCAGCTGGCCGGTGGAGAGGTACGGCGGCGCGGGGTGCGGTTTCGCGTCCGAGCGGAGGAGCGCCATGGGCGTGTTCGACTACGAGGCCTCGAGCGAGGAGTACGAGCGCCGCAGGGAACGGCGTGACACCACCCGGCGGCCCGAGCCGGGCGCCGTGTTCGACCAGACCGCCGAGGATCCCGACCAGGCGCCGGCCGAGCCGGTCGCCCCGCCCGGGGGACGGCCCGCGGCCGAGGCCGACCCACCCGCCGGACGGCGCCCGCCGGCTCGGTACCCCTCGGACCGCCGCCCCTCGGACCGGCGCCCCTCGGACGTGCATCCGCCGGACCGGTACTCCCGGGAGCGGTATCCCCCGGACCGGTACCGGCCCGACCGGTATCCCGCATCCGGCCGCGGTCCGCAGCCGCGGGAGGCCCGACCGACGGCGCCGGGACCTGCCCGGCCCTCGCGGCCACGGGAGCCGGCCCGCCCCGCGGCGTCCGCGCCGTCCCGCCCGGCCGAGCATCCGGCGGCCGGCGCCAGCACGCGGCCACCGGCTCCGGATGCCGGGCTCGAGCAGCTCGCGCGGGCGGCTGATCGTGAGGGCTGGGCCGTCGCGGTCCAGCGCCGCCGTGACGTCGAGGCCGCGCTCGGGCGGCCGCTCACGGGCGCGGAGTGGCAGCGGGTGCGCACCAGCAGGTGGTGGAACGACGCCGTACCGGACGCGATGCGCCAGGCGGCCGGGGAGCTGCTGCCGACGATGCTCGCCTCCCTGGGGCTCGTCAGGGACGAGCAGGACGGCCGTTAGCTCCCGCCGTTAGCGGGCTGACCAGCCAGGATGGCCCGCTGCACGGTCTGGGGACCATGGCGGGGCGGCCGCGGCGCCGCCGCGGCCGCCCCCGGGCCGTCAGCGTCGCCAGCGCCAGCCCCCGCCGACGCCGGCCAGGTGCAGGGCGATGCACAGCAGACCGGCGTTGACGAGCGTCGCGTTGCTGAACGCGTCCCCGACCTTGGCGTCGAACAGGTCGAACAGGAGCGCCAGACCGAAGATGATCGCCGCGATGATGGCGAACATGTGTCACCCCTTCCGTAGGTCGTGCAGCCGTGCCCCGGTCGGCGCGCGGTGGGACGGGACGTTGCCCTGCCGCTAACGACAACGGCCCGATCACGGCCCGCCGGGGCTCCCGAAGGGAGTATCCGAGCCCTCGGGGGTCTCCAAACGGCCCTTGCGTTAGCCGGGCGTTAGCGCGCTCGGGCTTGATCCCCCTGGAACGCTGACAGTCCGCAGCGAGCAGGGGGTGCCCGGTGACCCGAGCCGGCCGGTCACGGCCCGCGCCCAGCCGTTGCGTACACGGGGGCCCGGGCGTGGCCGCGCCGCGACCCGCAGGGTCGTCGACGCGGGCGGATGCGCGGGCAGGGCATCCGTTCGCCGAGCCGACGGCCGCGCCCGGGCCCCGAGTTCCCGACCGTTCCGGCTCCGACCGCCGGTGGCCGAGCCCCGGAGGGCACCCGGCCGTCCACCCCGGTCCCGCCGCCGCACTCTCGCCACCAGGCCGCTCTCGCCGCCCCCGGACGTGCCGCCCGTGTGCCCACGGCGGCCCTCACCCTTCTCAGGTGCCATGACCGCCATACCGCCGCATGAGCGTGCACAAAACGCACCATCGGGCGTTCCGCGCACAAATAGGGTTTCGCCCGACGAGGGAGCTTCCTCTCCCCTGTTCATCTCAGACCGTTGTAAAATACCTCGCCTATCGCTCAGAAACCCCCTTCAGAACAAACCAAGCATGCAAAAAGACCCGGAGACCGCGGCATGAGCGCGTCGATGCAGTTCCTGCTTCTGGGCCCGCTGGAGTCGCGCATCCCGCTGGAGACGCCCGACCCCTCGAAGACGCCCGACCCCTCGAAGACGCCCGACCCCTGGAAGGCAGTGCGACTTGGCAGCATCAAGCACCGCATGCTGCTGGCCAAGCTCCTGCTGCGCGCCAACCAGGTGGTCTCGACCGACGAGCTGATCGACACGGTCTGGGGTGACGATCCCCCGCCGACGGTGCGGCAGTCGCTGCAGAACCACATCGCGGCGTTGCGCCGCGCGATCGAGCCCGGCTGGCCGGCCGCACCGCCACGGACGCTGATCACCCGGGACCCGGGGTACATGGTCCAGCTCGAGTCGGACCAGATCGACCTGAACCGCTTCAACCACCTGACCGACGAGGGCCGGCGCCTGCTCGCCGGGGGCGGTGCGGAGAAGGCGTCCGCGCTGCTGCGCGAGGCGTTGCGGCTGTGGCGCGGTCCCGTGCTCGCCGACGTCGTCGCGGCCGTCGACGTCGCCTGGCCCGAGCTGATCGGCATCGACGAGCTGCGCATCGGCGCGCTGGAGTCGCGCATCGAGGCCGACCTCGCCCGCGGCCGGCACACGGAGCTGGTCGGCGAGCTCGCGGCCCTGGTGCGGCTCCACCCGTTGCGCGAGCACCTGCGCGGCCAGCTCATGCTCTCGCTGTACCGGTCGGGCCGCCAGGCGGAGGCGCTGGCCGCCTACCAGGCGGCCAGGCAGACCCTGGTGGAGGAGCTGGGGATCGAGCCGAGCCTCGCGCTGCAGCGCCTGGAGCAGGCGATCCTCGCCCAGGACGCCGCGCTGGAGCTGCTCGCGCCGGCGCCGGCGTCCGCGAACGGCTCGGCCGCCGCAGGCGAGCCCGAGCCCGTGGCCGCCGCCCCCGCCACGCCACCGGCCGCCGGCGCGGTCCCCGCGAGCCCCGCGCGCAAGCTGGTCACGGTCCTGTTCGCCGACGTCGACGAGCCCGCGGGCGAGCCTTTCGAGCGCGACCCCGAGGACGTCTCGACCATGCTCGCGACCCACCTCCAGCGCGTCCACGAGCAGGTGGACGCGTTCGGCGGCAGCGTGGAGCAGACCGTCGGCGGGACGACCATGGCGGTGTTCGGCGTGCCGGCGACCGGTGAGGACGACGCCGAGCGCGCGGTGCGCGCGGCGCTGGCGATCCGCGACGCGCTGCACCCGACCCGCTCCTCGGACGTCGGCGTCCCCGGCGTGCAGGTCCGCATCGCGGTCGCGACGGGCGAGGCGCTGGTCAAGGCGGAGCCGGGCCCGGGACGGCTGGCGGGCGACCTGCTGTCCACCTGCGCCCGACTGCAGCAGACGGCTCCGGCGGGGGCGGTCCTGGTGACCGAGCCGACCGGCCGGGCGACCGAGCGGGCGATCAGCTACGGGCCGCCGAGCCTGCTGGCGCTGCGCGGGCGGGCGACGCCGCTGCTGGTGTGGAGCGCGCTGGAGACCCGCAGCCATCCCAGCCTGGACGTCAGCCAGCCGCCGGCGGTGCCGCTGGTCGGCCGCGCCGAGGAGCTGGGGGTGCTGCGTCAGGCGTTCGAGCAGGTCTGCGCCAGCCGGCAGCCCCAGCTGGTGACGGTGGTCGGCGAGGCGGGGATCGGCAAGACCCGGCTGGTGCTGGAGCTGGCGCGTGGCGTGGAGGCGGCGCGGGAGCTGGTGGCCTGGCGGGTGGGCCATTCGCTGCCGTACGGCGAGGCGACCTCGTTCTGGGCGCTGCGGGAGGTCGTCAAGGCCGAGGCGGGGATCCTGGACACCGACACCGCCGAGCGGGCCGAGCGCAAGCTGGCGCAGGCGGTGGAGCTGGCGGTCGGTGAGGATCGCGGCGCGGCCGGGTGGGTGCGTGGGCATCTGCGGCCGCTGGTGGGGATCGACGGGCAGGCGGAGGTGCCCGCCGGCCGGCGGGAGGAGGCCCTGGCCGCGTGGCGGCGGTTCCTGCTGGGGTTGGCGGGGGTGCGGCCGCTGGTGCTGTGGCTGGAGGACCTGCACTGGGCCGACGACGGCCTGCTGGACTTCCTCGAGGGCCTGGCCCGGCCGGAGCCGGGCCGCCCGGCGGCGGCGCTGCTGGTGGTGGCCACCGCGCGGCAGCGGCTGCTGGACCGCAGGCCGGGCTGGGGCGGCGAGGGCCACCCGGGCAGGACGGTGGGGCTGGGGCCGCTGTCGCCGGTGGAGACCGCGCAGCTGCTCGGGGCGCTGCTGGCCCGTCACGACCTGCCGGGGACCGTCGGGGAGGCGCTGGTCGCCGCCGTCGGGGGCAGCCCGCTGTTCGCCGAGGAGTACGTGCGGATGCTCCGCGACCGCCGGCCAGCCGGCGAGCAGGCGGCCGGAGCGCCCGCCCGCCAGGTCGGGCTGGCCCGTGCCCTGGCGCAGCTGCCGCTGCCCGAGACGGTGCACGCGATCATCGCCGCGCGTCTGGACGCCCTGCCGGCCCAGGAGAAGGCGGTGCTGCAGGACGCCGCGGTGCTGGGCCGGGTCGGCTGGGCCGGCGCCCTGGCCGCCGTCGGCGAGTACCAGCGCGCCTGGGTCGACGCCTGCCTGGAGCGGCTGGAGCACAAGGAGTTCCTGCGCTGGGCGCGCCGCTCCTCGGTCGCCGGTGAACGCGAGTACGAGTTCCAGCACGTGCTGGTCCAGGACGTGGCGTACGGGCAGATCCCGCGGGCCGAGCGGGCCGGCCGCCACCGCCGCGCCGCAGCCTGGCTGGAGGGGGTGGGCACCGGCCCGGCTGCAGGCGGCAGCCCGGCCCGGACGGTCGATCACGCCGAGCTGCTCGCCCAGCACTACCAGCGTGCCCTCTCGCTGTCGCACGCCAGCGGGCAGGCCGGTGACGACCTCAAGGAACGGGCGCGGCTGGCGCTGCGCAACGCCGGAGACCGCGCCACGGCCCTGGGGGTCCACCCGACCGCCGCCCGCTACTACTGCGACGCGCTGGAGCTGTGGCCGGACGACGACCCGGACCGGCACGAGCTGGAGTTCCGCGCCGGTGCTGCCCTGTCCTCGGGTGAGGGCCGGGGGGAGGAGCTGCTCACCAGCGCGCGCGACGGGTTCCTCACAGCGGGTGACCGCCACCGGGCCGCCGAGGCCGAGGTCCGACTCGGGCAGCTCGCGTTCATGCGCGGCCAGCGGGAGCGTGCGGCCCACCTCGACCAGGCGCTCGTGCTCGTCGCCGACGCACCCGCATCACCGTCCCGGGCGGCGGTGCTCAAGAACTGCATCCACCATCTCGTCGTGGCCGACCGGCAGGCCGAGGCGATCAACGTCGCTCGCGAGGCACTGTCGATCGCCGAACCGTTGGAACTTCACGGAATCGAGGCCGCGGCACTCGAGGCCATCGGCTACTGCCGGGTCAGCAGCGGCGACCCGGACGGCATCCAGGATCTCGAGCGATCCGTGGCCATCTACGAGAAGGAGGATGCGCCCTCCTTGAGCTTCGCCTACGTCAATCTGGCGGCTGCCCTCGCGCTGCTCGGGAATCTCCAGGGCTGGTCCGAGGCGCGCTCGGCCGCACTGCGTACTGCGGAGCGTTTCGGGCTCGTCCGCGAGATCCGTTGGATCGAGCTGCAACAGACCGCTGGCAGCTACTGGCTTGGCCGGTGGGACGAGGCCCTGAGCATCGCGAACGGTTTCCTCGACGCACCGAATGGCTCTCCCCATTACCTGGAGAGCGAATGCCGGGTCTGGCGTGGGCGGATCCTCCTTGCACGGGGACAGACCGCGCGTGCCGTCGAGGATTCGCTGCGTGCTCTTGAGGTGGCCAGAGAGTCGGGCGACCGGCCCAACCTCGAGCCGGCGCTCGCGTTCGCCGGACGAGCCCTGGTCAGCGCAGGCCGGGTACAGGAGGCGACCGAGCTGGTTGACGAGTTGGTGCACGGGTTCGGGCACGGGTTGATCACGCCCGTCCTGGGTGTCGATCTTCCGTCCATCCTGGTCGCGCTCGACTACCCGGCCACCGTACTTGCCGGCAGCACGCCATCGCTGTGGCTCGAGGCCGCCCGCACGTTCGTCGCCGGCGATCCCGGCCTCGCGGCGCGGATCTACGCCGAGATCGGTTCCAAGCCGGACGAGGCGTACGCGCGCCTCGAGGCAGGACGTCGACAGGGTGAGGGGGGCCAGGCCGACCTGGAGGCCGCGCTGGCCTTCTACCGGGAGGTCGGCGCGAGTGCATACGTGCAGGAAGCGGAGTCGCTCTGCCTTGCGAGCGCCTGACGTATCCGCGGCAGGCGCGGGGCGGGCGGCTGGACCGGCGACATCACGCAGAGCGAGAAATATAGAGAGAACTATCTATCGTTCCTGACGGGGACAGGGGGTACGCTTCGGTCATGTTGCCTGTCAAACCGCGTGAGCGGATCCTGTCAACTGCCACCCAACTCTTCAGCAAGGAAGGAATCTCGGCCGTCGGCATCAACCGCATCATCGCCGAGGCCCGGGTGGCCCAGATGACCCCCTACCGGCAGTTCAGGAGCAAGGACGAGCTGGTGGCGGCGACCATGGAGCAGTGGAGCACGCGGTGGCTCCACGACCTCACCGCGAAGCTGGAGCGGTACGGTGACGACGCCGAGGGGCGGTACACCGGGCTCTGGGACGCGCTCGAGGAGTGGTTCGCGAGCGAGGACTTCCGTGGCTCCTTCATCGCCAACGCCGCCGCGGAGCTGCGCAGCGAGCCGGACCATCCCGGCCACGCCGTGATCGCCGAGCACCGCCAGACCATCCGGCAGCTGCTGGAGGACCTGGCCAAGGCCGCCGGCGCAGGCGACCCGGCTACGCTCGCCGCCCAGCTCCAGGTGCTCATGGACGGCGCGATCGCGCTGGCAGCCGTCGACCGGAGGCCGGCCGCGGCCCGCTCGGCCCGCGACCTCGCCGTCGCTGCCCTGCGCTCCAACGCCGCCTGAGGGACCGCGTCAGCCGAACCCCGCTCCAGCCTGGGGCGGGGTCAGGCTGACTGCGCTTCGAGCGCCAGCTGCGTGAGCTCTTTCGCGATCTGCGCCGCCGCAGGCTGCCGGTCGATGAGCGCGCAAGCAGCCGCGCCCTCCACGAGCACGCGCAACTGACCGGCAAGGGTGTCGGGGTCGCTTGCGCCGACCGCCTTGGCCAGGTCCTCCAGCAGCTGCCGCACCGCCTGTTGCAGCTCGGTGAGCACCGGGCTTCCCCCGCCATGACCTGGCTCGGTCAGCTCCGCGGCGGCCGCGGCGAGGAACGACCCACGGAAGTCCTCGCTCGCGAACCACTCCTCGAGCGCGTCCCACAGACCCAGTAGCTGGGCCCTGGGCGCGCTCCCCCGCCGAGCAAGCTCGTCGTTGAGCCACTCGAGCCAGCGTGCGCCCGCACGGCGGAGCGCCGCTTCGCGATCCTCATCATCTGCCATGGACTCTGCAGAGTAGGACGATTCGAGCATTTCTGCTCCTACCGTGGCACCTCGCGGCGCCGCTCTCCTCGGGAATCTTATTCGGACTCATGACGCGAACGCCACGAAAGTCCCCAGCGTGCGGATAGGTCTGGTACCCGCAGGTGACGCGGAGCAGGACACGAACTGCGGCCTTGTGAGCCGACGTGCCCCTACCCCACGTCGAACCGGACGAATCTGGTCATTCTCGCGGAGTTCTCAAGGTACCTACGTAATTCTACCTAATTACATGATTGTTATTAATGATACTGCTATCTATCATTCCTCTCGGAGCTCACCCTGGCCTGAGAGGGGCACAGATGCGAGGAAGCGAAGGACCTTCCCCAAGCCGCGCGCCCGGCCTTCCGCGGATCCTCGTCGCCGTCGCCGTCGCCGCGCTGGCGTTGCTGCTGGCCGTGCCGGCCTGGGCGCACGAGGAGCGCAATGCGGAGCGGTTCGACCTGGTGGTCGGGTTCGGCGACGAGCCGGCCTACGCGGGCACGAAGAACAGCGTCCAGGTCCTGATCAGGGACGGGCACGGCAGGCCGGTACGGAGCCTCGGCAGCGGCTCGCTCAAGGTGATGCTGATGGCCGCGGGGCAGCAGCGCGAGCTGCCGCTGGAACCGTACTTCGGCGACTCCTGGGGCACGCCGGGCGACTACCGCGCCTTCTTCATCCCGACCGCACCCGGCAGCTACACCTTCCACGTCCGCGGCGCCGTCCACGGCCAGAAGGTCGACGAGAGCTTCACCTCCTCGCCCAGGACCTTCTCGGAGGTCCAGGACCCGGCCAGGGTGAGCTTCCCGGTGGCCCAGCCGACCGGCGGCCAGCTCGTGGCCCGGCTCGACCGTGAGCGCACGCGCACGGCCTCCTCGCTCCAGCGGGCGCTGGACACCAGCAGGGCGGCGGAGCGCCACGCACGGGACGTCGCGGGGCAGACCCGCCTGCTCGCGCTCGGTGCGCTGCTGGTCGGCCTGCTCGGGCTCGTCCTCGCTTGGGTCGCCATGGCGCGACGGCCGGTGCGGGCGGCCGGCCGCAAGCCGGCCCCGCGCCATCTCGAGCACATGGCTCGCGGGGTCTGATCCGGTGCGGCGCCTCCTCGCCGCGCTACTCGCAGCGGGTGCGCTGTCCATGGCCGGCGCACCCGCTGCGAGCGCTCACGCCGCCGTGGTCGGCTCCGAGCCCGAGGCCGGAGCATCGATGCCGCATGCGCCCCGCGCCGTCGTGCTGCACCTCACCGAAGCACCCGAGCGCGGACTCTCCACCATCGAGGTGCTCGACACGAGGGGACGGCGCGTCGATCGCGGGATGGCCGAGGCGGTGCCGGGCCGGTCGCTGCAGCTCCAGGTCCCGCTGACGCCCCTGGCCGCGGGCACCTACGCGGTGAGCTGGCGGGTCGTCTCACGCGTCGACGGCCACCCGACCAGCGGCGTGTTCAGCTTCGGCGTGGGGACCCCGGCGCCGGACCAGCCTGCCGTCGCTCGCGAGACGGTCGGGCGGCCCGATCCCTCGTCCACCGGGGTCCTCGGGCGCTGGGCGCTCTACTGGGGGCTCGCGCTGCTGCTCGGCGCGGCAGCCACCGGCCTGGTCGTCTTCGACCGCCGGCTGCCTCGCCGCCCCGGCAGCCTCCTCGGGCTGGCGGTGCTGCTCCTGGCCGGTGGCCTGGTGGGGATGGTCGCCGGCGCGCTGACGGACGCCGGGACGGACGCCGGCGGGTTGCTCGCCTCGACGACCGGGCACTGGCTGCTCGCGCGCGCGGCCCTGGTCGTGCTCACGGCGCTGCTGGCGGCGGCGGTCACCGTCCGACCCGGAGCGCGGTGGCTGCTCGGCCTGCTCGGGATCGCCGCGAGCGGCGGGATGCTCGTGCACGCACTGGCCGGCCACGCCGCCGCACCGTCAGGCCTCCGCGGCCTGCACCTGCTCGCCCAGTGGGCGCATCTGCTCGCCGTCGGGATCTGGATCGGGGGCCTGGCGTGGCTCCTGCAGGGGCTGCGCGGCCAGGAACGCGACGCGCAGGTACGCGCGTCCCTGCGGTTCTCCCGCCTCGCGACGCTGGGCCTGGTCACCGTGGTCGCGACCGGACTGGCCCGCGCGGTCCCCGAGCTGGGCAGCTGGCGACACCTGCTGGACACCGGCTTCGGACGGGCCCTGCTGGTCAAGCTCGGACTCTTCGCGGGGTTGGCGCTGCTCGGTGCGACCAACCGGTTCGTGGTCATCCCGAGGCTGCGCGCCGGCCGAGGCCGCCTGACACGCCTGCGCGGGACGGTCGTCGGCGAGCTCGGGCTGGCAGCCGGCATCCTGTTGGCGGCCGCCCTGCTGAGCGTCCTGCCACCGAGCGCGACGGCAGAGCGCTCCGCTGCGCGGACCGTGGCTCCGGTCGCCGCTCGGGCCACCGGTAGCGACTTCACCACCTCGGTGCGCGTCACCCTCGGCGTGAGTCCCGGGATCGCGGGACCGAACCGTTTCGAGGCGCTCGTCGCCGATTACGACACCGGCCAGCCGGCGGCGTCGGTGGAGCACGTCAGGCTCGTCTGCGCGCTGCCCGCCCGGCCGCAGCTCGCTCCGCTCGACCTGGAGTTGCGGAGGGCCGCGGACGGCCGCTGGCACGCCCGCGGGGATGCGCTCGCGCTCGCCGGCGCCTGGTCGGTGACGGCCGTGGTGGAGCAGGACGCGCAGTCGCTCTCGGTCCCGCTCACGCTCCGGATCGGAGCACCTGTCGGCGCCCCACCGCCGGGACTGGCGCACGCGCAGTCACGAACCCCCTCGGGTTGAGAGAACCCGGCAAGCGTCCGGGATCTCTCACTCTGTACAAGAGTGATAATGATCTCTATCATTCTAGTTGCCGTCATCGCCCGGCCGATCCGGGAGCCGCCCGCTCCTCGTCGCGGGCCGCCCGATTGGAGGTACCCATGTACCCTCCCCGCTCCCCGAGAGCTCTCACCTCCACCCTCCTCGCCCTTGCCGTCCTCGTCCGCGGTGCGATGAGCGCCGAGTTCCTCTCCAAGCACTGGGCCCGCCGGTCTGCGCCGGTGCGCCTCATCACCCTCGGCACGCTGCTCCTCGGCGCTCTGGTGTCGATGGCGCTCGCGCCGGTGATCGCCACATACGCCTGGCACTGAAACGCCTGACATATCTTTAGGTTCCGTTCCGGATCGCAAGACGACGGCTTTCAGATTCGAGCGCCCCGCCGGGTGGGGCGCTCGACCATTTCGGGGGCGCCCACCCCTGGCTCCGCGCAAATCGATGACGAATGAACCGGTCCACCGATCGGCGCAAAGGGGCTAGGCTGGGCACAGCCGGCAACCGTCCGCGGGCCGGCCGGCCCTTCCGAGGAGAGCCGTATGCGGAGTCCCGCTGCGCACATCGGCGCCGAGCGCAAGCTCGTCACCGTGCTGTTCGCCGACGTCGACGAGGTTGGCGAGCAGTTCGGCGAGCGCGACCCCGAGGACGTCGGGCGCGCCCTCGGCGGCCAGCTCGACGAGGTCCGCCTGCACGTGGAGCGGTACGGCGGCGTGGTCGAGCACACCCTCGGCGGGCGCGTGGTGGCGGCGTTCGGCATCCCGCGGACCCGCGCCGACGATCCCGAGCGCGCCGTGCGCGCCGCCCTGTCGATCCGCGAGGCGTTCGCCGGCGGGCGCGCGGCGCCACCCAAGGCCAGGGTCCAGCTCGCCGTCGCGACCGGCGAGGCCCTCGTGCGCTCGTCGGGCAACGGGCAGCGCGTCACCGGCGAGCTGCTGACCACCTGCGGGCGGCTGCTGGAGACCACCCCGCCGGGAGGCGTGCTCGTCTCCCAGGCGACGATGCACGCCACCGAGCGGGTGATCGCGTACGGCCCCGCGACCCTCGTCGGCCTCGCCGGCGGCACCACCATGCAGGCGTGGAGCGCGCTGGAGCCACGGATCACGATCGAGCCGCGCGCGGGCGCGCTGCGGCTGCCGCCGATGGTCGCGCGGGAGCCGGAGCTCGAGGTGCTGCTCGACCGGTTCGAGCAGGTCCATTCGGGCGGTCCGGCCAGGCTGGTGGCGCTGGTGGGCGACCCCGGCATCGGCAAGTCGCGGCTGGTGGCCGAGTTCGCCGCCCGACTCGGCGGCGGCCTCGAGCCGGTCGCGTGGCGGCAGGGACGCTCCCCGCCGTACGGCGACGGGGTCACGTACTGGGCGCTGTCGGAGATCGTCAAGGCGGAAGCCGGCATCCTCGAGACCGACACCGCCGAGCAGGCCGAGTCCAAGCTCGCCGGTGCCGTCCTGGAGGTCGTGCCCGAGCCCGGCGCGGCCGCGTGGGTCGCCCGCCACCTGCGGCCGCTGGTCGGCGTCACCGGGACCCAGCACGGGCCGGGCGCGCCCTCCACCCGTGAGGAGGCGTTCGCGGCGTGGCGGCGCTTCCTGTACGGGCTCGCCGAGCGGCGACCGCTGGTCCTGGTGATCGAGGAGCTGCACCGCGCCGACGACGGCATGCTCGAGTTCCTCGAGGACCTGGTGACGCAGGGCCCGGGGCGGCCGACGCCGCTGCTGGTGGTCGGGACGGCCCGGCCGGAGCTGTTCGAGCGCCGCCCGGCATGGGGCCGCCCGGCGGACGCCGGCGCGCAGACGGAGGTCGCCCGGGGGGTCGTGGACGGGATCGAGCTGCTGTGGCTGCGGCCGCTCTCCGACGCCGACACCGAGCGGCTGCTCACCGGCCTGCTGGCGCGTCACGGCCTGCCGGGCAACGTCGGTGCCCGGCTGGTCGGCCGGGTCGCCGGGAACCCGCTGTTCGCCGAGGAGTACGTGCGGATGCTCCGCGACCGCGGCGTCGGCGCGGAGGATCCGCCGCCTGGCAGCGGGCCGGCCGCGCGCCGGTCGCTACCGGCCACCGTGCATGCGATCGTCGCCGCCCGGCTCGACGCCCTGCCGCCGGAGGAGAAGGCCGTCCTCCAGGACGCCGCGGTGCTCGGGCAGGTCGGCTGGCTCGGCGCCCTCGCCGAGATCGGCGACCGCGACCGCGCCGGGCTGCGTGCCAGCCTGGAGCGGCTGGAGCTGAAGGAGTACGTCGTGCGCGCGGAGCGCTCCCGCGTCGCCGGCGAGGTCGAGTACGCGTTCCATCACCTGCTGGTCCGCGACGTCGCGTACGGTCAGATCGTCCGTGCCAGCCGCGCCGAGAAGCACCTGCGGGCCGCCCGCTGGATCGAGTCGCTGGCCCCTGGCCGCGCCGAGGACCGGGCAGAGCTGCTCGCCCACCACTACCAGGCGGCGCTGTCCTTCGCCCGGGCCGCCGGCCAGGCGACCGAGAACCTGGTCGGGCAGGCGCGCAACGCCCTGCGCGACGCGGGCGACCGCGCTGCGGCGCTGGGCGCCGACGGGCGGGCCGCGAGCTACTTCGCCCAGGCGCTCGAGCTCAGCCCGCCGGACGACCCGGACCGGCCCGAGCTGCTGCTGCGGCTCGGGCGGGCGCGCTGCCAGGAGGAGGGCGGCGGCGGCGAGGCCCTCGCCGCCGCGCGGGACGGGCTGCTGGACGCGGGCAAGCGCGTGCAGGCCGCCGAGGCGGAGATGCTGCTCGGGGAGCTGGCCTTCCTCCACGGGCGTGGCGAGGAGCGCGCGGCGCACTCCGAGCGGGCCCGCGCGCTGGTGGCCGGCGCGGCCCCGTCCCGCCCCAAGGCCGCGGTGCTGCGCGGCTGCATGCTCCACCTGGTGATCGCCAACCGGCACGCCGAGGCCCGCCGGCTCGCCGAGGAGGTCCTCGCGCTCGCCGCCACGCTCGGGCTGCGCGACATGGCCGCCGACGCCCACGGCACGATCGGGCTGGCGCGCGTGGACGCGGGCGACGCCGGCGGCATCGCCGAGCTGGAGCAGGCGATCGCGATCGTGGAGTCGGCGGGCTCCCCGGGTGCGATCGTCTGGCAGCTCAACCTCGCGTACGCGTTCGCGGCGCTGGGCGACCTGAGCGCGTTCTCACGGGCGCTGGACGCGAGCTGGCGGACCGCCGAGCGCTTCGGTTCGCTGCGGCGGCTGCGGTCGATCCGGCTGCAGCGCGTCGCCGAGCAGTACTGGACGGGGCGCTGGCACGAGGCGGTCCGCACCGTGGACGCGCTGGTCGCCGGCACCGTCGCCGGGCAGCGCCACTACCTGGAATGGGAGTGCCGGATGTGGCGCGGCCGGATCCGGCTGGCACAGGGCGCGAGCGGGCCGGCGCTGCAGGACGCGGCGGTCGCGCTCGAGCTGGCCAGGGAGGCGGCCGACCCGCAGGGCCTCAACCCCACGCGGGCGTTCAACGCCCGCGTGCTGCTGGCCACCGGCCGCCGGGAGGCGGCGGCCGGGCTCGCCGACGAGCTGCTCACCGGGCTGGGGGGCAGCGTGCTCGGGGCCGACCTCGGCGTCGACCTCGGCGTGGTCCTCGCCGAGCTCGGCCACCCGGTCGCGGTGCTCGACGGGCGCGGCATCCCGCCGTCGCCGTGGCTGGAGGCGGCCCGGGCGTTCGTCGCGGACCAGCCGCAGCGGGCCGCGGAGCTGTACGCGGCGATCGGGTCACGTCCTGACGAGGCGTACGCGCGCCTGGAGGCCGCGCGGCGGGCGCTGGAGCTCGGCCGCCCGCACGACGCGGGGACCAACGCGACCGCTGCCGCCGCCTTCTACCGCACCGTGGGCGCGAGCACTCTGCTGCGTGAGGCGGAGCTGCTGGTGTCCAGCGCCGCCGCCCGTTGAAAGTGTCCGCGATGCCCGCTTCGGAGGCGTCCACCTGCGGTCGGAAGGCATCGCGGACATCTTCATGAGGCAGGGCGCCGCTCGGGGTCGGCGTGACCCTCAGCCGTGGGAGGCCGAGCGGGTCACCACGACCCGGCTCGGCGTGGACCGGCCGACAAGGGCGGTGCCGCCCGCCGGATGGGCGCCGAGCGCCTCGCCGAGCACGGCCGAGGTCGCGCGCAGCGCCGGGAGCAGCTTGCGGTCCAGCGTGGCGGCGTCGGGCCGGTCGCCCGCGTGGCCGGCCACGTCGACGGCCGCGATCACCCGCGTGCCCCGCCGCACCGGCACCGCCATCGCCCACAGGCCCGCTTCGAGCTCGCCGTCCTGCTCCGCGTAGCCGCGCGCGGCGGCGAGGAGCAGCTGCCGGCGCAGGCGCGTCGCGTCGGTCCCCGGCGGCAGGGCCTGCAGCCAGCCGTCGAGCTCGGCGGCTGGCAGCCCGGCCAGGAGCACGCGGCCGAGCGCGGTCGCGTCCGCGCGCAGCCGCGTGCCCGGCGGCAGCTCCAGGCGCAGCAGCCGGTTGCTCGACGCGTGCGCGACGACGAGCGCGTCGCGGGGCGCGTCGAGGATGGCCGCCGACGAGGACAGCCCGCTCGCCGCCGCCAGGTCCGCAAGCGCCGGCTGGACGATCTGCCAGACGTTCAGCCCTGCCAGGCAGCTGTACCCCAGCCGCAGCACCCGCGGGGTGAGCCGCCAGCGCATGCTCCCCGACCGGTTGGTCACCGGCTCCGCCCGCAGGTACCCGAGCTCGGTGAGCGCGAGCAGGTAGCGGCGAGCGGCGGCGCGGTGCACCCCGACCCGCTCGGCGACCTCGACCATGGTCAGCGCCGGCCGCTCCGGCGTGAACGCTTCCAGCACCTGCAGTCCCCGCGACAGCATCGCGTCACCCCGCATCTCGCCCGACCCGACCGGCGGCCGCAGCCCGCGGCCCGGATCCGACCGTAGCGAGCGCGCTAAGGGCGACCTAACGCGTGGCAAACCGCGCGCCAACGCCCGACCGTGCGCTGGCGGAACCACTCACGCCGGCGCCGCGCGGGTCGTGACCGAGAGGACCTGGACGCCGAGCGCCTGCGCCTGCCGCTGCCAGCGCTCCCGCTCGCCGGAGGACCGCCACGCCGCGAGCTGGTCGCGGTCGCCGAACCCGAGCGCGACCCGCCACCCCGGCCTGCTCGGCGTCGGCCGCTGGACGCTCGCGCCGACGTAGCCGCGCGCCGCCCCCGCGGCGAGCTGGACCTCCTCGACGAGTTCCTCCAGGCGCCGATCGGCGAGCGGGCGGTCGGCGAGTCCGCCCACCACCGCAGCAGCCAGCTCCATGCCGGCCCACTTGGTCCTCGGGCGCAGGCGCGACACCTCGACGGCGGCGCCGGCGCGCAGCGCCGCGTCGTCCGGCAGACGGACCACGCCCGCGCAGCGCTGCTGGAGATGCGCGTGCAGCGCGGCGAGGTCGGTCGACCAGGGGGTCTGGGGGACCCGGGCACCTGCGGGTCCCCCGGTGGGCCAGGGGGTCCGGGGGACCCGGGCACCTGCGGGTCCCCCGGTGGACCAGGGCGTCCGGGGTCGGCGGGACACCGGGTCGGTGAGCAGGACGGCGACCGCGCGGCGGACCAGCGCGCCGTAGCCCCAGGCGTCGAGCCAGTCGAGCGCCTGCAGGTCGCTGCGGCCGCCGTCGAGGGTCGGGCGCACCACGACGGTCAGCTGCGCGGCCTGGTCCAGCACGGGCGGGGCCGGCATGCCCGCCGGGCAGTCCACCACCACCAGCGCGTACCGCTCCAGCCGCGGGTCGGCGAGGGTGCCCTCGTCGACCGCGCTCCCGCCGGGGGGCCACAGCTCCTGGCTGGCCCGCAGGACCTCGAGCGGCGCCACCGGGCCGCCCGGTCCGGGCAGGTCCGGCAGCGCGACCGGAACCGCTTCGGGGACGCGCCGGGCGAGCGTCCCGAGCACGGGCATGGCGTCCAGCGCGCCGACCGGCTCGCCGCGGACCGCCGCGAGCACCTGCGCGAGCACGGCCGCGACGGTGGTCCGGCCGCAGCCGCCGCGCGCCCCGACGACCAGCACGGGCGCGCCCCAGGCGATGGGCGCGGTGATCCGGCCGGCGAGCTCCAGCTCGCGGCGCTGGCTCGCGGCGCGTCCGTGCAGGCGCGCGGGCGGCCGGTGCCCGGCCCTGCCGCGCGCCTGCCCGCCGCCGGCGG